>ENA-OQCP01000593-OQCP01000593.1-human-gut-metagenome-genome-assembly--contig:-NODE-593-length-15983-cov-2.671859_pt1 | contig 15983 bp, 19 predicted proteins | sample MGYA00242760_ERZ504583 | MGnify/ENA primary metagenome ERZ504583 (study PRJEB26092, sample SAMD00036308) | human gut metagenome | host: Homo sapiens | study: EMG produced TPA metagenomics assembly of...
GTCCTGTGTGAATTACTTTGTTTGGAATTGTTTAACGTGTTTTTCCAACACGAAAATAGGTTCCGTTACAAGTTTTTCGATATTGTTCAATTTTCAAGGTCCTGTGCGCCTCAGCCTTAGCGGCTGACGACTTGATTATTTTACCACAGAAGTGATTTTTTGTCAAGCACTTTTTTCGGAAGCTTTTCGATCTTTTCGACTTGTGGCTTGTTTTTCAACGTATCCATATTGGTTCTTTCGCTTTGCTTCTGCCGCTTTCAGAAGTCATTCTTTCCGGCGGCCCTTGGCGCTCAAGTATAATACCATATCCCGACACGTTTGGCAACCCCTTTTTTCACTTTTTTCGTTTCTTTTTGCGTCTTTGACTTTTTGACTAGTTTTTTAACTGCAATTTACACGTTCCTTGACGCGGAGGCCGTGGTGGCCTCAGAGGTCATTTTTCTCTATATAATAAGGTATTGTTCTATCCAAACTTCCAGAGAAGTATACACCGCCGTGGATATTACGCCCCGGAATGCAAACACTTTCCTTGCACAGTTTGTCAAGAGCTTTGGCCTCAAATTTTGCTCCAAGATTCTCGGCTCAATTTTGGCGAAACCGCCAAAACACAAAATGTAGTGGTTTCTCCATTGACATATCACTAAATAGTGATATCATAGAATCACATCAATTGAACGCATCCCAAGACTGCTTTGCGGGTGCCTCTTGCGAAAGAGCACCGTTTGAACTGCACACAGATAGAACGACGGAGGAACACTATGAAGATCATCAAGCGCAACGGTTCGGAAGTTCCATTTGATATCACCAAGATCATCACTGCGGTCACCAAGGCCAGCGATTCGGTCAGCCGCAAGAGCAGCCTGACCCAGGAGCAGATCCTGTCCATCGCCAACGATGTCACGGAGCAGTGCCAGGCGCTGAACCGTGCCGTGAGCGTGGAAGAGATCCAGGACATGGTGGAAAACAAGTTGATGGACATTCAGGCCCACGATGTAGCCCGCCATTATATCACCTATCGTTATGTGCAGAGCCTGAAGCGCCAGACCAACACCACCGACGAGCGCATCCTCAGCCTGATCGAGTGCCAGAACGAGGAAGTCAAGCAGGAGAACGCCAACAAGAACCCCACCGTGAACAGCGTCCAGCGTGACTATATGGCTGGTGAGATCTCCAAAGACCTGACCGCCCGCCTGCTGCTGGACCCGGAGATCGTCAAGGCACACAATGAGGGCCTGATCCACTTCCACGATTCCGACTACTTTGCACAGCACATGCACAACTGCGATCTGGTCAACCTGGAAGATATGCTGCAGAACGGCACTGTTATCTCCGGCACCTATATTGAAAAGCCCCACAGCTTTTCTACCGCCTGCAACATTGCCACCCAGATCATTGCGCAGGTGGCATCCAACCAGTACGGCGGCCAGAGCATCAGCCTGACCCATCTGGCTCCCTTTGTGGATGTCTCCCGCAAGAAGATCGCCGCTGAGGTCGAGGCAGAGATGGAAGGGCTGGACGTTACCCCGGAGCGCAAGAAGGAGATCGTGGAGCGCCGCCTGCGCAACGAGATCAACCGCGGTGTCCAGACCATCCAGTATCAGGTCGTGACCTGATGACCACCAACGGTCAGGCCCCCTTCATCACCGTGTTCATGTATCTGGGAGAAGCCCGCAACGCACAGGAAAAGGCCGACCTTGCCATCATCATCGAGGAGACCATCCGTCAGCGCTATCAGGGCGTGAAGAACGAGGCCGGTGTCTGGATCACCCCCGCCTTCCCCAAACTGATCTATGTGCTGGAAGAGGACAACATCCGCCCCGGCACTCCTTATTATTACCTGACCGAATTGGCTGCCAAGTGCACTGCCAAGCGATGGTGCCCGACTACATCTCTGAGAAGAAGATGCTTGAGCTCAAGGTGGACAAAAACGGCGAGGGCCACTGCTACACCTGCATGGGCTGCCGCAGCTTCCTGACTCCCTATGTGGACCCCGAGACCGGCAAGCCCAAATACTACGGCCGCTTCAATCAGGGTGTTGTCACCATCAATCTGGTGGATGTAGCCCTTTCCTCCGGCGGCAACTTCGAGAAGTTCTGGAAGATCTTTGATGAGCGCCTGGCTCTCTGCCACAAGGCACTGCAGGCCCGCCATCAGCGCCTGATGGGCACCCCCAGCGATGCCGCCCCCATTCTGTGGCAGTACGGCGCACTGGCCCGCCTGAAGAAGGGCGAGAAGATCGACAAGCTGCTCTTTGGCGGCTACTCCACCATCAGCCTGGGCTACGCTGGTCTGTATGAGTGCGTGAAGTATATGACCGGCAAGAGCCACACCGATGCCGGTGCCAAGCCTTTTGCCCTGAGCGTGATGCAGCACATGAACGACAAGTGCACCGAGTGAAGAAGGCCGAGAACATGGATTACTCTCTCTACGGCACCCCGCTGGAATCTACCACCTACAAGTTTGCCAAGTGCCTGCAGAAGCGGTTCGGCATCGTGCCCGGCATCACCGATAAGAACTATATCACCAACAGCTACCACGTCCATGTTTCGGAGCCCATTGATGCCTTCACCAAGCTCAAGTTTGAGAGCGAGTTCCAGAAGCTGTCCCCGGGCGGTGCTATCAGCTATGTGGAAGTGCCCAACATGCAGGACAATCTGGAGGCCGTGATAAGCGTGCTGCAGTTCATCTACGACAACATCATGTATGCCGAGTTGAACACCAAGTCCGATTACTGCCAGTGCTGCGGCTACGACGGCGAGATCAAGATCGTTGAGGATGACGGCAAGCTGGTGTGGGAGTGCCCCAAGTGCGGCAACCGTGACCAGAACAAGCTGAACGTTGCCCGCCGCACCTGCGGTTATATCGGCACCCAGTTCTGGAACCAGGGCCGGACACAAGAGATCAAGGATCGGGTGCTGCATCTGTGATGAATTACGCAACAATCAAGTATTACGACATTGCCAACGGGCCGGGGGTGCGCACCAGCATCTTTGTTTCGGGCTGCAGGCACCACTGCCCGGGCTGCTTCAACGAGGTGGCATGGGATTTCGGGTACGGTCAGCCCTTTGACAAGGCCGTGCGCAACGAGATCTTTGCATCCTGCCAGCCCGACTATATTGCAGGCATCTCCCTGCTGGGTGGTGAGCCTTTTGAGCCGGAGAATCAGCGGGAACTGCTGCCCTTCGTCCGCAACTTCAGGGCGTTATACCCGGATAAGAGCGTCTGGTGCTATTCTGGTTACACCTGGGAACAGCTGACCGGCAATGTTCCCTGCCCGGCCCGCTGTGAGGTCACCGACGAGCTGCTGAGCCTGCTGGATGTTCTGGTAGATGGCCGCTTTGTGGAAGCCCAGCACGATATCTCCCTGCGCTTCCGGGGCAGCTCCAACCAGCGGCTTCTGGATGTGCCAAGAGCCTTGCCGCAAAGGCCCCCGTCTGGTGGGAGGACGAAAAAGTCTTTGCGACACACACCATGTAAAGAAAACCGCAAATAACCAGAAATGCCGCCCTGAGCTTTTTACGGCTCAGGGCGGCATTTCCGGTTTTGGGAATATAATCAGTGAATGGCTTGATTGGTCAGCATCCTCACCCTCTCCGTCATTGCTTGCGCAATGCCACCTCTCCTAGTAAGGCAACGACGACGACCGCCGCCAGTGGCGGAAGCAGGGAGGAGTTGTTGGGGCAGCGGCCAGCAGGACGCGAGTGCAAAACTTTGCACGAAGCGGACGCTGGGAGCCGCAACCCGTACGCTGTCGCCGCAGGCGACTGAGAGGTTGTACGAAGGATATCTTACCCCTTCATCTCCTGCGCCTTATTCCAAGTCTGGATAACTTCCCAGCGGCTCACAGAAACGTCTGCGGCCTTATCGGCGGAGATGAGCTGGTTCTCGATGGCCCAAGTCAGAGCCTTCTGTTCATCGGTGGCATCGGGAGCCATCACAGCGGCGGGGGCAGGCTTTCCGGCTTCAGTCCAGACCAGCTTTGCCAGTTCGGCGGTGTTCTGCGGGATAGCCACACCATCGGGCAGGACAGTGTTCAGATACAGCTCGGTGCCGATCATGTAGCCGGTATAACCAACCACAGCAGCGCCCACACCGGCGTTGCCACCATGCAACGGTGCCCAGAACGTTGGGTTCCTCGGGCTGGTCGGCCATCCGGTACATCGCACGGATGCTCAAAGTCTGTGCAGGCATCTTGAAGCTTGCAGTGGCGGCATGGGAATCAAAACCGCCCTCTTCCAGCGTCAGAGCCACATCCGCAGGGGAAATCTCCCAGCGGTCGAACACCATGCCCTCCGGGGCATCGGCAGCGGTCAGCTTGACGGTATCGCCTGCCTTGGCAGAGGTGATCTCTGTGCCGTCGGCATTGGTGGCGGTGCCATCGGTCAGGCTCATCCGGTAGTAGCCTTCCTTGACCTGTGCGGTCAGGGTAACGCTCCACTCGTCGTCGCCGTTCAAGGTCAGGTCAAATGCAGTGGTATTGCCCACCTGCTTGGTGATTGCTTCTTCATAGCTCGGGTCGGCAGTGACTTCCCAGCCGGTCCAGGAGGTCGCATCTGCTTCCACGTTCAGGGTCTGGTTGCCCACAACGCCCACCAAGCCGGAGATGCCGTTGGCGGTGCAGTTGTTCAGAGTGACCCAGCTGAGTTTAATGTCGGCTGATTGTCGAAGCTTGCATATCGTGAAAAAAATACCGCCATTAGTAAATCCGTAATTTTTAGTAACAGTATTATCTGGATTTGTTTTGGATACAGAGGCATTTGAATAGCGATCGGTAAATGTACCATTATTTACTGTGCCATAATTGCTTACGCTGAAATTAAATATACCGTCATCGATAGTTCCGAAGTTTCTTACAGAAGTATTAAATTTCCCACCCTCAATCTTGCCGGTTTCTTCGTTTCTAAGAGTGCCCTCAGACGGATTTTCAGAGATAAAAATACCCCCATTGATGATGCCGAAATTTTTGATATTCCAATCGACCTCTGTATTTCCTAAATCAACGATACTATCAGTACCATCATCACACTTCTCTTTAATGGTTAAAGTGTTTGTATTAGAATTATAAATCCACCCATCATGTTCGCTACCAGAGTAAAGTTCGCCGTCTTTATCCACGGGAACTATTTTGCCATCAACAAGACCAATCGTATTCTCCGAAAGCGGAACCTTATCAACAGCGGCCTCAATATAGATATTTCCTGTATCAGGCACTGTAACCTGAAGCGTCTTATCATCAATTTTAATAATATAAGGAGAAAGGCTTTCGTCATAATTCCAATTACGGAATGTCTTGGAAGTAGCGATAACTTTGAAAGTATGGGGCTGATTCTTACCTACCATATAAACACTTTCATTAAAGACAACATCCTCCGGAAGGTCAGAAATCACCGGAATAATCGAGCATCCGGGTGCTTTCAGATACTGATATGTCGTCGATGTAAAATTATCCGGAAGCTGGCAAATCAGACCACTGGTAAGCGTTCCCTTTGTCATTTCAAAGCTTCCGTAGACAATTCCATTCTCGAACTCTGTGTTATCAGATACAGTAGAAGTGTAATTCTTGATATATCCACCTTTCACTATTCCAGATGAACGTGCATCGATCGATTCGAATTGTCCATTCTCAATCGTTGAAAAGTTATAAACACATTTCTGAAAGATGCCACCTTTGATTATTCCAGCTTGGTTGCGAACCTCACATGGGATAGTATTTGGCACTTCAGCATTGACTTCATTAGGATCAAAAGTAGCAGTGAAATTTAATTTATATGATGACGCATCACTACCTGACCATGACCAATTATAGGCATTATCAACAATGATCATACCATTAACCGCATTTTTCCCTTTGGTATCCGGCTGGTCACCAATAAAACTAAGATGATTCACATACGTAGGTGCATTCGCCGCAAACGCCGCCGTGGGCAGCATTGTCAAAGCCATGCCAACGGCAGAATGGCGCTGACAAGTCGTTTGAGTTTCATTGTGATTCCTCCTTTAGAGTCTACCCCAAATGTGTATTGCACCCACCGCAAACGTAAAAAAGCGCCGCACCTGCCCCGAAAGGCTGGTGTGGCGCTGTGGATGTACTTCTTGGGAAGTGCAGCTGGTTGCCCGGTCTGGGCCCTTTAGCTTTGCGTCGCAGCCTTCCGGCTGGTTTGCCGATTCTTCTGTTTTGTGGGGGTACTCTTGCACATCCTATTATACCCCCCCCCCTACATATAAATCAAGTGTTTTTGTCATGTTCGGAATATGTTACAAATATAGTCTATTTTTTAGTGTAGTTTGACTGGGATGGGGGGTGGCCCTCTCCGTCATTGCTGCGCAATGCCACCTCTCCCTTCGGGAGAGCTGTCGAGCGATAGCGAGACTGAGAGGGTGAGACCGTCAAAGAGTGACGAAACCAGAAATGCCGCCCGAGCTTTTCAGCCCAGAGCGGCATTTCCGGTTTTTCCTTTCTGTTTTATGTTACCTTGAACTTACCATATCCTCAATGACACCCAGGAACTCCTGGCCATAGCGGGCGGCCTTTTTCTCGCCCACACCGGGGATATTGAGCAGTTCCTCCACGCTCAGGGGCTTTTTCAGCGCCATCTGGCGGAGGGTGGAATCGTTGAACACCATATAGGCAGGGAGCTTCTGCTTTGCGGCCAGCCGCTTGCGCAGGGCATAGAGGGCCGCCAGCAGCTTCTCATCCGCTTCGCTGAGGGCATCCTCGTCGGCACGGCGGCGGGAGGCCGAGGCCAGCCGCTTTGCACTGGCCGCGGCGCGCTGGCGGGCTTGTGCCGCCTGCTCCTCCACCTGTTCGGCAGCCTGTGCTGCCAGCAGACAGTTGGAACAGTTCTCGCACTTCTGGGGCGCGGCCTCGCCGAAGTAGCTCAGCAGATACCCCCGCAGGCAGCGCGGTGTGGTGGAGTAGAAGGTCATGTACTTGAGTCGTTCCTCTGCCTTGCGTGCCGCTTCGGCCTTGACATCCGCAGGCAGGCCGTTGTCAGCCTCCATCTCCTTGTCGATGAAGAACCGGATGGTGCGCACATCGGTGCCGGAATAGAGCAGGGTGCAACGGGCTGGCTCCCCGTCACGGCCCGCGCGGCCCGCCTCCTGATAATAGCTCTCCAGATCCTTGGGCATATTATAATGGATGACGAACCGGACGTTTGGCTTATCGATGCCCATACCAAAGGCATTGGTCGCCACCATGATCTGCACCCGGTCATAGAGGAAATCGTCCTGATTCTGCCGCCGGGTGTCCGCATCCAGCTTTGCGTGGTAGCTGCCGCCCGGATCCCCCGGCTCTGCAGCAGCGGGTGGTCTCGTCCACCTGCCGGGTGGTGCTGCAATAGATGATGCCCGCATTGTCCCGCTCCCTGAGCACAAGGTCGAGCAGAACTTTGGGCTTCTCGCTAGGCAGGGCCCTGCGGGTGGCAAAATAGAGGTTGGGCCGGTCGAAGCTGGTGGTCACCTCGTAGGGGGTGTGGAGTTCCAGATGGGTGCGGATGTCCTCCCGCACATGGGCCGTGGCGGTGGCCGTAAAGGCTCCCACACCGGGCGCTTGGGCAGGCTGTCCACAAATGCCTTGATGCGCAGGTAGCTGGGGCGGAAGTCCTGCCCCCACTGACTGATGCAGTGGGCCTCGTCCACCGTGACCATGCTGATCTCCCGCTCCTGCGCAAAACGCTGGAAGCCCGGCATCTCCAGCCGCTCCGGAGCCACATAGATGATCTTATACCACCCCTCCCGGCGCGGCGGAGCATCAGGGCCTTCTGGTTGTCCGTCAGGCTGTTGTTCAGAAAAGCTGCCGCCACACCGGCCTGTACCAGCGCCCCCACCTGATCCTTCATCAGGCTCACCAGCGGCGAGACCACGATGGTGATGCCCGGCAGCAGCAGAGCCGGCACCTGATAGCAGATGGACTTGCCCGCACCTGTGGGCATCACGGCCAGCACATCCTGCCCGGCCAGCAGGCGGGAGACGATCTCCTCCTGCCCCGGGCGGAAGCTGTCGTAGCCAAAGACTTTTTTCAGAATACTATGCGGACTTTCCATGGTTCCTCCTATCCGTACAAAACCTCTCCGTCATTGCTTCGCAATGCCACCTCTCCCAGTAGGAGAGGCAAGTCTTGGCTCCCCTGCTAGGGGAGCTGGACGCAAAGCGGCCTGAGAGGTTCATAACCCAATCAGTATACCACAACTCCCCGGATAATTGTAAAACATCTCTGACATTTCCCACGTCGATAGCATTTCCTGCACAAAAATGCTATAATATGGGTACATATCTCCATCCCGGCCCCTGCCTTGCGCATCTGCCGGAAAAAAGCAAAGGAGTATTTTGTATGTCTCAGAAATTGATCACCTTCGCCGTCCCGTGCTACAACTCGGCGGCATATATGCGCCACTGCATCGAGACCCTGCTCTCCGCCGGGGAGCAGGCCGAGATCATCCTGGTGGACGATGGTTCCACCAAGGATGACACCCCCGCTATCTGCGACGAGTACGCTGCCAAATATCCCACCATCGTCAAGGCCATCCATCAGGAGAACGGCGGCCACGGCGAGGGCGTGAATCAGGCATCCGCAACGCCACCGGCCTGTATTACAAGGTAGTGGACAGCGACGACTGGCTGGACGAAGCCGCCCTCAGGACCGTGCTGGCCAAGCTGAACACGCTGACTGCCCGTGGCACCGCGCCTGACCTGATGATCTGCAACTATGTCTACGAGCATGTGGAGGACAACACCAGCCACACCGTGCGCTACACCAACGTGTTCCCCCAGAACCGGCTGTTCAGCTGGACGCATGTCGGCCACTTCCGGCCCGACCAGAACCTGCTGATGCACTCGGTGATGTACCGCACGCAGGTGCTGCGGGACTGCGGCATGGTGCTGCCCAAGCACACCTTCTATGTGGACAACATCTTTGTCTACCAGCCCCTGCCCTTTGTCAAGAGCATGTACTATATGGATCTGGACCTGTACCGCTACTTCATCGGCCGGGCCGACCAAAGCGTGAACGAGAGTGTGATGGTCAAGCGGGTGGATCAGCAGCTGCGGGTGACCCGCCACATGATCGACTGCCAGGACCTGGATGCCCTCAAGGGCCAGAAGAAGCTGCGCAGCTATATGCTGCACTACCTCTCCATGATGATGGCCATCAGCGACATCTTCCTTCTGCTGGACGGCAGCGCCGCCGCCAAGCAGAAGGAAAACGAGCTGTGGGCCTACCTCAAGGCACACACCAGCGCCGGGGTCTACCGCTCCATCCGCTATGGCTTTGGCGGCGTGACCAACCTGAAGATTCCCAAGGGCGACAAGCTCGTGCTGGGCGGTTACCGCATTGCACAGAGGATTTTTAAATTCAATTAACAAATGTTGCTTTTCCTCCTCAGATAAGATATACTTTTTAACGTATCTTAATTTCTGAGGAGGATCTTATTTTATGGAGCAATTGCTCATCTGCATGTCTCTTTCGCTCATTGCGGGCCTGTTGGCATCCCGTGCAGCGAAAGCGATCCGCCTGCCGGCCGTCACCTCTTATCTGGTGGCAGGACTTCTGCTGGGACCCTTCTTTCTGGGTCGGCTGGGCCTGAGCGGCTGGGGCTTCGGTTTCGGGAGCCTTGCACAGGTCGAGAGCTACGGCATCATCACACAGGTGCACTGGGCTTCATCGCCTTTGTCATCGGCAACGAGTTCCGGCTCAGCGCGCTGGAGAGCATGGGCAGGCAGGCGGTCACTGTGGGCATCCTGCAGGCCGTTATCACCACCGTGCTGGTGGATATCGCTCTGGTGGCCCTGCACTTTGCCCGGCCGGATGTCATCTCAATGGCATCGGCCATCACGCTGGGTGCCATCGCCTCTGCCACAGCCCCTGCCGCCACCCTGATGGTGGTCAAGCAGTACAAGGCCAGCGGCCCCTTGACCCGCCTGCTGCTGATGGTGGTTGCCATTGACGATGCCGTGGGTCTGGTGCTCTTCTCGGCCTCTTTCGGCATCGCAAACGCGCTGGAGCAGGGCCGCATCGACCCCATCAGCATCCTTCTGGAGCCTCTGGTGGAGATCGTACTCAGCCTGGGTCTGGGCGCACTGGCCGGTCTGCTGCTCAACCAGCTGGAGGTCTACTTCCACTCCCGCTCCAAGCGCATGAGCCTTTCGGTGGCCTTTGTGCTGCTGACGGTGGGCCTTTCCATGGTCAGCTTTGAGGTCGGCCCCATCCACTGCAGCTTCTCGCTGCTGCTGGTCTGCATGATGACCGGTACCGTGTTCTGCAACATCTGTCCCACTTCCGATGAGCTGATGGACCGCCTGGACCGCTGGGTAAGCCCGGTGAACATCCTGTTCTTTGTGCTCTCTGGCGCGGAGCTGGACCTGAACATCCTTGCAAACCCCATGGCCCTGCTCATTGGTGCCGTCTATATCGCTTCCCGCTCTCTGGGCAAGACTCCGGCTCCTATGTCAGCTGCAAGGCACCCGCTGCAGTGAGAAGATCCAGAAGTATCTGGGCATCACCCTGCTGCCGCAGGCCGGTGTGGCGCTGGGCATGGCCGCCGAAGCTGCGGAGCTTTCCGATGGCCACATGGTGCGCAACGTGGTGCTCTTCTCGGTGCTGGTGTACGAGCTGGTCGGCCCGACCCTGGCCAAGATCAGCCTGACCGCCGCAGGCGAGATCATTCCCGAGGGCCGCACGAGCGCCCGTACCACCAACAAGCCGGAGGAGCCGGTCAGCGTGGAGTAACCTCTCCCACAGGGCTTAGCTCCCCTATCAGGGGAGCTGCCGCCGCAGGCGGCTGAGAGGTTTTATACACTACAAAAGCCGCTGCACAGTTGTTACGCTGTGCAGCGGCTTTCTGTTTGCTCTTTATTTCAGTACGATCTCATCGTTCTCAGCCTCCACGGTCAGGGTGGAGCCGGAAACAAGGGTGCCGTCGATGATCTTTTCAGCGGCGGGATCCTCCACAGCCTTGCGGATCGTGCGGCGCAGGTCGCGGGCACCAAACTTGCCGCCCTGGCTCTTGTGCACCAGCGCTGCCAGTGCCGCCGGGGTATAGCTGTAGGCAATGCCCTTGGCTTCCATGCTGGGCTTGTACTCGTCCAGCATCAGGGCGGCAATGCCCTGCAGGGTCTCCTCGCTCAGCGGCTTGAAGGTGATAACCTCATCCACGCGGCCCAAGAACTCAGGGCGGAGGAACTGGCTCAGTGCCTTGCGGCTCTTCTCCTCGTTCCGCTCCTCCTCGCTGCGGTTGAAGCCCAGACTTGCGGTGGTCTGGTCACTGCTGCCCGCATTGGAGGTCATGCAGATGACAGTGTTGGAGAAATCCACGGTGCGGCCCTGGGCATCGTTGATCTTGCCCTCGTCCAGGATCTGCAGCAGGATATTCATCACATCGGGGTGGGCCTTTTCGATCTCATCGAACAGCACCACGCTGTACGGGCGGCGGCGGACCTTTTCGGTCAGCTGACCCGCCTCCTCGTAGCCCACATAGCCCGGAGGGGAACCGATCATGCGGGACACGGCGTACTTCTCCATATACTCGCTCATATCCAGCCGGATCAGGGGGTCGGGGCCGTCAAAGAGCTGGTTTGCCAGCTGCTTTACCAGCTCTGTCTTGCCCACGCCGGTGGGGCCCACAAAGATAAAGCTGGCCGGACGGCGGCGGCCCGAAAGGTCGGCGCGGCTGCGCTTGACCGCCTGCGCCACCAGATGCACGGCATCGTCCTGACCGATGATCTTCTTTTTCAGCTCGGCCTCAAGGCTGGCGAGCTTTGCATACTCGGTCTCCCGGATCTTCACCGCCGGGATGCCCGTCCACAGCTCAATGACCTTGGCCACATCGTCCATGGTCACCTGGATCTCCCCGGCTGCAGCTGCTTGGCGGGCAATTCCCGCTCCAGCTGTGCCATCCGGGTCTTGCGCTCTGCCACACGCTCGTAATCGATGGGCTCGTTCACATCGGCGTTTTCCATGTCGGCCTCTTCCTGCTTGAGGGCCTCCAGTTCCTTCTGCATGGTCAGGTACTCGGAGATGACCGGGTGGGCCAGATTGCAACAGGCACAGGCCTCGTCCAGCAGGTCGATGGCTTTATCGGGCAGGTAGCGGTCGGTGATATACCGCTCGCTCAGGGTCACGGTGCGTTCAGCACATCGGCAGGCACCTGCACATGGTGGTGCTCCTCGTAGTAGTGCTTGATGCCGCCCATCACGGCCAGCGTATCAGCAACGCTGGGTTCCTCCACCCGCACGGGCTGGAACCGGCGCTCCAGCGCCTGGTCCTTCTCGATATACTTGCGGTACTCGTTGAAGGTGGTGGCACCGATGACCTGGATCTCGCCGCGGGAGAGGGCGGGCTTCAGGATGTTGCCCGCATTCATGGCACCCTCGCTCTCACCAGCAGAGGTAATGGTGTGGATCTCGTCAATGAACAGGATGACGTTGCCCGCCGCCTTGACCTCGCTCAGCAGGCCCTTGACCCGCTGCTCAAACTGGCCGCGGAACTGGGTACCTGCACAAGGCTGGTCAGGTCAAGCAGGAAGATCTCCTTATCCTGCAGCCCTGCCGGCACCTGCCCCTTGGCAATGCGCTCCGCAATGCCCTCGGCAATGGCGGTCTTGCCAACGCCCGCCTCACCAATGAGGCAGGGGTTGTTCTTCTGGCGGCGGCTCAGGATCTGGATGGTGCGGTAGATCTCCCGGTCGCGGCCGATGATATCATCCAGCTTCCCCTCCCGGGCTTTGCGGGTCAGGTTCTCGCAGTAGGTATCCAGAAACTTGCGGCGGGGCGGCTTTTTGTCGTTTTTGCCCGCCTTCTTTTCGTTTTTGCCGTTCTGGCACCGCCGTTCACCCCCAGCGGGAAGGTGGCGCTGGAGCCAGGCACAAGGTCGCCGTCCTCCTCGCTCTGGTCCGGCTGGCCCATGCCCATCATCATGGAGAAGGGATTCATGCTGCTCATGTCCCCCATCTCCTGCATCATGTTTTCCATCCGGTCTTCCATGGCATCCATGTCCTCATCAGACATGCCAAACTGCTTCATCAGATCATCGACCGGTTTGATGTGCATCTCCCGGGCACAGTGCAGGCAGTACCCCTCGTTTTTCATCTGGCCATTTTCCATCCGCTGGACAAAAATAATGGCAGGCCGCTTCTGGCATCGAATGCAGACCATTGTTCCTCCTTTTCCCTCCCCGCTCAGACAAACGGGTTGAACACATTGAATACTTTATAGTAAAGGCTGCCGCTCATCACCGTGTCGTTGAGCATGGTGAGGTTGCCGCCGGTGATCACAATGAGCGCCCAGACCACGCAGAGCACCAGATAGATGTCCACAAGGCTGGCAATGCCGCCCACGCCCCAGCCCAGCCAGTGGTTCACTGCACCGATCACGGGCAGCTTGTTCACCAGCCCCAGCACTGTGACCAGCAGGCTGACCAGCATCCGCAGCAGGGCAAACGCCACAAAGAACAGCACCAGCGAGATCACCGGGGTCAGCAGCGGAGCCAGCACCTTCTGGACGATGGTATCCGCCAGCACAACGGCGTTGTCATTGAGGACGGCAGAGATGGAGCGCTCGCAGGCATCCACGATGGATGCCCGGAACGCCTCGGGCAGAAAGCCCGCGTACCGCTGGGCAATGCCATCCAGACTGACGGCTCCCCCGGCGGCGATATTGGCAGCGATCTGGTCCCGGAAGCTTCCGGCGAGGAAGCGCTCGAACACCTGCCCGGCTGCCCAGCCTGAAAAGGCTCTGGCACCGAACAGCTGATGAGGCTGCCCGTCAGCTGCATCACCGAGGCCAGAAAGCCTTTGCGGGCATACCGGACGGCCAGCACCAGCCAGACCACCGTACATAGGATATCAAAAATAAATGACGGATTCTTGAACATACGTTTAACCTTGTTCTGAACTGGCTCACCCTCTCAGTCACGACTGCCGTCGTGCCAGCTCCCCCAAAGGGGGAGCCAACGCTTCTGACAGGGGAAGCCACAAAATAAATTGCACTCTTTTTCCTCAAAGCCGCAATTGCCTCTCCCTTTGGGAGAGGTGGCAATGCGCAAGCATTGACGGAGAGGGCTATTCAGCGGGTGCTTCCAACTTCTGCACCATATTTCCGCTGAACAGCAGCAGATCCTGCTGTTGGCCAGCAATGCCTGCGGGCTGGTGTCAAGGTTCTGGCTCCACTGCTGGGTGCCGGACGCATCAAAACACTCCACGGCGTTATCGGCCAGCAGATAGAACAGGTTCCCCGCCCGGACAATGGAATTTGCCGCCGAGACAGCGGCACTGAACTGGACATTCAGGTTTTTGTCCAGCGTCACTGCCTGAGAGACCTGCCCCGATGCCAGCAGCAGGGCCACATTGCCTGCTGCGTCCACCGAAACATCCTTCAGCTCCGTGCCCGCAAAATCATAGACCGCACGCTCGCCGCCGCCCGCATTGTAGAGCACGGCCCTGGTATCGTAGACAGCCAGGATCGTGGAAGCAGAGGTCCACCCCAGCCACTGGGGCACGCCGCCCTGATTCACCAGACTGACGGGATCGCCCGATGCCAGATTGATGAGGTAGAGGTTGGTCATCACCTGTCCCCCGCTGACGGTGACGGCTGCCGCCGCCAGCTTCCGGCTGTCGGGGGAAAAGGCCATCCGCAGGGGGGTGCCGTCGTTGGAGGTCATGCTCCAGCTGAGCTGCTGCTCCATGGAGGGGCTGTATACCAGCAGCTTTGCCATGCTGGTCTGGTCCTCCGTGACCACAGCCAGCGTGCCATTGTCCGACATGGCGCAGAGGAAAATGCTGTTTTCCAGCTGCTTGGTGTAGAGGTTCTGGGTGCGGCTCTCCACCCGCAGCTCGTTTCCGGAGCGGTTGTAGAGGACAAAGCGGGTCTTGCCCGCGGCCAGCGCCGGGCGGGCATAGCCGCTCTGGATGCTGTTCAGCTTTTTGCCGGTGCGCGACCAGACCACACAGCCCTCGTCCCCCAGTTCCACAAAGCTGCCGGTCAGGGGGGCCATCTGTTCCAGCTCGGCCACACCGGTCTGCTGGGGCCAGCCGGAGCCGGGCAGCAGGGCAATGCGGGCCGTATCGGTCAGGTCCTTCAGGGCCGCCACCGAGCTGCCCGCGATGCCGGTGGCAAACAGCACCACCGCCGTCAGCAGCACCAGCAGCACCGCCGTGCGGCGGATGCGCCGGTTCCGCACACGCTGGCGGGCAGCTTCCAGATATTCGACCCGCCCTTCCGAAAGCGGCTCGTCACTCTCCGGACGGTTGCGATTTTCTCATAGGTCGTAGTCCACCTTCTTCAAAAATAGCCCTTTCGCGGGCAGCGTCGGCCCGGCCTGGCTGCGGTCCCGGCTGGCAAGGATGCCGGGGATGGCATCGGGCTGCATCCGGCCCGCGCCCACCTCACACAGGTGCCTGCCAGAATGCGCACCATGTTATAGAGGTAGCCGTCCGCTGTCACCTCAATGTCCACCTCGTCGCCCTTCCGGGTCACATGGCAGTCGGTGATGGTGCGCACGGTATCTCCGTGGGCAGCAGCAGAGGAACCCGCCGCGCACAGGGCCAGAAAATCGTGCTTTCCCACAAACTGTTCCGCCGCCCTCTGCATGGCATCCGCACCCAGCCGCCGGGGCACCCGGGTGTAATATTTTTCATCAAAAGGCGAATCGATGGGGTGGTTGTGGATGCGGTACAGGTAGGTCTTGGTATGGGCGGCATAGCGGGCGTGGAACTCCTCCGGCACCACCCGGGCGCACAGCACCCGGATATCCAGGGGCAGGTGCTGATTGATGGCCAACGGCAGCTTTTCGGGGGGGATGCGGGTCTCCGCGTGAAAGTTCAGCGCAAAGCCCAGCGCGTGGACCCCGCATCGGTGCGGCTGCACCCCTTGATATCGGGGCGGCTGTGGAGCACCGCTTCCAGCCCATCCTGAAAGGTCTGGGCCACGCTCCGCCCGTTGGGCTGCACCTGAAAGCCGCAGTAGTTGGTGTCATCGTAGGCAAGGGTAAG
>ENA-OQCP01000594-OQCP01000594.1-human-gut-metagenome-genome-assembly--contig:-NODE-594-length-15965-cov-5.551459_pt1 | contig 15965 bp, 19 predicted proteins | sample MGYA00242760_ERZ504583 | MGnify/ENA primary metagenome ERZ504583 (study PRJEB26092, sample SAMD00036308) | human gut metagenome | host: Homo sapiens | study: EMG produced TPA metagenomics assembly of...
TTTCAATAGTACGTGGCAGAGCGGGTGGTGGGTAGCGGTGCTGTCGGGCGGGCGAATAGCGCAGCTGTTTAGATGTTCTGTAGAATTATGCTGTAAAGCAACAGAATGCCGAGGCATGGACGCGAGGAAGGAGAAATCGAGCCATGGAGGGCGAGTTTCGACGGTTCGTCGGGCATAGAAAACCTGCGGGCATAATTCGTACAGACACTTAACAGCTAAGCGTAGCCAGCACGACAGCACCGCCTACCCCCACCACCGGCTTACGCCACTTACGCTGAGATATAATGTGCTGGTCTCACCTGCGGTTCGGACGGCACGGCGCTCTCAACCTGCATGTGGGAAGCTCCCATCCTACGATGCTTCCCACTTGACACACTTTATTCGCCGGAGGGCATGCAGTGTGTTCTGAAGAAAATTATGAACTGCCACGAGGTTCCATATTCCCTAATAACAAAAAAGCCCCGGCATATCCACAATCTATTCGCACATGGCTCGGGGCTGACTTCATAATTTTCTGAAGAATATACTACATGCCACCCCGGCATCCTCTCAGCCTGCACGTGGGAAGCTCAAAACCTCCACTGCTTCCCACTCACATCATCGCCCTGCGAAGCTTCGCCAATGTATTCTTCTCCATTCGTGATATGGCCACCTGGTTGCGTCCAAGCACTTCTGCCACCTGCTTCTGTGTCTTATCCTGCATATAGCGGAGCATAATCAGTCTGCGCTCGCTATCATCCAGTGAGTTAAACGCCTGCTGCATTGCGATGTGATTTATCACTTTATCTGTCTCCGATGGCTTGTCTGATGCTTCTGCACTCATTTTATTGTCCAAATAATCAAGCACACTTTCATTTTCTATTGACGATGCATTTTTATCAGCTTCCATGGCAATTATTATATCTTGTTTTGACATACCGGAAATAATTTCCATTTTTTCAAGTGAAATTTCACTATTTTCATTCATTCTGTATTTTTCTCTGATAATTGCAATTTTTCTTGCATCATCCCGTATTTTTCGACTGATATGTACCATTCCATCATCACGTAAAAAGCGCTGTATTTCCCCTATTATCAACGGTACTGCGTATGTAGAAAAGGCAAAGCCTTACTTTCATCAAATCGCTGCGCTGCCTTTGTCAGCCCAACTGCTCCTATCTGAAATAAATCCTCCCGGTCAACTCCTCTGTTTCTAAAGCGTTTCATAACTAAATAAATCAGGTTTATATTTTCTGTGACAAGTCTGCTGATTTTGTCACTCTTCATAGTACTTTTTTCATCTTTACTGTTGTCCCGTGTCCCGGTTCTGATGTAACTGTCAGTGCGTCCATAAATGCTTCCATGAATGAAAAACCCATGCCTGATCTGTCAAGCTGTGGTTTGGATGTGTATAACGGTTCCATTGCTTTTGCCACATCCTGTATGCCTACTCCGCTATCTGATATTTCTATGTAAAGCTCCCTGCCTATGTAGCTGCAATTCATATGTACCTGTGGACAACTTTTTTCTTCTGCTGCCTGTTGATCTGCCTGACCGGATGAAATATTGTCATCCCCCATCTCATAGCCATGGATAATTGCGTTTGTCACCGCCTCTGACACTGCTGTCTTTACGTCCTCCACGTCATCTAGTGTGGGGTTTAATTGTGCCATAAACATGGCTGCTGTCATTCTCGCAAATGCCTCATTCTCTGAAATTGCATCAAAGCTAAGCGATATATGATTTGTTTTTGCTGCGTTCATTATGCTCCCTTTCTGTCTGATTATATTTTAATTTAATTCAGTTTTAAAGCTTATGTACAATAGTGTAAATGCCGGCACATTTCAAAAGCTTGTCCACTCTGTCCGACATATTGCAAACTGACACCGAGCTGTCATTAAAGTACTTAAGCTTCTTTGTTCTTCCTATTATCACCCAATGCCGGAGCTGTCCATAAATTCTGTCTGTTTCATGTCAAATACTATTTTTCTGACACCACAGCCCTCTATAAGTGCATCAAGCTCTGCGATTATCTGCCCGGCGCAGTGGTGATCCACCTCCTTTGGCATAAGGTATGTCACCCGGTCTGCTTCCCTGATATAATTTTCTATCATGTCAAACTCTTCCTTTCCTGCTCATATAAAAAAGACACCGGAGATTATCTGGTGTCTTTCGTAATTCTATATTTAATTATTGCCTCGCAGCAGTTGTTTTACTACTGTTCCTGTGCTAGATAATTCTTTGATGTTCTGGCCTTCTCAGTGCCTGCGTAGTTGTCTACCACATACTGATAATATGGCTTTGCAGATGCTAAGTCACCTGACTTCCTGAACGACTGCGCCAGGTAATATGCAGCTGAACCATCCCTGTATGCCTCATCCAGGCCGACAAGCTTCTGGAATGTAGGGATTGCACTCTGATAATCGCCACTGCTGTATGATGAGTATGCCTGACTGTACAGTGCTTCCTTATATGAATCTGCAATTGAACCATTGAGCGTATTATATGTCTGCTTAGCCGAGTCACTCAGGTAGCTTGTGTTGATATTTTCAAGTGCTTCTCCTGCCTTTATTACATCATTGGATGTATAGTATACATAGGCATTGAGCAAAGCCTCATATGTGGAAATCTGGTCTGATACCCCATCATTTTTCTTCTTCTCGTCCTCAAGCTCCTTCTTTAGCTTGTCTATCTGATCATTAAGTCCACTGATGGTCTGCCCATTTGTGGAAATCGTATCATTGGCCGATAATAGCTGCTTCTTTGCATCTGTTTTCGCCTGGCTTTTTATGCCCGGAACCACAAGGAAGCACGTAACCGCCACTCCGACTACCAGACCGATTATAACATAGAGTATATTTGCCCACATTGAGCTCTCCCTGAATCGCTTTGGCATAATGATTGTTTCGTTTCCACTCTGGTAGGAAATTAAATCATCATTTTTCTTTTTCCTCTCAGATCCTTTTTCCTTGAGACGTCTGTTCACTTCTTTTAAGTATCTGAGAGTAGTGGTATTGTCTGTATCTATCTTGCCTGCATCGCGTAAGGCTTTCTTTGCCTTATCCAGATGTCCCTCCTCCAGATATAAAAGAGCCAAAAGCTGATGTCCCTTTACAAGCTTTGGATTTAAGGATAACACCTTTCGAAGCTGTATAACCGCAAGGTCCTTACTGTCCTGCTTGCAATAAGTTAAAGCCTGATTATATTTTTTAATAGTCTGATTGATTGTTTCGAGCTGATTTCTGTTATTATGAATCTGATCTATATACTTCTTTGCCAGATTATCATCAGGCTGATAGTTTGCACTGATGACCCACTCACTTAAGGCGTCAACCATCTCACCCATCTCATAGTATATGAGACCTAACAGATTCCTTGCCTGGATATTGTACTTATAAAACTTAAGACTCTGCCTGAGAGAGATAATCGCTCCAGACAGATTTCTCACCTGTGCCTTTTGTAAACCATCATTGTAGTATGAGTTGGATATTCTAATAGCTCTTTTAAAAAGTGAAAGATCAGCCCCACATACAGGGCATTTATCGTTCCAGCCTGCATCTTGTCCGCATTTATAACAAATCATCTTAATTCACCCTGCCCTTTGTCCTGCTCACGTAATAACTGTGCAATGATATCTGTGACATCTGTCAGATCGTGGCTGTAAATCGCAGATTCAGCCTCCTCTATCTCTAGACTTGGCTCATAGTTCTTTATTTCTTCATCAAAATTTATCATAATCCTACCTCCATAATTACCTGCTAAATAATCCCATCAAAAAAGGGTCACTATATATTATAATAAAGTAACCCCTTTATGCAAGTATATTTCCATTAAGATTTAATAAAAATATCGCAATTTTTTTATTTCATCGACAGCATCACGACTGCCTTGTCCTGCTCCTTGAACTCAATCTTGTCGAATTTCTCCTCTCTGAAACATGTTTTGTTTTTCCTCTGCTTCTCTATACAATACCGTTGTAAAAGCCAATGTCCAAAGTAGGAAAAATTTGAGTAAATTCCGACACTTATTTTATGCAGTTCTATCTTTATGAGATTTCATCAACATCATAATACTTAAAATCCCGGAAGCAGGCACTTCCTCCTGTTTCCTCTGCTGCATAGCAGAACAGACCAAACCGGCAACCAGTAAAATGATCCAGTTTGAAGTACAGCTTATGCACGGTTCCGATGGGTAGCCAGTCTCCCTTATTTACCCGGTAATAGCAGCGTGCTTCATCCTTCATGTTACAGAAATCTGCTTCAAGACGAAAATCCATCTGGTGTGATTCAACAACAGTTCCTTCCGTCATATCCAATATACCATCTTCTTTTTTATCCAGCATAAGGACTTCATATTTTCCGTGATGTTTTGTAATGCCAACTGCAGCATAACAGCCCTGAAACGCACACAAACCTGCGACATCGCCCTCTTTCAATGCAGAAGCATCAACAGTAACCTCAGCTGCGCAGGACGGATAACTCATCCTTTGCGTAAGCGTATTTACTGCCTGTGTAAGCTCTGTACAAACTTCCCGTGTTGTAATTGTATAGGTTCCCTGCAATGCATCCAGATGATAGTACCGTGGATCTGGATCATGATTAAACTGCCAGCGCGGAAGCAGCCCATTACAGAAATCATCACTTCCCACTAATGGCTGATAAATATATCCTGGTCTGGTACTGTGAACCTCTATTTCTTCCGGCACATGTCCGTTCTGTCCAAAAACCGGAAAATGATCCTTCCAGGTAACCGGAAGCAGAATAGGAAGCCGTCCAACTGCTCCGGAATCCTGAAACAGCATTGCATACCACTTTCCATCCGGCGTATCCACTATTCCTCCCTGTGCCACGCCCTGTCCACAATATCCACGATCATCACAAAGTACATCTCCACCCGTGAATTCTCCTTCCAGAGAATCACTGTAAAAGCATGCTTCCGTCCGCATCCAGCGGTCTCTCAGGGAATGAATCAGAAAAATATAATAATAGCCGTTTATTTTTTGAATATGAGAACCTCATAGCCTAGCTTCGGGTTCTTATGATCACTGACTAAAAGACGATGTAATCCGTCCTTCTTTGGTGCAGTCAAATCTTCATTCAATTCTGTAATCCAGATTTCATCATTTCCATATACAATATAGTTTCTGCCATCCTCATCAAATAATAAAGAGCCGTCATGATAAAAGCCTTCTATCAGCTGCTTTTTCCATGGACCATCTATTTTTTCCGAAGTATACAAATAAGTCTTACGGGTATCATTTGCCACAAAGCAGATATAAAATCGGCCTTCATGATAGCGCAAGGAAGCTGCCCACATGCCCTGTCCGTAAATATTCTGACCGCTTTTCAGTTGCTGCGCATCCGTATGATCCAACGTCTCATAGACATAAGTCGCATGCTCCCAGTGCACCAGATCAAAAGACTGCAGAATCTCACAGCCCGGCATAAAGTGCATGGTTGTGGATACCATATAATAGGTGTCTTCTACGCGGATCACATCCAGATCTGGATAATCCAATCTTGTTATAGGATTTACATTCATTGTTTATTCCTTTCTGTTTTATCTCCATATTCTTTCTTTGTTCTATTCTATTTTTACTATTTTATCTTTGTTTCTTATCCGTCTGCCTTTTCAACTCTTCTCTGCCCCATTTCACTATTGCTAATATCACAATCAGCCAACGTGCTGAAAATGATATGCCTAGCACCATGACTCTTTAATGACACACTAAGGCTCTTTGGCTCTTCCACGTGCTCTCCGCTCCAAAGCTCCGTTCCATTTACTCCATCATAAATCTCCAGATCGGCAAGCGGTATGGATATGTCACTGTCTTTATCACCCAGATTAAATACCGCGACATAATATCCACCCTTTGTATCTGCTGCAATCCACAATGCATGCTCTATACCATCGATTTCCCGTCTCCACACCTGATGCGAATGCCGTGCATTTGCATGCATGGCAAGTATTTCAGAATTGGTTACCAGATTCATAGTGAATTCGTCAAACCATGTCAGCTCTCCTCCCAGCATCAAAGGAGAACGCATGATACTCCAGAGTGTCAGCATGGTGATCTGCTCATCCTGTGTGAAATTCGTCCAGTTATTCACATCATATACCTGCCGTATCGGTCCGACCGGAAGCATATCGGCATCCGGCCAGTGCCCTGCACCTGCATGGGTGCACCATTTTTCTGCTCTTGAAAACATATCATATAACAGTTCCCACTTATCCCAGAAATCATCTGTGATTCTCCACATATTGGAAATCTGCTTATAAAGCTCTGCCTTTTCTAAAAGAGCAGGTCCCGGCGACAGACTTAAAACCATGGGTCTTCCGCAACCATGCAATGCTTTGCTCAGCATAATCAGTTCGGATTCCTCATGTGGCAGTTCCCGTGCAATATCATCACATTTAATAAAATCCACACCCCAGGAAGCATATAATTCAAAAATACTGTTATAGTATTCCCGTGCCCCGTCTTTCTCAGGATCTACACCATACATATCCGTATTCCAGGCACAGATACTGTTTGTTTTGGCAATTTCCCGGGCATGTCTGTCACTGTTCATGATTTTCGTGTTCTGATGTACAGCCTGTCGTGGAATCCCTCTCATAATATGAATGCCGAACTTCAATCCAAGAGAATGGACATATTCTGCCAATGGTCCAAAGCCCGCACCGTTTGCTGCAGAAGGAAAACGATTTACTGCGGGAAGCAGTCTTCCATACTCATCCATTACTACATCCGCAAAAGGATGATACTCATTGGTTGCAGCATAAGCTCATACCATTGGATATCCACCACAATATATTCCCAACCGTACTCCTTCAGATGCTCAGCCATAAATTCAGCGTTCCGTCGTACGATATCTTCTGTAACAGCCGCTCCATAACAATCCCAGCTGTTCCACCCCATAGGTGCTGTTTTCATCTTCATCTGTTTTATACCCTCTCGATATCCTGTTAATTCTGTCCGTAATATGCATTTGCATCCTTGCCCCAGGAAAACAGTGTTCACAAAATATAATCTGTATTTAATTATTTAAACTGAGCCAAACGTTCCTCTACCTGAGCCATCATCTGCTCATACTTTGCAAGCTTGTCCTTTTCCTCCTGAACCTTTTCAGGCTTTGCATTGTTTAAGAATTTCTCATTTGAGAGCATGCCCCTTGAGCGTGCAAGCTCCTTTGTAAGCTTATCCTTTTCTTTATTGAGTCTTTCCTTTTCCTTCTCGAAATCAACAAGGTCCTCAAGCGGCAGGTATGCAACCGCATCAGGTATCACTACTGATACAGCGTCATCTCCAATACCGGCCTTGCCCTGCTGTACTGTAATCTCGCTGGTAAATGCAAGATTTACATATACCTCCTTGTTGTCCTCGAATACCTTTCTAACTGCCTCATCATCACTTGTGATGAAAAGCTTTGCCTTTCTTGAAGGTGGAACATCCATCTGTGTACGGACATTTCTGATACCCTTTACGAGGTCCTTGCAGTGCTCGATTGCTGCTTCCTCAGCCGGGAAATTCCACTCTTCCTTGTACTCAGGCCATTTAGAGAGCATGATAGTCTCCTCGTCTGACTGAAGTGTGCAGAAGATTTCCTCTGTGATAAACGGCATATATGGATGAAGGAGCTTCAGTGCATTTACAAGTACTGTCTTAAGCGTCCAAAGTGCTGCATTTGCTGACTCTGGGTTTTCATCCTTCTTGTAGGTACGAACCTTTGCAATCTCGATATACCAGTCACAAAACTCGTCCCAGATGAAGTCGTATACCTTTTGTACTGCAATTCCAAGCTCGAACTTGTCCATGTTTTCTGTTGCATCCTTTGCAAGTGTATTTACCCTTGAAAGAATCCACTTGTCTGCTGCATGAAGTTCATCAAGCTTTGGCTCTCTAAGCTCTACACCTTCAAGGTTCATCATGATAAATCTTGATGCATTCCATACCTTGTTGGCGAAGTTTCTTGAAGCCTCAACTCTCTCCCAGTAGAAACGCATGTCATTTCCCGGTGCATTTCCTGTGATAAGTGTCAGACGAAGTGCATCTGCACCATACTTGTCGATAACCTCAAGCGGATCAATTCCGTTTCCGAGTGATTTACTCATCTTGCGGCCCTGAGAATCTCTTACGAGTCCGTGGAAAAGCACCGTGTGGAATGGTGCCTTGCCCATCTGCTCATAGCCTGAGAAAATCATTCTGATTACCCAGAAGAAAATGATATCGTAGCCTGTTACAAGCACATCGTTTGGATAGAAATAATCCAGATCCTCTGTCTTTTCAGGCCAGCCGAGTGTTGAGAATGGCCAGAGCGCTGATGAGAACCATGTATCAAGTGTATCAGGATCCTGTGTCCAGTGCTCCTTGCCACACTTAGGACATTTGCCAGGCTTTTCTATTGAAACTACCATCTCTCCACAGTCATCACAGTACCATGCAGGTATTCTGTGTCCCCACCAGAGCTGACGGCTGATGCACCAGTCGCGGATATTATCTGTCCAGTTGAAGTATGTCTTGTCCATTCTTGAAGGAAGAAGCTTGATTTCCCCGTTCTTTACTCCCTCAACTGCAGGCTTGATCATCTCGTCCATCTTGACGAACCACTGCTGCTTGATCATTGGCTCAACTGTTGTGTGACAGCGGTCATGCACACCTACATTGTGTGAGTGTGGTACAACCTTTACTAAAAGGCCCTGCTCCTTAAGGTCCTCAACCAGTGCCTTTCTGCACTCGTATCTGTCCATTCCGGCATATTTTCCGGCCTTTTCATTCATTGTGGCATCATCATTGATTACAACGATTTCCTCTAAGCTGTGGCGTTTTCCTACCTCGAAATCGTTAGGGTCGTGTGCAGGTGTAATCTTTACACAGCCTGTTCCAAATTCTTTATCTACGTATGAATCTGCGATTACAGGAATCTCTCTGTCTGTGCATGGAAGCTTTAAGGTCTTTCCGATGATATCCTGATAGCGCTCATCATCAGGGTTTACAGCTACGGCTGTATCTCCGAAAAGTGTCTCCGGACGTGTTGTTGCTATCTCTACAAATCTGCCTTCCTCGCCAACTACAGGATAGTTAATGTGCCAGAAGAAGCCGTCCTGCTCCTCATGCTCTACCTCTGCATCTGAAATAGATGTCTTACATACCGGACACCAGTTTACGATTCTTGAGCCCTTATAAATCCAGCCCTTCTTATAAAGCTTTGTAAATACCTCCTGTACTGCGTGTGAGCAGCCCTCATCCATGGTAAATCTCTCACGCTGCCAGTCTGCTGATGATCCAAGCTTACGCAGCTGCTTTACGATACGTCCGCCGTACTCTTTTCTCCAGTCCCAGCATTTCTCGAGGAACTCTTCTCTTGTAAGGTCTGCCTTGTTGATTCCCTGCTCTTTAAGTGCCTGGATGACCTTTACCTCTGTTGCGATGGATGCGTGGTCTGTTCCCGGCTGCCAGAGTGCATTGTAGCCCTGCATTCTCTTGTATCTGATAAGGATATCCTGCATGGTGTTGTCAAGGGCATGTCCCATGTGCAGCTGTCCTGTGATGTTTGGTGGTGGCATCACGATTGTGAATGGTTTTTTGCTGCGGTCTACCTCAGCATGGAAGTAGCCATTGTCTTCCCACTTTTTGTAAAGACGGTCCTCGATGTCCTTTGGATCGTAGGTTTTGTTTAGTTCTTTGCTCATGTTTTCCTCCTTTTATATGAATGACGCAAAAGCTTTGGGATGTTTTGCTGTTTTTCTTTTTATTTACTACGGGCGACCGATTTGATTGCATGCGCAATCTTCCGGTCTTACAGTTTTAGTACATGCCATGACGGAAATAGCATAGTAGCAAATAAATTTGCGCTATATATGCACATCTCAGTCTACAAAAAAAGCCCTCCCGATCACTGACCGGAAGGGCGAATAAGCGCTGTACCACCTTCGTTTACATCAGAGTGACATATACACTAAAATATATGACATATACGCTCGAATGCCTCTTGTCCTGTAACGTGGACGAATCGGAAGAACTTATGTCAAATCTTGTTATATATATAGATTTAACTTTCTGGGTTCTTCGGCTCAAAAGCTACCTTCCATGATTTCTGTCTTAAGCACCTTTCAGCCTGCCCAAAATGTATCACCATCTTACGGACCGGATGCTCTCTCTGAAAGCTTTCGTCATGTACTCCTCTTTCTTATGCCTTTAAATATTTTGCCTGTTTCTTTCTACAATATTAAAGTGCATTGGGTGATTTGTCAATATGATTTTTCAATCATCATAATGACCTTTACATGAAACAATATAAATTATCTCATCTTTTTCATAATAAACAATTCGATTAGTATCATCAATGCGTCTGCTCCACATACCACTAAGATTTTCCTTTAATGGTTCCGGTTTACCTATACCCTCAAACGTACTTCGCTGAATATCCTTGATAAGTCCATTAATTCTTTTCAGTGTTTTCTTATCCTGCGTCTGCCAGTATAAATAATCGCTCCATGCCCTATCTTCCCATAGTAACCTCATTAGTCCTCCTCTATCAAATCATGCTCTGCGAAGTGAGCTTTGCCATCCTTAATATCGCGCACGATATTTTCCAAATAACGAATATTGCTATCAGAATAAAACGGATCTACCGATACCTCAAAAGGAATACGCTTTTCTCTGCCTACTTTTTTGCAAAAACGGTGAACGCTGCACTCATGGAAAGACCTAATTCCGAACACACCTGTTCCATGCTTTTTTTTACATCTGCATCCAATTTAAAATTAACATTAACTGACTGTGACATATACAACACTCCTTTCTTGCTTATAGTATATGCAATAATAAAGAAAATATCAATAAGATTTCTTCATTTTTTCTTTATTATAAATTTTTACTTTCAAAGAAATAAGTGCTCGCTATAAGTGCTGTTCCGCCTATATATGCCATCTTATCTCTCAAGTGTGAACGGCTGATAAGCTTGTCAGTATAGTTTTCATCATATTTTGTGCAGTACTGTATAAAAAGCTTATATATACTTGTATTTTCAAACATTGAACCAAACACTATCGTGCAATCCGGAGCCAGAATAGTCAACACATTTACAGCGACACGTGCCATTCGTTCTATTGCTCCAACAAGTATCTCAGAAATTGTCTGATCCATCCTTGTTATGTAGCCGTTGCCCTCATTTTCTACCCACGAAGTCAAGAGCTCTCTTGTTATAAGATTTTTATCACCGGCTGTTTCTTCGTATAGCACCGGGGTATTTTCCTTGGAATATATCTCCTTTATGCGGTCACACAGGGCAAACATGGATACTCTTGTTTCAAGACAGCCATGTCTGCCACATCTGCACTTAAGTCCATCAGGCTCTATGATGTAGTGTCCTATTTCTGCTGCGTTGTGCTGATTGCCCTCATATAGCTTATTGTCCACAACTATCGCAGAGCCGACACCCGGGCCCCACTTAATAAAAACAATATTGTTTCCATATTTCCGACACCGTAAAGCATTTCGGCTTCCGCAAATGCTTTGACGTTGTTTTCAAGTATTACCGGACACTGAATCTGTTTTTCAAGTATTTCTCTTATTTTTACTTGATTGTTCCATATGCCATAAGCGTGTATACTGATGCCATTATTCCTGTCAACTATTCCAGGAACACATATTCCGATTCCAAGAATATCTGACAGCTTAAGTTCCTTTTCCCAAAGCTGAAGCTTTATTTCCTTTGCCAGTTCTTCTAAAAACAGCTGTGGTTCAATGTCCGTCCGGGTATGTATCTTAGCTTCAACAAGCATATTTCCCCTGATATTGGTAACTGTAATGCTCGTGTCTACAGCCTCAATATTTACAGATACTATATACTTAAAATCATAATTGATATCCACAAGCACCTTCTTACGGCCAGCTCTCTTCTGCTCCTTCATCTCACCCTTTTCAAGTATCATGTGAGCTTCCATCATATCATTGCACAGCATGGTCACAGCCGCCGGTGTGAGTCCTATCTGATTGGCAATATCCTTCCTTGACATTGCGCCGTTTTTCTGCAGTATCTTAAGTATCTGAGATTTATTATTGTTTTTTACACTATCAAGGGAAATTCCGGTTTTAACCATTAATTCATGCTCCTTATTTATGCTTCAACATTCTTTGTTGCAACTATATCCACACCGGTTGCTGCAGCATCACTTAGCAGTACATCACCTATATGCACCGGTGCCTCTACCGTGATCCGGTTGATACAGTCCATCACATCCATTATCTTTTCCTTTGGAATATCCTGTGCCGTCTTTACGGATACCATAGGTATTGTGCCGTTTTTCACACAGACTGTGCTTGTCACGATTCGCGTCGGATGTGTCACTTCCTTTGCTCCGTAGTCTGCTCCGCGCTTACAGGTATTTCCGGTTACTGTGACATTTTCTCCATCTATTGTCACCTTAAGGGCACAGCCAGAGGGCAGCTATACATGTCAAATTTCTTTCTTCCATGATACTATGCCTCCTCAATCTTTATCGTAATTGTGCGGGGATTTTCCGTTTCGATGAGCTGCTTCTTCTTAAGCACCACCTGCTCCATCTCACCCGGTGCCATTACAGGTGCTTGCGGTGCTGTAATTGTTTATCATCCAGATATACCGCAATATAACAATTCTTATACACAGCTCCAACTCGAAATCTCACCGTTACAGTATCATCCATCTGTGCAGTATTTATAGTGCTTGGGACAGTATATCTGACTCCGCCTGTAGCAGTTATCGATATTTCTTTGCCATCATCACTCTTATCACCGCCGTTTTTCACATACTCTGCGGCATGGCGGCCTGCTGCTGTTGCTTCCTCTGACACATAATCCACGAGGTCGTGCACATGAAGCACATTTCCACAGGCAAATACACCCGGCACATTGGTCTCAAGGCTTTCGTTTACAACAGGTCCGCTTGTTACAGGATTGAGCTCTACACCTGCTGTTTTTGAAATCTCATTTTCCGGAATGAGTCCGCATGAGAGTAAAAGCGTATCGCACTCGTAAAACTCCTCTGTTCCCTCAATAGGCTTGTTATGCTCGTCAACCTGAGCGAGAGTGATGCCCTCCACACGCTCCCTGCCCTTTATATCAACCACTGTGTGGCTGAGCTTAAGCGGGATATTAAAATCATCAAGGCACTGCACAATATTACGCTTCAAGCCTCCTGAATACGGCATGAGTTCTGCAACCACCTGCACCTTGGCACCCTCCAAGGTCATTCTTCTTGCCATGATAAGACCGATATCTCCTGAGCCAAGTATTACTACCTTTCGTCCCGGCATGTATCCCTCTATATTCACCAGTCTCTGAGCTGTACCCGCCGAGAAAATTCCTGCCGGTCTGTAGCCTGGTATGTTTAGGGCACCTCTTGCTCTCTCTCTGCAGCCCATCGCAAGTATTACTGTCTTTGCAGCGATATGGAAAAGTCCGTCTGTACGGTTCATAGCCGTGACTATTTTATCGTTTGACCCATTTTCGGACTCATCACCGGTTGAGATATCCATGACCATCGTATTCAGTCTGTACTCTATGCCAAGCTCTTTGACCTCTTTGATAAATCTGCCGGCATATTCAGGGCCTGTGAGTTCCTCCTTAAAGGTGTGCAGGCCAAAGCCATTGTGTATACACTGGTTTAATATGCCGCCAAGCTCGCAGTCTCTTTCCAGTATAAGTATTTTATCTATTTTATTTTTCTTAGCGGAAGCTGCTGCCGCAAGACCTGCCGGGCCGCCTCCTACTATCACAATATCGTAAAATTCCATATTGTCCCCCTATGTTAATCTGATATTAACCCAATATCAATCTTTCGTTACCTGTCTCTTTGAAGTAAGACAGACTATCCGCGATTCTTGCTCATTCCAACAACTATCTTTGACTTTCCACCGCTTTTAGTGATGTCAAGCTGCGAAATGCCTCTCTCCCTGGCGATAATCTCCATAGTTCTCGGAGAACAGAAGCCTGCCTGGCACCTGCCATTCCGGCTCTGGTGCGTCTCTTCACACCATCAAGCGACTTTGCGCCTAACGGTCTGTTTACCGCATCCATTATCTCGCCCTCCGTAATCATCTCACAGCGGCAGATTATGTTACCATACTCAGGCTTTTCTTTTATCAGCTCTTTATACTCATCCTCTGAAAGCTTCTTTGGATTTAAAATACCTTTTCTTGTCTCGATAAAGTCCGCATTTTTAGAAGGCTTAAAAAGCCTCTCAACTATTGCTGCCACTCTCTCACCGATAGCCGGTGCACTTGATAAGCCCGGTGACTCTATACCTGCACAGTCCACAAAAAATGGTGCATCTTTAAGCTCCTCGATGATAAACTCATGTCCGTCCTCATGTGCACGGTTTCCTGCAAACGATGTGATGACCTGACGCATAGGAAGTGACGGCACCGAACGTGTGCCGGATATCGTAACATGCGCTAAGCCCGCTCTTGTTGTATTTGTACCATCCTTGTCATCATGATCATCTGCTGTAGGTCCGATTAGGATATTTCCGTGTACTGTCGGGGTTACAAGCACGCCCTTGCCGTATTTTCCCGGAAGCTGGAAGATTGTCTTGTCAACGATACCACCGGCTGCCCTGTCTAATAGCTCGTACTCTCCGCGCCTTGGTGTGATATGGATTTTGTTTTCACTCACCATGTTGTGAAATACATCAGCATATACACCGGCTGCATTTACAACGCAGCGTGCATGAATTTCTCCATTTTGAGTAATGAGAATATAGCCTGCCTGCTCCTTTTGTATCTCCTTCACCTCGGTGTTAAATAAAAACTCCACACCATTTGCCGCAGCATTCTCAGCAAATGCAATATTCATGCCAAACGGACATACAATGCCTCCTGTCGGGCAGTAAATAGCTGCCACCACCTCATCAGACAGATTCGGCTCCATCTCATGTGCTTTCTTTGAATCAAGAATTTCAAGTCCCGGCACGCCATTTGCGATTCCCTGATTGTAAAGCTCCTTAAGCCTTGGCATATCGTCCTCGCTAAAGCACAAAATCAGCGAGCCGTTTCTTCTGAACTCAAAATCAAGCTGCTTCGAAAGCTCGTCCATCATCTCATTTCCACGGATATTCATCTGTGCCATAAGTGTACCGGTCTTACAGTCAATTCCGGAATGGACAATAGCACTGTTTGCCTTTGAAGTGCCACAGCACACGTCCTCCTCCTTTTCCACCACGCAGATGGACAGGTTATATTTCGATAGCTCTCTTGCACAGGCGCTTCCCGATACTCCCGCTCCTATAATTACTACATCATACATGTTATTTTCTCCTACCAATTTCCATATATATTTTTACTTTCAGTCATCCTTCGCCCAGTTAAATGCGCAGGCGACAGCCTTTTTCCACATTTTAAGCTTCTTTCCTCTCAAATCAGCCTCTATCTCCGGCTCAAACACACGGTCAATAGCCCAGTTTCTCTTTATATCATCCATGCTGTCCCAATAGCCCACTGCAAGCCCTGCGAGGTACGCTGCACCCATGGCTGTAGTCTCCACGCACACAGGCCTGTTGACCGGTGCATTGCTGATATCAGCCTGCATCTGCATGAGCAGATTGTTGGCACTGGCGCCGCCGTCCACCCTAAGCGAGGTGAGATTGATGCCTGAATCAGCCTTCATTGCCTCAAGCACATCATTTACCTGAAATGCCATTGATTCCAGAGTGGCCCTTATGACATGGTACTTGTTTACACCTCTCGTAAGCCCCACAATGGTTCCTCTCGCATACTGATCCCAGTATGGTGCCCCAAGCCCTGTAAATGCCGGCACCACATAGCAGCCGTTTGTATCCTTTACCTTTCTCGCCATGTACTCTGAATCAGTTGAGGAATCGATAAATTTCATCTCATCGCGGAGCCACTGTATTGAGCTCCTGCCACAAATATTGAGCCTCCAGCGCATATACCACCTTGCCGTCTATGCCCCAGGCTATTGTGGTTACGAGTCCGTTCTTTGATGT
>ENA-OQCP01000596-OQCP01000596.1-human-gut-metagenome-genome-assembly--contig:-NODE-596-length-15933-cov-2.704922_pt1 | contig 15933 bp, 15 predicted proteins | sample MGYA00242760_ERZ504583 | MGnify/ENA primary metagenome ERZ504583 (study PRJEB26092, sample SAMD00036308) | human gut metagenome | host: Homo sapiens | study: EMG produced TPA metagenomics assembly of...
TGGATTGCTTACATGTCTCCTTACTTGTTCTTTTCTCTTTTCGATTCAAGAATTTCCGGTGTATTTCGGGTCAAGCTTGTTCTCTATATTTTCAGTTGTTGCCTCAGCCGAACTTTCATTTTGTCGGTTCATCTTTCTTCAGCACTCCCTGCACAAGATATCTTCCGTCACCGCTGTTTAAGCATGTGCTTAAAACAAGAATTTTATCATCGGTAGTAAGCTCCGTATTTCTCTTGTTCACAGAAACAGAATGTGGGTTTTTAATCATATTGAGATAATCCGAAAATACATTATCATCGGAAAAATCAAACGAATTCATAATGTGTCGGTTATCATATTCAAAAGCTGACACAATTTCGTATGTAAGCTTTCTGTCGGGAGTGTAAACATAGATGTACCTGTTCTTGTTAAAGAAATCGGCATCATAAAAGCGATGGAGCGTTGCAAACATTGAGCCGTTTGCCATATTATGACCGTAAAGCACAGTCACTCTGTCGGAATAATCACGCTTGTTGCACATCTGCGAATAGATACTGCCCGAAAAGCTGTAATTCTTATAAATATCGTGGTCAAGATATAAGTTATCGTCAAGATGACTTTGCAAAACAGGGTAATTTACATTTGTATTCGGAATGTAAATCCACGAATAAATGTCGCTGTTCTGCTGTTGAAGCGATTTGAAATCAATCGGATTTTCCACCTTTTTCACATTGATTGACGGTGAAGTCACTTCTGTTGCAGAGGTTGTACCGTTTTCAACGCCTGATGCATACGAGCCTGCGATGTTATCAAGACTTTTTCGTTCGTTATTTTCATTTAAGTTTTTAACGACTATGTACGCAAGTGTGCCGATAATTGCAGCCACAAGCAAAATAATCAAAGCTATAAGAAATTTGTTTCTTTTTCTGCTCATATCAAAAACTCCCAATCGGTTATATTGTATCATTTTTGTATCAGTATGTCAATTAATCATTACCTGTCAGTAAAATTTTATTACAATTCACAAACTACTGCATCTGCAATACAAAATCTAATATTATCTAATATTCAAACATCTAATGAAAAAAAGAGACTTCCTTATGAGAAGCCTCTTGATTTTTAGTTAAGGTTGGATTATTTGCTCTTTACAAGCTTAAATACAGCCGCACCGCAAGCCGCAAGAGAAAGAACTAAAATTGCATACGGTACAACATCGCTTGCGCCTGTCTTTGGTGAAGTTGTTGAATCATCTTTCTTTGCCGTAGCTGTAGCAACAGGACCTGTTGTGCCGCCGCTGCTTGCCTTACGGTAATAAGGAGTACAAACAAGGTCACCTGAAATAATAATATTCATATTAGGATCTGTATACTTGCTGTCGGTTCTGAAAGGACCGCCCGAAATTTCCCAGTGATCAAAAATATAACCGTCATAAGGAAGCGGCTCAATGTAAACATGCTGTTCGCCGTTTTTGTCAATACCTGTTGTGAATTTATAATCACCGTCACCGCCTCTGTCGGAATAACTTCAACCTTATATTTGAATGTACTCGGTTCCGGACTTGCGGCAGCAAATGCGGGAACTGCCGACAATAACATCATCATAACTGCAAATAACACAGCAATTGTCTTTTTCATCACATCATCCTCCTAATTTAACCCATTCTAAGTTTGGAATATGATACTATTCAAAAATTATACTTAATTATAGCACATATTCATTTATGTGTAAAGTCTAAAGGAACAAAAATATATTTTAAATACAACCAAAAATATCGGCTGTTTCTTGTTAAAAACGCAAAAAATACAGCTTTTTTACACCGAAAGCTATTGCATATAAACTGCTGAAAATGTATAATAAGGGGTAGTAATTTTAATTACCTTGAAAGGAAAGTAATTATGAATATTTCATCAATACAGGAACAGATTCTCAAGCTGAAAAAGGAAAAGGATGTCTGTATTCTTGCCCACAGCTATCAGGCACATGAGATTCTTGAAATTGCAGATTACACAGGCGACAGCTACAAGCTGAGTGTTGATGCAAGCAAAGCCGAAAACAAGAACATTCTTATGTGCGGTGTAAGATTTATGGCTGAAACCTGCAAAATTCTTTCACCTGAAAAAACTGTTTACCTTGCACAGCCTGTTGCCGGCTGCAGTATGGCAGACCAGATGGACAAACAGCTTATTTCTCAGGTTAAGAAAATGTATCCCGATTACACAGTTGTTGCATACATCAATACTACGGCAGAACTCAAAACAATTTGCGATGTATGCGTAACAAGCTCATCGGCTGTTAAAATCGTAAACAATCTTGACAATAAGAACATTCTCTTTATCCCTGACTGCAACCTCGGTGACTATGTTGCAAAACAGTGTCCCGACAAGAACATCAAGCTTCTCAACGGAGGTTGTCCGATTCATGCCTGCGTAAATGTTGAGGATGTTAAGAAGGCTAAGGAGCTTCATCCGAACGCACTCGTTCTTGTTCATCCCGAATGCACTCCCGAAGTTGTTGCTATGGCTGATTATGTCGGCTCAACATCGGGCATAATGAATTATGCAAAAAAATCCGATGCAAAGGAATTCATTATCGGTACAGAAATCAGCATTGCCGAACATTTGCAGTATGAATGTCCGGACAAAAATTTCTACGGTCTTACATTAAAGCTCATCTGCCCGAATATGAAATCAACAACACTTGTTGATGTTTACAACTGCCTTAACGGCAACGGCGGAGAAGAAATCAAGCTTGACGATCAGACTATCACAGACGCAAGAAAGTGCATTGACGAAATGATCAGACTCGGCTGATAAATTACTTATGAACGCAAATCTGTTCGGGAGGAATAAATGACTAACAAAGCATTGATTGCAATGAGCGGAGGAGTTGACAGCTCGGTTGCCGCATTTCTTACCAAGGATATGGGATATGACGCAACGGGCATTACCCTCAAGCTCTTTGATAACGAAGATATCGGTGAAAAGCGAGAAAAAACCTGTTGTTCTCTTGATGACATTGATGATGCAAGGAGAGTTTGCCTAAAGCTCGGCATTCCCTACTATGTCTACAACTTCAAGGACAGCTTTAAGGAAAATGTAATCGACCGCTTTATCAGAGCCTATGAAAACGGTACAACACCGAATCCGTGCATTGACTGCAACCGCTTTATCAAATTTGAAAAGCTCATTCGCCGTGCAGAAGAGCTTGACTTTGACTGCGTTGTCACGGGGCATTACTCTACAATTGAGTATGACAAGGGTGCAGACCGCTATTTGCTAAAAAAATCGGTTGACAGCACAAAAGACCAAAGCTATGTGCTGTACTGTCTTACACAAAGACAGCTTGCAAAAACACTTCTTCCTCTTGGCACATATACAAAGGAAAAGGTGCGTGAAATTGCAAATGAGCTTGGTTTGATAAACGCACGAAAGCACGACAGTCAGGACATTTGCTTTGTTCCCGACGGGGACTATGCAAAATTCATTGAGCAATACACGGGTAGAACTTATCCTAACGGTAATTTTGTTGATACCAAAGGTCATATTCTCGGTGAACACAAGGGAATTATCCGTTACACCGTAGGTCAGCGAAAAGGTCTTGGACTTGCACTCCCCCACCCTATGTATGTTAAGGAAAAGAATCTTGACACCAACGAGGTTATTCTCTGCGATAACAACGAGCTTTTCTCAAAGGAGCTTTATGCAACGGACATAAACCTCATCACCTGTGACAAAATCGACAAGCCGATTAAAGTCAAGGCGAGAGTTCGTTACAGCCAGCCCGAAAAGGACGCAATCGTTGAACAGATTGACGATAACACCCTGCACATTGTCTTTGACGAACCGCAAAGAGCAATCTCAAAAGGTCAGGCAGCAGTCCTCTATGACGGCGAGTATGTAGTCGGCGGCGGAACGATTATATAAAAGTTTTAAATTATGATGATTTTAGAGAGCGTGATTTCACGCTCTCTTTTTAGATTGATAGCATTGCGATTATATTTCAGGCAAGCGAACACGGTTCGCCGCTACAGTTTAACAATGACATTGTTGTATTTATAAAGCAAGTTGAATTACAAATATTGTACCGTTGCTTTTGGGTGTCCGATGAACGCCCCTACTTCAAACATAAAAAGTCGGCAAGACAGTTTAATTTGCGTACTGTCCTGCGACTTATATTTTTACTTATTTACACTTCTTCAAAAAATGATTACCATGTGCCGACATAAGCATGACCCTGTGAGTCATACTGCGACTCTGTATAATAATTGAGCGAAGTGCCGTCAAAACCGATATCAATGGTCTGACTCGAACCGTTTGTGAAAATAATGTAATCAACAGTGTTCGGAACTTCAACCGAGTAAACCTTCTGACCATAGTCATTTGTGTTGAGATATGTCATCGCAACGCCCGGCCATGATTTTGTAGATGTACCGTCTTCAGCCCATGAGTAGCAGTAGAGTGTACCGCCCCAGTTGAGTGAATCCGCAAACTTAACTGTATAGGTTGATGACGGAGTGGTTGTAGGCTCTGTAACAGGAGCTGTTGTTGCAGGAACGGTTGTCGGAGCAACTGTCGGCTCTTCTGTTGCCGGCTCGGTAACAGGGGCGGTTGTCGGAGTAACTTCCGGCTCATAGTAAGTGCCGACATTTCCATGACCGTCAAGCTTTGCGACATACATCTGAATGTATGTTGCATCTTTACGCTTACGATATCATCCTCGCCGTCAGCGTCACATCTTGCGGCCGCGATAAGAGCCTTATCTGAGAGTGTTATGAGCTTCACAATGTACTTCTGAACCGCTGTTGCGTCAAGTACATTAATCGCACCGTTGAGATTAACATCACCGATAAGGATTTTTTCCGTCGGCTGTGTAACGGGGGCTGTGGTAGGAGTTACCGTTGAAGGAGCAGTTGAAGGACGCTCCGATGATGTGTAAAGATAAACAACATTGATAATACCCGATGAAAGGTTGCCTGACGCATTTACGGGAGCAATAACATCTGTTCTGCCCGAAAGCGGAGAAGTTTTGTATGTATCGTCGGAAGAAACCTTTGACTGAATTAAAATTTCATCATCGGCAATCTTTTCACCTGTTGCGGCGTCAATGTGGCTTGTGATAACCTTACTGCTAAAGCTGAGTTTCTTATTCTGAACCATGCCTCGCCCGAAACAAGGTAGCCTGTCTCGTTTGCACCCGGCTCCTGCTGTGAGTCTGTGTGGAACATTACATATGCGCTTGATGCAGGAATTGTGCATTTGAGCCATCCGTTGCCCTCGCTTGTCATAACAGTTGCGTTGTTCCACTTGCCGTTAGGCTCTTCACCGCCGTCTGTGTAAGCATAGCAACGAACATTTGACCAGTTGTTTGAGTTATAGTAGTGAACAACCGAACTTGTGCTGTCAAGTGCCTTATAAACAAAGTTAATTGTTGTGTTCGTACCGTTAAATGTACCTGTCGTGTTGGCAGGATACTTGTCTGTGTCGAGCTGATAACCCTGAATTGATGTGAACGGAACGCTGTAGCTGTCGCCTTCACGATACTTTGTTGAAACGGTATCCTTAATTGACTCACCGTTTTCGTCAACATAATTTACCGTAACATAGCCTGAACGAATACCGCTGGAGCTGTAAACATAAGTTACATTGTAGTTCTTTCCGCCTGTAACAGTACCCGAAGTTACACCCTGAGTATCCTTAAGAGTGTAGTCATAAAGGATGGTTGTGTCGGGGTAAGTACGGTATGTTGTACCGTCTGCATATTTTGCTGTTGATGTCTTTAGAACATTTCCGCTGTCATCAATATGTTTAATTGTTACCGTACCGAATGTTTTTTCACTAACCTTGAGGTTGTTGAATGTTGAACTCTGAACAAGCACACAGGCGCTGTTTGCGGGAACTGTATATGTGTTGCCCGAAACTGTGCCAAGACTTTTAAGACCTGCCGTCGTACCGTCTGCAACTACTGTCCAGTCGCTGCCGTCAAGTGTAATCGGCCAATCATTTGTTGAACTTGCGTTTACAAGAACACAAACCTTGCCCCACTCATTTGACTTGTTGTTTGAATATGTGTAAGCAACAACATCGCCGTATTTTGACTGGAATGAAGGAGTGTTGAATGTTGAACTCTTCATCGGAGAATAGTTTTCTCTGATTTCAAGAAGTCCCTTGTAATAAGCGGCAACATCCGAATATGTCTTTACTCTTGACCAATCAATCTCATTTATTGCATCGCTTGATTTGTAGCTGTTTGTATCACCCTGTTTTGTACGGCAAAATTCCGAGCCTGCCGTCATAAACGGGATACCCTGTGAAGTAAGGAGAAGTCCCATTACTTTCTTAACCTGTCCCTTGAGCGATGAAGATGTTGAATTCCAGCTTGATGAGCCGTTACTCTTTACAATTTTATCCCAGAGGATAAGGTTATCGTGAGCGTCGGCATAAGCAATTGTCTGTGAAGGAGCCTGAGCCGAAAAGCCCTTGCCCGTTACACCGTTTGCAACCGTTCCGGTCTTATCGGTGTTGCCCTGAACAAATCCCTTATCGGAACCGTCTGTGCTTCCCTTAATTGCATCACGGTAGCTGTCGCAGAACATACCTACTCTTGAGTTGAGTGAACCTGCCTTTGACTGCGAGCAACCGTCGGAAATTGCAACTGAACCGCCTGTCCACGGTTCACCGTACATGAGAATCTTTTTACCCGAACCGTCTGAATAAAGTCCGTCAAGAGCAGAACGGATATCGTTCATTGTTGTGATATCGTGAATACCCATAAGGTCAAAACGGAAACCGTCAATGTGGTATTCCTCCGCCCAATACTTTACGGATTCAATCATATACTTTCTGTACATCAGCTTATCTGACGCAGTTTCGTTACCGCAGCCTGAACCGTTTGAATATGCTGATGATGATTCATTCTGTAGTAGTAACCCGGAACAGTTCTGTTAAAGCAGGAATCGGTTGAGAATGTGTGGTTGTAAACAACATCCATTACAACTGAAATTCCTCTGTCATGAAGAGCCTGAATCATCTGCTTGAACTCAGTGATTCTTGTATTGCCGTCATATGGGTTTGTTGAATATGAACCCTCGGGAGCGTTATAGTTCACCGGATCATAACCCCAGTTACGGTTTGAAGAAGAACTTGCAACATCTTCATTTACCGAACCGTAATCATAAACAGGCATAAGCTGAACGCAGTTAATGCCCTGCTCAACAAGGTAGTCAATGCCTGTTGAAACGGCTGATGAACTTGTGTCTGAATTAAGGGTTGTGCCGCCCTCGGCAAATGCAAGATACTTACCCTTGTTATCCTCACTCACACCCGAGTTTTTGGAAACCGAAAAATCTCGCACATGAACTTCCCATACAGCCGCCTCGGATGCGCTGTTAAAGAGAACGTGCTTATCGTCCGACCAACCGCTCGGATCGGTTGAGTCAAGGTCAACAACCATTGTACGGTTGCCGTTTACACCGACAGCCTGTGAGTAAACATCCTGTGTTTCCTTGGTTGTGCCGTTTACTGTTACAAGATATGTGTAATATTTGTTTTTGTAATCACCGCTCAGATTAAGTGACCAAACACCTGTTGAGCTGTCTTTTTTCATATCATAGGTGCCGATTGCCGAAGCGCCCGCCTCGTTGTCAGAACCTGTTGTGTAGAGCTTGAGCTTTACGGATGACGCATCAGGTGACCAGGTTTTCCATGTTGTGGAAGTTTTGCTGTACACTGAACCGAGTCCCGATTCGTTATACGCTTTGCTTGCATAGCTTTCAAGATAGTTTGCATTGTAATAATTGCCTGCTGAAACCGATTCATCGCTTGCTACTGCCGCATTTGAGGCAAAGGCTGACATACCTGCAATCATGGACAGAGAAAGAAGAATCGATAATGGTTTGCGTAATCTCATATTTTCACTCCTAAATATTATTTCGCACAAAGTACCGTACGATAAGTATATTTTAACATTTATAAATACCGTATTTTTCCTATTGAGAACTAAAAAAGCATCCTAAAGCCAAACTTTAAGGACGCTTTTTATACATTATGCACAAATAAAGACTGATACAAAGCAATAATTAGCTATTATTATTGCAATATTTCAGCAATTAACTGTCGCCGATATGTTATTTGCCGTTTGCCGAAAAATCTGACTGTACTGAAATTATATACCATATGTAATACTTTGTTACATATTATTAAGATTTTATCGAACTAAAGTTTTTATTGTTATATAATTCTTTAACTGCGGTTTACATTCATTTGTCATTATGTACAATTTATTACTGATACATCACTATTTGTTTACAAATTAACAATATTATTGTAATAATATTGACAATATCGCAACATAATAGTATTATTATCTTGTGGCCGGTTATCATCCGGAGGGGAAAAATGATAACCTACAAATTAAATCATACACCCGAAGACGGTTTAACACCTTTGGGATAAGCGCATTTTGCGGCAAAAAGCTATAAAATCCGTGTCGGGAATCAGCGAAAGCTTTCGTGAAATGACGGAGCTTGTCGAAATGTGCAACGAACTTGAGCTTGAACTCTGCCAGCTTGACGATATCATCGAAGATTATCTTACTGATTTCACACTTTAATTTGCAAAGACTTTAACTTTTGTCATAATCGTGGTACAATAGTGTTTAATGTTCTATCAGACATTATATACAGACAATAAGGTGATATCATGATTTGCAATTTATGCCCGAGAAAATGCGGTGCGGTTCGTACTGCCCACAGCGGAAACGGATTTTGTAAAATGGGAGAACTGCCCGTTGTTGCAAGAGTTGCTCCGCACTATGCGAAGAGCCGTGCATAAGCGGAACAAAGGGCAGCGGAACTGTTTTCTTTCAGCTGTACAATGAGATGCGTGTACTGCCAGAACTACGAAATTTCAAACGAGGACGGAGGAAGAACCATTACTCCCGAAAGACTTGCCGAATGTTACAAAGAACTTGAGGACAAGGGAGTGCATAACATCAACCTTGTAACGGCTGACCATTTTGCACACGCTGTTGTTAAAAGTCTTGAAATTTACAAACCGAGAATTCCGATTGTATATAACTGCAGCGGATACACAAGTCCGAAAACTCTCAGTATGCTTGACGGACTTGTTGACATTTATCTTCCCGACTTTAAATATGCAGATGATTTTCTTGCGGTAAAATACTCTTCCGCACCGAATTATGTCAACACGGCTGTTGCCGCAATTCACGAAATGACTTTTCAGGTTGGTCTGCCTCAGTTTGACGATGACGGCATTATGAAAAAGGGCGTTATCGTAAGGCATCTAATTTTGCCTGCCCACACAAAGAACAGTCTTGAAGTGCTTGATATTGTAAAACGCAGATTCGGCGATCAGGTTTTGTTAAGTCTTATGTGCCAGTACATTCCTATGGGCAAGGTCAGCGACAGGGAGTTTTCACGAATTAACCGTAAAATCACACGCAGAGAATATGACAAGGTAAAGCTTGAAATGATGCGACTGGGAATTGACGGCTTTACACAGGAGCTTTCTTCCGCAGATGAAAGCTATGTCCCCGAATGGATTTTGAAGGATAATTTTTTGATTAATGGAACTCTTGTAGCGGCGAACCGTGTTCGCCAATCATTTCGTATGTAAATACGAAATGAGCAAAAAACAAGCTTTCCACAATAATCCAATTAATTTTATTGGAACATATGTATCCTGTCGGAACGATTTTACAATCGTTCGATTGGCGAACGAGGTTCGCCGCTACGAATGAATACACAATTTTCTTCTTATTAAAATCTATGTGTTTGAACATATAATATCATCAGGCGGCGTCCAATGAACGCCCCTACCGATTAATTTTCAAAAACAAAACGGTCAAGAAACATTTTTTAGTTTCTCGACCGTTTTTTATTCAACCGTTTGTGACGGTTTTACATACAGGGTTTTGTTGTTGACATAAATCACCATGCCCGGTTTTGAGCCGTTTGGCTTTGACACATAGCGAACAAGTGTACAGTCAACGGGAACCTGACTGCTGTTTCTCGCCTTACTGTGATATGCCGCAAGCCGTGCCGCCTCATAGATTGCCGTGTTGGAAATCTCTTTGCCGTCCGAAACAACAATTACATGAGAACCGTGAATGTCCTTTGTGTGCAGCCACATATCGTTCTTTGACGCTGTTTTCAAAGTCAGCTTATCATTCTGGCGGTTGTTTCTTCCGACAAGGATTTTAAAACCGTCACTTGATTCAAATTCGAGCGGCGGCAAAGTTGTCTGACGGGGCTTTTTGCCCTTTTGAACCTTGAGATAGCCCTGCTCGGTAAGTTCCTCACGAATTTGCGCAAGGTCTTTTTCATTTTCCGCACGGTCAACCGTATCGAGAACCGAGTTAATATAATCAAGCTCTTCCCTGCCCTTTTCAAGCTGTTCTTTGAGCATAATTTCGGCATTTTTAGCCTTGCGGTAATCCTTGTAATACTTCTGAGCATTTGCCGAAGGTGAGATTGCCGGATTAAGCTTTATGCGTAAAATTGCGTTGTTCTCATCGTAAAAGTTTTCAACATCAACATACTCCGCACCACGCTCAATGCGATAGATATTTGCCTGTAAAAGGTCACCGCATATGCGAAGATGCTCACGGTCTGCACAGCGTTCAAGCTCACTCTTCTGCTTTGCAATTTTTCGTGCAAACCTTTCAAGTGTGTTGTTCAAAAGCTTTGTAAGGCTTTGTGATTTCACCCTCATTCTGTCACGACTGTCACGAGCCTCATAGAATCCGTCAAGCAAATCGGAGAAGCTTTCCTTACTCTCAACCTTTGCAAAAATCGCCGTACTGCTCAACATTCATAAAGCAGAAGTCCATAGGCTTGCCGTCCTCACGATAAACCACAACAGGCTTGCCCGAACAATCGCTGCAAACGCTTTTCAGCTTTTCAATTTCAACTGCGAGTCGGTCAAAAAGCACGCCCTCAATTCTGTTTGTTGCGCCCTCCATAACCTTGTATTCAATCTCACGGCATACAATCGGAGAAACGCCCTCAATTGTCCTTAACAGCGCCTTGTTAAGCGGCATTTCCGTGTCAAGATTTTTTACGGCTGTACACACATCAAGCACCGAACATTTAAGCAGATTCAGCTTGTTCTGCGATTCGGGAAGTTCGTATTTTATATTCGGCAGTACAAGTCTTTTACTGCTCATTGTAAGATCTACACGCTTGAGTGAATCGATGATGACGCCGTTTGAATCGACAATAATTATGTTGCTGTACATACCCATAATTTCGCATACAACAGTTATCATCACAGTATCACCGAGTTCGTTCACGCACTCGAAATCGAGCATAAGAACACGGTCGCAACCGTTCTGGCGAAGTCCCACAAGCTTTCCGCCGCCGATTCTTTTTCGCAAAAGCATACAGAACATCGGAGGTTGTGCAGGATTTTCGGGTGTTGACGAACAGAAGTTCACTCTCGGTGAATTTGCTCGTGCAGAAAGCAACAGCTTTTTGTTGCCGGAAAATGTTCTCAACCCGAACACAAGCTCTTCTCTGTTCGGCTGATAAATCTGCGACACCCTTGCACCGAGAGCCTCTTTTTCTATTTCACTTTTAATATGTCTTAAAAAAATTCCGTCAAGCGCCATAGTAACTCCGTAAATTATTTGTGATATTTACCGTTTGATGAAATCTCAAACGCACGGTAAATCTGTTCGCTTAAAATCATTCTTGCCATTTGGTGAGGAAAGGTCATTCTGCTCATTGAAAGACGGACATCCGCCCGTTTTTTAACCGATTCGTCAAGTCCGTAGCTGCCGCCGATAATAAAATCAACAGTGCTTTTTCCGCTTACGGACGCATTGTCAATCAGCTTTGAAAGCTCCTCACTCGACATAGACTTTCCATCAATACACATTGCAACAACATAATCCGAGGCGAAATTTTTTGCATGATTCGTTTTCCCTCAGAGAAAATAACCTCATCAATCTGCGACCTATTCGGTATGTTGCTCTTAATGCGTTCTTCCGAAAGCTCAATAATATTGAATTTACAAAATGCGGTCAAGCGTTTTGCATACTCTGCAATTGCATCGGTAAAATATTTTTCCTTGATTTTGCCGATACAAATTATGTTAATCTTAATCATATTCCTCTTGTTTGTTTAAGGTTAAAAGATGATGGCTTTTGTTGTGCTTACACTCGGGGCAACATCAAGCGAATAATCGCTTTTGTACTTCATTCCGTTTGATGTGAGCAAGTCTACGGATGTTGACATTGCAAGCGGAACGGTATTATTTTCTTCGCTGAGATGGCCGAGCATAAGTCTTAAAGTTCCCTTTTCAACAAGGTTAACAAGTTCTTTTGCACACGCCTCATTTGAAAGATGTCCTCTGTTTGAAAGGATTCTCTGCTTTAGCGGATAAGGATAAAATCCGTTTTTGAGCATATTGATATCGTGATTTGACTCAAGCACAACAAAGTCGCTCTGCTCTGCGGCAGTTCTTACATCGGGCAGCATAACACCCATATCGGTTGCTATAAGTGCGGATTTTCCGTCGGGAGCAGTAACACGGTAACAACAGCTTTCCGCCGCATCGTGGGGGGTGTCAATTCGCTGAACACGCATATTGCCGATTACAACCTCGTCAGTTATAACATCTGCATCCGTGTTTGGATCAAGCTTATTACCTGCCCTCAAAGCATTGAGCGTACCAAGACTTGAATACACCTTAAAGCCGTAACGCTTTGCAAGCACACGCAACGCACTGCAATGGTCAGTGTGTTCGTGAGTTATAAAAATCGCCCCGATACTGCCCATATCAAGTCCGTTTGCAAGCATGGCATTTTCAATCTGCTTGCATGAACGGCCTGCGTCAATCAGTACGCCTTCGCTTGCCGAACCTATGTAGTAGCTGTTACCCTTACTTCCGCTGAACAGCGGTACTGCTCTTGCCAAAACAATCAATCCTTATCTTTAGTGTAACGAATATGATAACACAAATTTTAAAATTTGTAAATTATCTCACAAAAAAGCCGTTCTCACAAAGAAAACGGCTTTGATTTCTAATTAAATTTTAGTCAGGCTCCAAGCTCTTGCTCGTTGTCTCCTGTAAAATACACCTTTTTGATATCTGCACCGAGTGCTCTGAACTTTTCAACAACATCTTCATATCCACGCTCAATGAACTGAATATTTGAAATCTCCGTTGTACCGTTAATTTCAAGAGCGGCAATAATCATAGCCGCACCTGCACGAAGGTCGGTTGCCTTAACGGGAGCCGCTGTGAGCGGAACACCGCCCTCAATGATTGCAAGTCTGCCCTCAACAGAAATCTGCGCACCCATTCTGATAAGCTCGCTGACATACTGATAGCGATTATCCCAAACATTCTCGTTGATAATGCTTGTTCCGGGAACGCTCATAAGCAATGCGGCAAACTGCGGCTGACAGTCTGTCGGGAAACCGGGATGCGGCATTGTCTTGATATTACAGCGCTTGAGCGGAGCAGATGACGCATCAACCTTGAGAGCCTCATCATATTCCGTAATCTTAACACCCATCTCACGCAACTTTGCGCTGATTGATTCAAGATGCTTCGGTGTAATATTCTTTACCGTAATACAACCTCTTGTTGCGGCGGCGGCACACATATATGTTCCTGCCTCAATCTGGTCGGGAATAATCGAATAAGTAATGCCGTGAAGATACTCAACGCCACGGATTTTGATAACATCCGTACCTGCACCTCTGACATCCGCACCCATTGAATTAAGGAAGTTCGCAAGGTCAACAATATGCGGTTCTCTTGCGGCATTTTCAATAATAGTCTGTCCCTTTGCCTTTGATGCGGCAAGCATAATGTTCATTGTTGCACCTACGGACACAACATCAAGGTACACATGTGTACCGACAAGTCTGTCGCACTCTGCCTCTATAATCGCACCGTCAACAAGCTGAGTTGTCGCACCGAGAGCCTCAAAGCCTTTAAGATGCTGGTCAATCGGACGCACGCCAAAGTTACAGCCGCCCGGAAGAGCCACCTTAGCCTTGCCGTACTTGCAAAAGTGCGCCGAGAAGATAATATGATGCTCTCATACCTCTTACAAGGTCGGTCACAGCATTGCATGTGCGGATTTTTGTAGGATCAATATATAAGGACGAACGGTTGATTCGTCTTACATTAGCACCCATCTGCTGAAGAATTCTGCTGATAAGTGATACATCGCTGATGTTAGGAATATTTTCAATCTGGCACGGCTCATCACAAAGAATAACTGCCGGAATGATTGCAACGGCTGCATTTTTCGCACCGCTGATTGTCACTTCACCCGATAATGGCTTTCCGCCGGTAACTACGAACTTCTCCAATTGTTACACCCCAATTAATGTGTAGAAGATACTTTTAACTAAATAAGCTAAATATCCGAAAATGTATATCTATATAGTGTATAAGTAAAAATCAAAAATTATACGAATCTAAAATTCAAAATGAGAACTAATTTGTTACATTTTATTAAAAACGAACCCACTCGGTTACGCAGATGTAATTTAACAATTCTCTTACAGAAAATGATACTACAAAATTGTAGTAAAGTCAACGGAATAATAAAACTGTAATCTATTTTTGGGCATGTTGTACTCAAATTATTAATTTGTTGCTCTTTTTGTTTTTAATATAACCAACCATGTTTTTTAAAACTGTTTTTTCCTAAAAAGAAGTAATTAATCAAAGCAATTTTTGTAAAATTATTACAAATTGAAACAGTTATTATATTTTCTTAATTGAAAATTTGCAGACAAATCTATCGTATATATTTATTCTTTGCAAATCAAATAAATAAAACAAAAATATCTAAAGGTAAATTTTTTAAAAATCACAGACAAAATGATTATTATGCCGAAAAAAAGACTTTACTGCCACTTGCATTGAATTTAAAACTTTTATCAATTATGATTGAAACAGAATCAGTCGGCAAGTGTCCTTTTACATTATAATAACGACAAAATTAAGGCATTGCGGCAAATTTTTAATTAACGGGGGATTTCAGAATGAGCGAAACAGCAAAAGAACCGAAAAAAATAAGTAAAAGAAGCAGTGAAGAAAAAATTGAAATTATTGTTGCGATTTTTCTCGGAATAACCGCACTCGCCACAGCATGGGCATCGTGGATAGGTTCACTTCACGGCGGAAATCAGGCGACTAATTACACAAAAGCAACAACCTCTCATCAGAGGGCAACTCGATGTGGAATGAGGCTTCTCAAAATCTTATGCAGGATATGATCACATGGAATGACATCAATGAGGCAAACCTTAATTACCAATATGCGGAATCTAAAAACGATAAAGCGGAAATGGAAAAATATCAGTACCAAATTGATCAGCTTATGAGTGATAACTGTACAGAAGAATTTCTTGAGGCAATTAATTGGGCAATGGATCAAAAGGAAAATGTAACTCCGTTTATGAAGGACGGTTACACCGAAAGTTATTTTGCAGAGGCACAAGCTACAATTGAAGAGTCGGACAAACTTCTTGAACAAGGTAAGAAAGATAACGCAAACGGTGACGCATTCGGTCTTGTAAGCGTAATTTACTCGGTTGTACTCTTTATGCTTGGTATCGTAGGCACATTCAAGAATCTTCCGAACAGAAGAATTGTGCTCGGTGTTGCAGTTGCAGGTTTTATTCTTGCCACTATATATATGTTTACAATTCCGATGCCGACAGGATTCAATATTCTCAGTTATTTCGGAATGGCATAAAACAAAATATTCTGTACTCACAGCGGTGAAAGCAAATGCTTTTGCCGCTGTTTTTGTAAAAAATCAAAAAAATATTACACTTTTCCCTCTATGTCTATTGACTTTTTAAAACGGGAATGCTATATTATAATTAACATATGAGCATATCTTCATATGTTCAAGTATAACTATTAACCTGAGAGAAAATTAAAGGGGACGCCTATGGAA
>ENA-OQCP01000597-OQCP01000597.1-human-gut-metagenome-genome-assembly--contig:-NODE-597-length-15929-cov-2.915644_pt1 | contig 15929 bp, 21 predicted proteins | sample MGYA00242760_ERZ504583 | MGnify/ENA primary metagenome ERZ504583 (study PRJEB26092, sample SAMD00036308) | human gut metagenome | host: Homo sapiens | study: EMG produced TPA metagenomics assembly of...
TTTTTATTTCATGACTCCGAACCTCGCTCTTCTATTGTCTTTTTATATAACTTAGAACGCCCGTATTTATTCACATTGTACAAATTTCGTAAAATTTGTTTTTACAGACTGGACTTTTCGCAAAAATGTGTTATTATAGTATATGTAAAGCAATATAGTTTTGACATCCGGCTACTTGGTGTTGAAGCTGCCTACCTTTACAAATTACAACTATCAGGAGGTTTAGTTATGAGTTTTGACAGAATTATCGCCATTACAAGGCAGTATGGTTCAGGCGGACACGATATCGGTAAAGCACTTGCCGAGAAGCTTGGTATATCGTTTTATGATAAGGAGCTCATTTCTATTGCCGCTAAAGAGAGCGGTGTATCTCCCGAGGTATTCAAGCATGCTGACGAAAGAGCTACCAACAGTCTTTTGTATTCATTGTCTGTGGGACTGTACAATTACGGTAACAACTTTTCTTCAGTAGGCGACCTGCCGGTTAATGACCGTCTTTATATTTTACAGCACAAGATTATCAAGCAGCTTGCTGAAAAGGAAAATTTCGTTGTTGTCGGTAGATGCGCCGACTATGTTCTTAAAGATAATCCGAAGCTTGTGAAGGTATATATTTATGCTGATCTTGATAAGAGAATTAAAAGAGCTGTTGACAGACAGGACATTGACCCTGCCAGAGCCAAACAGGCAGTTTTGAAGGCAGACAAGAACAGAGCAAATTACTATAGTTTTTATTCAGGAAAAAAATGGGGTCTTGCAGACAACTATGATTTGTGCCTTAACAGCACTAACATTACAGTTGATCAGGCCGTTGACATTATTATAAGTTACATCAATATTTGTGACTCAAATAAAAAATAACACTCATATTCGAGCATTTCCTGAATATACTATATTGTTTTATTAAGGAGGTGTACTATATGAAATTTGTCATTATGGATCTTGATGATTTTATCTTTGGTAACGAAGAATGGCACGAGAGCGAAAGATAATCGCTTTTCGGACAAAATTTTAATTTATTTACCGTGATTTTTTATCATTGACATAAAATCAAAAAAGAGGCGGATACTTAATCAAAAGTATCCGCCTTTTTTGTTGCCCCTTAAAACGAAACGAGGGCTTGCATTAATATTGTATGCGTCAAAATCGCAATTATTCATTGTTATTTATAAAAGAAAGCGGATCGGCGTACTTGCATCAATCTTCACTTCAATGTGTATATGGTTTTCGTCCCCCGCCTCAAAGGGACTGCGCCGATTGTACCGACCTTCTTCCCGACATCGATTGAATCACCCTTGTTTACATCAACCGAGCCAAGTCCGCAATATCTGCATATGACATTGTCGGTTGAAATTTCAACGATTTTGCCGAGCATTTTATCCTCACAAACATTAGTAACCACTCCGCCCGTCATCGCGGTTACATCATCGCCGAGGTTGCCGCCGAAATCAACTCCCGTGTGCGGTTTCCATACATTCAAAGTTTTGAAATAAACACTTTTTTCGCTGTACTCACGAACAACATTGTTTGAATTAAGCGGATAGTTCAGGCTCAAATCTGTTGAAAGCATTGTTTCAAGAGCGTTTTTTGAACTTTCTGTCGAATTTGTTGACGGTTCTTCGGTTGCCGCAATGGTAGGAACTTCGACATCAAGCTTAACCTCGGGCAAGGTTTGGGTTACACCCGTGACATTTTCATTAACCTTAACCTCATTGCTTTGAGTTGCGGCAGGAGTTTTTGCACTTGGCACTGATAATGTATTGTAGGTTGAGTACACCGCCATGCAAACGGCAATCAGACAAATTGAGCAAGCCGTGTAAAATCCGATTTTTTCACGGCGACTGCGTTTTTTCTTTCTGTTGTTATAATAATCGCTCATAAAAAAGCACCTCCGTTTCTATTATTGACTGAGGTGCTAAATTTATACAGTTGTATATACAAAAATCCCTCTCGAAAAACGAGAGGGATAAGTTTGTTTTTAAGTATCAATTAGTATCAATTATACTTTTCTGCAAACAGCATTGATTGACTCCGGAATTTCGCTTTCGTCAGCAGAAATAAGGAGAACAATGTTAGTTGACGCAGTTTCGGCAAGATCCTGAAGCTTCTTTGTGAAGGTTTCAAGGCCTGCAAGAGCCTCGGGGCAAATCTTGAATGTTGAGTCAACGAGAATGTCAGTAACATCATAGTTGCCTGCGCAGATACCGCTGATAAAACCGAAAAGCATATCATAACCGCTGATAAGATACTGCTCTGTATCAATAAGTCTTGCCTTATGTGTAACATCATATGTGAGCTTTGAGCCTTTTTCAATTACAACAACATTGCCTGTTGAAGCGGCAACAGCCTCGTTAGCAAGAGAGATGAGCTTTTTAGTTTTGCCTGTTCCTTTTTTACCGATAAGTAAAGTAACCATAATTAGTTCCTCCGTTGTTATACTTTATTAAGAAATTATCCGAGTCTTGCCTCAAGAGCAGCCTTCTGATCCTCATAGCCCGGCTTGCCGAGAAGAGCGAACATATTCTTCTTGTAGCTTTCAACACCCGGCTGGTTAAACGGATTAACACCGAGCATATAACCTGAAATAGCACAAGCCTTCTCAAAGAAGTAGATGAGATAGCCAAGCTCTGATTCGTTCATTTCGGGAACATTAAGAACAATGTTCGGTACACCGCCGTCATTATGAGCGAGAACTGTACCCTCGAAAGCCTTCTGATTTACGAATCCCATTGTCTTGCCCGAAAGGAAGTTAAGACCGTCAACATTTGTCGGGTCTGTACCGAGAGTAACTTCTTTTTTACATTTATCAAAGAGAACAACAGTTTCAAACATTGTGCGTCTGCCGTCCTGAATGTACTGACCAAGTGAATGAAGGTCTGTTGAGAAGATAACGCTTGCAGGGAAAATACCTTGTTATCCTTGCCTTCACTCTCTGCAAAGAGCTGCTTGAACCACTCTGACATCATTGTGTAAGCCGGCTCATAAGAAACCATAACTTCCATAGTTTTGCCCTTGCGGTAAAGCATATTTCTGATTGCAGCGTATTTGTAACAATCGTTTGTCTTTAAATCATCGTTGTCAAATTCTTTCTGAGCTGTTGCGGCACCCTGCATAAGAGCGTCAATATCAGCACCCGAAACTGCGATAGGAAGAAGACCTACTGCTGTGAGAACCGAGAAACGACCGCCTACATCATCCGGAACAACAAATGTTTCGTAACCTTCTTCATCAGCAAGAGCCTTGAGTGTACCTTAGCCTTGTCAGTTGTACAGTAAATACGCTCTCTTGCGCCCTCTTTACCGTACTTCTTTTCGAGCATTTCACGGAACACACGGAAAGCGATGGCAGGCTCGGTTGTTGTACCTGACTTGGAAATCATATTTACGGAAACATCCTTGCCCTCGCAAAGCTCCATGATTTCTGCAAGTGCAGATGAGCTGATTGAGTTACCTGTGAAGAAAATCTGCGGTGTGTCCTTGCAGGTAAGGTTGTAGTTCTGTGATGAAAGAAATTCAATAGCCGCTCTTGCGCCGAGGTAAGAACCGCCGATACCGATTACAATGAATACATCAGTATCTTTCTTGATTTTCTCTGCACACTTCTTGATGCGTGCGAACTCTTCCTTGTCATAATCTGTAGGAAGATTGAGCCAACCCAAAAAGTCGTTGCCGAGGCCGCTGCCGTCATGCAACACCTTGTGGGCTGCTTTAACTTCGGCAGCAACACCGTCATATTCGTGTTCGCCGATAAAATCACTTAAATACTTGTCATTTAACTTTGTTGCCATTTATAAATTCCTCCAAAATTCCTATAGCGAAAATAGAATCGCAATAAGTATCTTTGTTGTTTTATTATACTATAATATGAGCGTTTTTGCAAGGTCAATTTGTGAATTTTTAAAATAAACCCGTATTGTTTTTTACACTGCTTTTAATAACAATGCACAAACGCTTGATTTTCCGACAAAATCAAAGCGAAATCAGCGAAGCGAACACATATTCAAGCAATGCACCGAAGCTTGTTTTTTGAACAGAATCGCCTGCGCAAATATCAAAGTTCTGCACCTTTTTTGAATTGACAAGATATGTAAGCGTACCTATCTTCCTATTCTTTTCAACGGGAGCGTCAATCTTGTCGGGCAGGTCAATTTCGGTTGTAATTTTAGCACCGTTTCCTTTGTCAACCACTATTTTTGAAGAAACCTTACATTCAAGCTTTACGCTGTCGGTCATACCGCCGTTCACTTCAATGCTTTTCGGCATATCTTCGGGAAGTGTTAATTCTTTTACAGAAACATTCGCAAAGCCGTAATCAAGAAGTGCCGCCGCATCTGCAAATCGCTCTTTGCCTGTTTTACAGCCAAGAACAACGCTTATCAGCGAAACATCTCCCCTTGTTGCGGTTGCAGACATACAGCAACCCGCATCGTTGGTTGTGCCTGTTTTCAATCCAGTAATTCCGTTATAGGTTTTCAACAGCTTGTTCGTGTTGACAATCTGAGTTTTACCGCCACGAAGATTGTCGAGCCAAATTGATGTGTAGTCAAAAATTTTCTCGTGTTTTGTAAGCTCTCTTGACATAAGTGCAACATCATAGGCAGAGGTTATATGCCCCTCCTCATCAAGCCCGTTACAGTTTTTGAAAACGGTGTCGTTCATTCCGAGTTCTTTGGCACGGCTGTTCATTTTTTCAACAAAAGCGTCCTCACTTCCGCTGATATGCTCCGCAAGCGCAACCGCCGCATCGTTGGCAGATACAACAACCGTTGCCTTTATCATATCATCCGCACTCATGGTTTCGCCTTTTTCAAGCCAATGTCACTTCCGCCCATTCCTGCGGCGTGTTCGGATGCCGTAATTTCATCGTCAAGGCCTAATTTTCCGCTGTCAACAGCCTCAAAGACGAGCAAAAGCGTCATTACCTTTGTTACGGACGCACACGGTCTTTGTTCATGCGGATTTTTCTCAAAAAGAACTTTGCCTGTTGACGATTCCATTAGCACGGCGGACGGAGCGGATATGCTGTCCGCACTGAGAGCATTCACTTTTAATCCGACAAACGGCGACATTAAAAGCACAGCACACAATGTTATTGAAACAAATGCCTTTCTTAACATAAAAAACACCTCGTTCATTAATATGAACAAGGTGTCGAATGTATGTAATAAAATATGTGCATTTTTTAAAGCTGTAACTTTTTAGTACTGCTCGATAAGACAAACTGCGTGAGCGGAAATGCCCTCAAGTCTGCCTGTAAAGCCGAGCTTTTCCTCGGTAGTAGCCTTAACGCTGACGAGCGAAACATCAATTCCGCAGGCATTGGCGATATTTTTTCTCATTTCGTCAATATGCGGTTTCAGCTTTGGCTGTTGAGCAATAACGGTTGAGTCGATATTGACAATTCTGTAGTTATAATCGGCAAGCACACGGCACACCTCTTTCAAAAGAAGAATACTGTCTGCGCCCTTATACTTTTCATCTGTATCGGGAAAAAGCTTTCCGATATCACCGAGAGCCGCCGCACCGAGAAGTGCGTCCATAATTGCGTGAACAAGCACATCGGCATCCGAATGACCGAGAAGTCCGAGTTCAAAGGGAATCTCTGTACCGCCGATTATCAGCTTTCTGTTCTCGGCAAATTTATGCACATCATATCCGTGACCGATTCTCATATAAATCTCCTTTGCACAATCAACCCTGTTGTCTTGACTTGAGAATACTCTCGGCAATCACAATGTCAATCGGGGTTGTCAGTTTAATATTTTCCTCATTGCCCTTTACAACAAGAACCTCGCCGCCCATATTTTCAATCAGCGAACAATCGTCTGTAAAGTTGATGAGATTATCGCCGGCATTTTCAAGAGCAAAGCGGTACAAATCACGCTCAAAAACCTGCGGAGTCTGAACGGCACGGAGCTGTGAACGGATAGGAGTGCTTTCTATATTATTGAAACCGTCAACAACCTTGATTGTATCTTTTACGGAAGTTCCGAGAGTTGCCGCACCCGTATCAAAAGCCGCCTCAACAACACGCTCGATTTCTTCAACGGTAATAAGCGGTCTTGCACCGTCATGAATAGCATAGTATTTGGCGTTTTCACTGCACGCACCGATTCCGTTACGCACGCTGTCGGCACGGCTGTCACCGCCCTTGACAAGTTTTGAAACCTTGCTGAAACCGTTAAGCTCGATAATTTTATTGATTCTGTCGTTATCCTGTTCACGGCAGACAATTACAATTTCTTTGATAAGGTGGCATTTCTGGAATGCCTTCAGGGTGTATTCAATTGCAGGTCGTGACAAAAGCGGAATAAACTGCTTGCTGTCGGCAATTCCCATTCTCACAGAACCGCCTGCCGCAACAATAACCGCAGATACAAAAGCTGACATATTCAACCCTCCGTAAATTATTTTTGCAAATTTATGTATAATTTCTTTTAAAGAAAATTAAATCTTATCAAGAGCCTGACTGATGTCGGCAATAAGATCATCAACATTTTCAAGACCTACCGAAAGTCTGATAAGGTCGGGTGCAACACCTGCCTCAATAAGCTGTTCGTCCGTCATCTGACGGTGGGTGTGGCTTGCGGGATGAAGAATACAGGTCTTGCGTCTGCAACATGAGTAGCAATACAGCAAAGTTTTAAGCTGTCCATAAATTTAACCGCACAATCTCTTCCGCCCTTAACCGCAAAAGAAAGTACACCGCATGAGCCGTTTGGAAGATACTTTTCAGCAAGTGCGTGATATTTGTCATCTTCAAGGTCGGGATAATCAACCCACGCAACCTTGTCATTGGCTTTGAGGAATTTTGCAATTTCAAGGGCATTTTTGCAATGTCTTTCCATTCTCACATGAAGACTTTCAAGACCATTCATAAGGTAAAAAGCATTCTGCGGTGACTGGATTGAACCGAGGTCACGCATAAGCTGTGAAGTAGCCTTTGTAATGTAGCCGAGCTTGCCGAATTTTTCGGCATAGACAATGCCGTGATATGAATCATCGGGAGTTGTAAGACCCGGATATTTGTCGGCATATTTCAGCCAGTCAAAGTTGCCGCTGTCAACAATTGCACCGCCGACAGAAACAGCGTGACCGTCCATATATTTTGTGGTTGAGTGAGTAACAATGTCAGCACCCCACTTAATCGGCTGACAATTGACAGGGGTTGCAAAAGTGTTGTCAACAATAAGCGGAACACCGTGTGAGTGAGCAAGTCTTGCAAACTTTTCAATATCAAGAACAGACACGGTCGGGTTGGTTATTGTTTCACCGAACATTGCCCTTGTGTTTGGTCTGAATGCCTTTGCAAGCTCTTCTTCGGGAAGATCCTGATCGACAAAAGTAACATCAATGCCCATTTTCTTCATTGTAACACCGAGCAGATTATATGTACCGCCGTAGATTGCAGACGATGCAACAATGTGACTGCCTGTTTCGCAGATGTTGAAAAGTGCAAAGAAGTTAGCCGCCTGACCACTTGATGTGAGCATTGCGGCAACACCGCCCTCAAGGTCGGCAATTTTTGCGGCAGTCATATCATTTGACGGGTTCTGCAGACGGCTATAAAAATATCCGCTGTCCTCAAGGTCAAAAAGTCTGCCCATTGCGTCACTTGAATCATACTTAAAGGTGGTGCTTTGATAAATGGGCATCTGTCTGGGTTCTCCGTTCTTAGGCACATAGCCGGAATGCAAACACTTTGTTTCCTGTTTCATTGTAAAAAAACCTCCGTAATTTTATTCATTTTAACTCATTATAAACTCATTTTAACTAAATATTAACTCAAAATCGGATACCGAATTATCCGAAAAATTCTTTAATAAAGTTCATTATTGCATCTGTTCCGAATACAACGCCTGCAACTATAAGCAAAAGCAGTAATGCGCTGACAATTCTTACGGTTGTACGCTTTGCACCTGTCATTTTCTCAAACTGCTCGTCAAGCGTTTCTCCGTCATTCTCGGTGTATTCAACATCTTCGTCAAGAATTTCTTCGCCCTCAAGCTTGATTGCGCCGATTCCGACACAGGTGTCGAATGCCTTTTCATAAGCCGAATACGGAACATAGACATCATAGGTCAAATCATCATAACCCGTGTATGCCTTAATGCTTTTGCTGTACTTGTTTTCCATACATTTTTTGATTGTAGCGTCACACGGAACGGTGCTGTCCTCAAGTGCGGCTTTAACTCTCTGCAATTCAAAGCCCGATGCCGTAAGCAAATACACGGGAGTGTTTTCATCGGTTATTGTTTTTAAGCTGAGCCTTGCAGTTTTTGCAGACTGTTTCTTCATCATTATGCAGTCGCTTGCATTTTGAACAATATTTCATAGACAAATCCTTCGTTATTTCATTTTGTTATCTACAATTTTAACACAAAAAGACAGCACGAGCAATACCCCACGCTGTCTTTATCCATAAATTTTTGTGCAGTTTTGTTATAAATTTAATTTTGTATCAACGGTCTGTGACCGCCAAAAAGTAAAAGTGCAAACATTACGGTAATACAAACCTTATAAAAGGAACAAGGATAATACCATACAGTTGTTTTCATCACATCAAATATTATGAAAACAAACCGCAACATTCATCATACAAAAAGCACCCGACAAATTAATGTCAGGTGCTTTGAAAAATTGTATGGCAATAAAATCAATTCACACAATCACACAAAATTAAAACATTCTTTTTCTTTTAAATACAAACATAACTGCAACTGCCGAAAGCATAACTACTGTGATAATTGCAGGAGTTGCAAAGTTGCCTGTTGCAACAACACCGTTGTTGGCTGTGCCGTTTGTGCTGTTGTTATTGTTTGCATTGTCATTTGTTGCAACATCACTTGTTGCGGAAGAAATGTTACCGCTCGGCTTTTCAGGCTTTGAAGGAGTGTCCTCTGTGCTTACAGGCTTAATTGACGGGTTAGGATTATCTACTGATTTTGCGGTGTAAATCATTTCAGTATCAGAAGAACCCGAACATACCGAGAATTTGTAATCACCTAAATCATATACCTGAATGTCTAAAGGATTTCCGTATTCATCAGTATCCCCTAATGAATAATTTACAAAGTAGTTGAATATATGATTTTTTTAAAATCAGCAATAGCAAAAGTACCACACTTTTCGCCGTTAGCGTAATATAGGGTCACTTCCATACCTTCACAATTGTGAGAAATAGAATTGTTTATATCAAGGGAACCAACCCATTCATACCAACTGCTCTCTGAATAATCAGGCTCACCTGTCCAAAGCGGTGCTGTAAACACCTTATCGGGGAGCTTTGTAACTTCAAGCCTTGTAATAGAATGCGGATCTGCTACTTTCTCGGCAGAAAAATCCGCTGAAACTGTACTTATCACTCCATAATCTTCGGCATAAGCATATGCTATATAAAAACTGATTGTATCCTCATTTTCAGAATTTGTACCATAGTATATTTTTCCCTTATAGCCGTCAATTTCTGCAATGGGCGGAACAATACCGTCCTCGCTGTCAATACCGTCACAGTTTACATCATATTCTTCACCGTTGCTGTAAACGATATGCAACACAACATTGCTCCAGAAAGTACTATCGGTAATTCGATTTTTATCAAGAACGCTTTCACTAACAGTAACGCTTTCGGGTGCTTTAACAACTTCCATTGAAACGGGATATACCGTCTCTGCTTCATCACTTGTTGATGCATTGCCCCAACCAAAGTCATCATCGCCCATTTCGGTTGCAAATGCCTGAACAAATACTGTCTGCACAAGACATACCGCCAACAAAGCAGACAGCAAAATCGTAATAAATTTTGAATGTTTTCTCATAATTTCCTCCATCATTTTATTGTTTTATCTGATATGCAAGATTAATATTTTTTTTTAAACACCATTCCCCTCTGAATAATTATTTAAAAATTAACCCAAAATACCATTGCTGTTTTACTGCATTTTGCGGTATATTGCAATACAACAATCTGCGGTATGCTATACTGTATGCGAGGTGAATTCTGTGTATAAAAGAATCAGGGAACTGAGGGAAGATGCCGACCTCACGCAAAAAGAAGTTAGCAAAATTCTGCATTGTTCACAACAGGTTTACAGCAATTATGAACTTGGTCAGCGTGATATCCCCACCGCTGTTTTGATTTGCCTCGCAAAACATTATCACACCAGCACCGACTATATTTTGGGGCTGACTGACAACAAAGACTTACCGAATTATACGCACAATTAAACCGGCAAGCTATTTGTCCCGAAGATGTTCTTCGGGATTTTTATGACATTAGTTACTGCATTTTGCGGTATTTGTCAAGATATATACAGATAAAATATTATTTTTATTTAAGCAACGCTCTTATTTAAGGTGAATTAAATTTTTCAAAGTAATCATCAACTCGTATTTTCGGTTCATTGGACACTTGTGCAAATAATAATACACAATTTATGATAAATACGATTATATGAGCACCGCAAAGATAATGCCGTTTGTTTTCTCATTTTTTCAGGCAATTATATTTTAGGACAATTTGTCCTAAAAGTCAATAGGTCACTATGTACTATTTTATAATTTATTCGGTGATGAAATGAAACTGAGAATAAAAGATTTGCGTGAGGACAATGACCTTACGCAAAAAGAAGTTGCAAAGGTTCTTATGTGCGACCAGTCGCTGTACTCAAAATATGAACGGGGCGAAAGAGAAATTCCCCTCTCCCTGCTCATTAAACTTGCCGACTGCTACGGCACAAGCCTTGATTATCTGACCTGTCGCACAGACAATCCAAACATTAAATAACAGCCGTTTTGAAAATTTGCATTTCAAGACGGCTGTTGTTCTGTTATAAAAAAATCGGCTGATGTTGTTTTCCCTGCAATGCAAGGGTTACGCAATCTTCAAGCTTATCAAAATCAGCCACAAGCGAATTTGGTTTCTTGATGCAATCGTCCTGTTTTAAAGGAACGAAGTAAATATTTTTAGTGTTGAGAAGTCTGCCGATGTTCTGTGCCGACGCACCGAGAGCGTCATTTGTTGCAACGCACAACAGCACAGGTCTTAAAATTCTCAGATGCGACTTTGCCGCCATTGTTACCGCCGTGTCGGTAATTCCGAGCGACAGCTTTGCAAGCGTGTTGCCCGTACACGGTGCAATCACAAGCAAGTCGCACATTTTTTTAGGTCCTATCGGTTCTGTCTGCACAACCGAGTGCAGAACAGCTTTGCCCGTTATTTCTTCTGCCCTCTTTACCGTTTCCTCCGCTTTTCCGAAACGAGTTGATGTTGAAAAGGCATTTTGCGACATTATCGGAATAACATCATAGCCTGAGTCAACAAGCCTCTGCATTTGCGTAAAAGCCTTTGAAAAGGTGCAAAAGGAACCGCACATTGCAAATCCTATGGTTGCTTTTGTCACCTGTAAACCTCCTTGATGATGTCAAATACAGTAGTCCTGCCGTTTTCGGAGCACATTTTCCGGGGAGCGACAATGCCCTAACGGCATAAATTCCGAGTTTTTCGGCGGTATCAAAATCAACCCCGCCCGGCAGGGACGCAAGGTCTATAATAAGGGTGTTTGTGTCGGTATTCATAAGAAGTTCCCTGTCAAAAATCAACCTCGGAATCGTGTTGAAAACAATGTCAAACCGCTTTACCGTTCTGAGCTTTTCCGTATTTACGGCAGTATAGCCGAGCGCCTTTATATACGCAAGGTCTGACGGCTTTCTTGCGCTCACGGTAACATTGCTCCGAGTAAAACAAGCTTGTGAGCAAGAATTTTTCCGATTCTGCCGAATCCCGTCACAAGACACTTACTGCCCGAAATCGTACCCTCATATTCTCTCATTGCACATTCAATTGCGCCCTCTGCTGTAGGCAATGCGTTGAGAATTGCAAAATCATCTCTTGCTCCGTAATCAAAAATTTCACCGTCGGAAAGCCTTGGATATGCCTTTAAAAATCTGCTTTTCATCGTAGTAAAAACAGGCTTTTTAAGGATAATTTCAATATCGTCACCGTCAAGCAAAATATTCTCGTTTGAAAACGGAGTGTTAAGACTGCCGTCCGTCCTTATTGACGGCAACGGAAAAATCAATGCGTCACTTTCCAAAATTGCCTTTTTAACATTGCAAAGGCTCAATGAACCGTAGCTTTCAAGGCTGTCAAATCCGCCGAGCAAAACATCGTAACAACTGTCAGAAATTGATTTTGCAAGAAAAAGCTGTCGCTTGTCACCGCCGATTATGCCAAATGTTCTTATGTCGCTCTTTTTCATACACAACACCCGTAAATCAAGTTATTCTCTACACCCTCATATTATGCCGAGTGTCATTGTGTGTGAAACCGTGAAAAGAAAAAGGACAGCAAAAGCTGCCCAAGTTCGGCTATTCGGAAAGATTGTCAAAAGTTTCAAGAATTTCAAGCGAATCGGCGGAATCGAGATAAACATAATTGAAATCACGCACAATATTCCACCCCTTAACATAAAAAGGTGCAAGGCTTGAATAGCTCTTTTGCATAACCTCATAAGCAAAAGTTATTCCAAGGTTATCTTCAATCAGTTTTGACATAAGTGTAAAGTGGTTTATGCAGGTTACTCTTGCAAAATGCTCTGTCGTTCTGTTATGTTCCGATAAAACCTGCTCAAGAATATTTCGTGTTCCAGAACCCTTTTCACGCAAAAAAAGATGTTCGGTAAAAATGTCATCAGGCAAAATCGTTTTGTTTGCAAATCTGTGATTTTTACTGCATACACCGACAAAATTTTCCGAACGATAAACTCTGCTCAAAAATTCATTGCTGTCAAAAAAACCTTCAATCAACGCAAAGTCAAGTTCGCCCTTTTTAAGTCTGTCAAGCAAATACCTTGTGTTGTCAATCTCAATTTCAACATTATATTCGGGCAACTGCAAAAACTTTTCAACCTGTTTTGGAATAACATACTCGCCGATTGTCTTTGTTGCACCAAACCTTACAAGCCTTTTTTCGCCCGACTTCATCTTTTCAAACAGCTTTTCTTCCTGATACATAACCGACTCGCAATATCTTTTCAGCAACTCTCCCTTTCTCGTCAATCTCAGGCTGTGTCGGTCATAATCAAACAGCTTGCAACCGTACTGATTTTCAAGAAAATGTATGTGCTGAGTAACGGCAGGCTGTGTCATATTGAGAATCTGTGCCGTTTTTCTGTAATTCATAAAATCACAAAGTGCCAGAAATGTTTTAACCCTGTAATCAATCATATTGCACCCCTCTGATAAATTTTGATTATCATATCATTTTAAATAATAATTAGATTTTATCATACTTTCGTGTTATACTCAACAAGCAAAATAAATTCGGGAAGGGTAAAACAATGAAATTCATCAAAACAAATTTTGGCGGAATCCTTGTATGTGCCGTAATTGCGGCATTTGCGGAGCTTTTCAGCACTGTTCAAATCGGCTCGTTTTCGTTTTCGCTGATAGGCGCACCTGTTGCGGCAATTATAACGGGAATGATAATCACGCTTTTAGCACCGAAATTTTCTGCAAACAAATATTTTTTGGGCGGAATAAAATTCACCTCAAAAAGATTTTGCAATGGGCGGTAATCATACTCGGCTTTTCGCTTAATCTCGGCACAATTGCAAGTGTAGGCGGCAAGAGTCTGCCCGTGATTGTAAGCACAATTTCAACATCTCTCATAACGGCTTTTATTGTTATGAAAATTGCAAAAATCAAACCTAAAACAGCCTGTCTTATCGGAGTAGGTTCGTCAATCTGCGGCGGTTCAGCAATTGCGGCAACCGCTCCCGTAATTGATGCCGATGACGAAGAAATTGCCCAATCAATTTCGGTAATCTTTCTGTTTAATATTCTTGCGGCACTCATTTTTCCGACTTTCGGACACGCTGTCGGCTTTGGCACGGAAGGCTTCGCAGTGTTTGCAGGAACAGCGGTAAATGACACATCATCAGTAACCGCAACTGCCGCTACCGCAGAAAAAATCTGGAATGTAAACGGTATTCTTTCAACAGCCGTAACCGTAAAACTGACACGAACACTTGCTATAATTCCGATAACGCTTTGCCTTGCACTTTACAGAACACACAAGGCAAAATCAATCGGTGCAAAGGGTTCAACATTTTCATTCAAAAAGATTTTTCCGTGGTTCATTCTCTTTTTCATCGGAGCTTCACTTGTATCAACACTTGTCGGATTTATTCCGCAATGTTCTTTTACAGAATTTTACAACAACGGTTTTGTACCTCTGATGAAATGGCTCGCAACATTTTTCATTTCAATGGCAATGGGCGCAATCGGACTTAACACAAACATAGTAAAACTGATAAAGAGCGGTGCAAAGCCGATTATCTTAGGATTTTTCTGTTGGATAGCAATTTCCGCCGTATCAATCGGAGTGCAACAGCTTACGGGAATTTTTTCATCTAATCTGTGACAAAAAAGACAGCCGAATTTTTACACACGGCTGTCTTTTATTTTCTGCATACAAAAACTCCGCTCTCAAGCGAAAGCGGAGTTTGATTTGATAATTTGCCGTAGATAAAAATATTCTTCTCCAAATGAGGTTACGGTCTGAGTCCCATTCCGCCCTCAAGGGTGATGGTTTCGCCGCTCATATACTTGAAATCAGGTGATGCAAGTGCAACACAGGCACGGCCGATTTCTTTTTCGACATCACCAAAATGTCCCATTGGAGGCACTTTTACATTTGCCTTGAATGCGTCGGGATAAGCCTGCTCAAATTTTTCAAGCTGAGCAGTCCATGCAAGCGGACAGACAATGTTGACATTTATTCCGTCCTTGCCCCACTCGTTGGCGGCAACTCTTGTAAGACCTCTTATTCCCTCTTTTGCGGCTGCATATGCGCACTGACCGAAGTTTCCGAAAAGTCCGGCACCCGAAGCAAAGTTTATAACCGTTCCCTTTGACTTTTTAAGGTACGGATAGCAAGCCTTCATATAATAGAAGGTTGCGTACAATCCCGAATAAACAGCAAGGTCAAATTGCTCTGTTGTATGATCAGCAAGTGTAATACCGATGCAGAAGCCTGAGCATTGTTAATCAAGACATCAATTCCGCCGAATGTTTCAACAGCTCTGTCAACAACATTCCGAACAACCTTTTCGTTATCGCCGTCCTTGCTGACATCAGCCTGAACAGGCAACACATTTACTCCGTAAAGTCTTTCGAGTTCTTCTTTGGCATTCTCAAGCTTTTTGACATTTCTGCCTGTAATAACAAGGTTTGCACCCTCCTTTGCATAAGCAACAGCAATGCCGTAGCCGATTGAACCGCAACCTCCGTCGCTGAGAACAGCTCTTCCTCCGCCTGTAATAACAGCGGTCTTTCCTAATAAAAATCCCATTAATCCATCCTCCTTTTGGTAAAAAAATATGCTGCAAGAATACAAATATTCTCACAGCCTTATATTACCAGTTATTAAGGTTGGTGTCAATCGGGGTAATCCTACTATACAGACATTAATTTGCGAATCAAATGATTTTCTTTCAGCTAAATTTTGTGACAAGTCGCAAAGCTAAATAACTTCGCTGTCGCTCTGTTGCTAAATTGCAAACCTTTCGGTTTACAGCTAAATTAAATTCACTTTTTACTGTCCGTCAGGACAATTTAGCTATCCGCAGGATAATTTAGCTTGCGTAGCAATTTAGCTCACGCTTGCGTAATTTAGCTGAAAAAAAGCACTTGCTTTCGCAAGTGCTTTTTCTTGGCGGAGGACAAGGGATTTGAACCCTCGCGCCGCGTTAGCACCTACTCCCTTAGCAGGGGAGCCTCTTCACCACTTGAGTAATCCTCCGTGTGAAGTTTAAATTCACTATAAAATAAAATGGCGGAGAGGAAGGGATTCGAACCCTTGGTCCCTCGCGGGATCACTAGTTTTCAAGACTAGCTCCTTAAACCACTCGGACACCTCTCCGTATG
>ENA-OQCP01000598-OQCP01000598.1-human-gut-metagenome-genome-assembly--contig:-NODE-598-length-15919-cov-7.753229_pt1 | contig 15919 bp, 23 predicted proteins | sample MGYA00242760_ERZ504583 | MGnify/ENA primary metagenome ERZ504583 (study PRJEB26092, sample SAMD00036308) | human gut metagenome | host: Homo sapiens | study: EMG produced TPA metagenomics assembly of...
ATTTATCATTACTCGCCAGTTACGGTGTTGCGAAAGTCGCAAACTTATACCTCACTGTGCGGCATACTCCAGTATATTAGCATAGAGCCATCTATTCGTCAAGTGTTTTTTCTAAAATTTGTTTAAGTGAAAAGTCAAGCAATAAATGCAAAACTTTACTTGCGAAACATCATTTCATCATTTTGCACAACTCTGCTTGCGTTTTGTTGGTAAATTTGCACAGACTACCCCTCTTTTCGTTTTGCTCTCTGCTTATTCTACTCTTTTTATGCCAGTCTCGCCAGTTCTTCCTGGAACAGTTCGCCGGAGGTTTTCCATCCGAACATCTCCCTTGGGTAGTCGTTGATCCAGTCCTCTACCATCTGGATATCGTCCTCTGTCCGGTCATCGAAGTTCTCTCCCTTCGGTATCTTCCTTCGCACCAGTCGGTTCTGGTTTTCGTTGCTGCCACGCTCAAAGGAGCAGTATGGGTGGCAGTAGAACACGGTCACTCTCTTTTCGGACTCATCTGCCGCCGACTGCTGCATTCCCTCCCAGTCAGCGAACTCCGAGCCATTGTCCACGGTTATGGTCTTGAACACCTGCCCGAATCGCTCTCCCCATTCCGCTTCTAACTGATCCAGTCGCTTGCAGACCTGCTCAGTCGTGTGCTCATATAAAAGGTATATGAGTTCGTTCCTGGTCTTTCTCTCTGTCAGTACCAGAAGGCTGTGTTTGCTTTCCCCTCTTTTACCTACCACTGTGTCCATCTCCCAGTGTCCGAATTCCTCTCTGGTGTCGATGTCCTCTGGCCGCTTCTCTATGCTTGTGCCTGCGTTGGCTCTCGCCTGCCTGCGTACTTTCTTATTCTTCTTTTTCCGTCTGCCTTTTACTGGGAGTTCCTTATTTGTGATTGTGAGGAATATCCCCTTGTCGATGTAACTGTAAAGGGTCGGCTTGCTAATCTCTGTTTCAAACTCCAACCCCTTGGCTTTAATTTCTCCGAGGACTGCTCCGGGTGAGTATCCGTCCTCTGCTATCTTTGTTTCTATGTACTCTGCCAGTCTGTGGTCTTTGCCTATCTTAAGGTCTGGACCCTTATCTCGCAGGTTCTGTTGATACTTATCCTCTGCGATGTCTGGGGAGTACCGTTCTTCCTCTGTCAGATCTGAATTGGTATGTGTGTATGTTCCTCTCTTTATCTCACGGTATATGGTGCTGACATGGACTCCTATCTGGTCAGCGATTTCCTGTTTGCCGTGTCCTGCTTTCAGCAGTGCTTCTAATTTCAGCCTGTCGGCTCTGGATAACTGTTTAAATCTGCGCATGGCAGCACCTCCTTGTCTCTTTCTACTATTATCGGTGTTAAAGTTATAAATTTCAATAACAAAACACTTATAAATAAGGATAAGATACCAACAAAGAAGTGGTGCTTTTATGGTTATATTTTTGTTGAATTTATGGGTTATAAAAGACTTGAATACCTCCGCAACCCAAGGTAATATACAGACAACCTAAAGGAAAGGAGGTGTATCCGATGAATTTGGATGATTTGGTTTCTAAAATAAATAAGCTGAGTAAAGTTGTTCGAGCCCTTACTCAGCTTGCATTGGAAATCGGAACGCTCGTAGCGGTTATCCGATTCATCATCTTATGATGATGGCTTGGGGGAGGGGTCCACCTCTCTCCCTTGCTTCTCAAAATATACCACACGATTGGAGGTCTTGTCAATGAAACGGTTATGTGTTTCAGTTTCGGTTCTGGCTTTTCGGATAGCGGAGTTGCTTATCGTGGTTTCTGGTCTGCTTCTCCTGCTTTCCAGAATGTAGCCGGTCCGTCCGGGGCAGTGCATCTGCTCCGGCTCTAACCCACCGATGTCTGGTCCCAAGTCCAGAAGGCGGAAGCGTGAGGGGAGCAAAGGACAATGCCATGTCTGAGTGATGTCTGACAAGTTTGCCTGGTTTTTAATGTGAAAGCCTTAAAGGTAGGAGGAGTTATTGGTTTTTACCGATTGCCTATCGCAACTCGTTGATTTTGTTTCCTGCGTTGCAGAGAAAGGGTTAGGTGGTGTGTAGCCGAGCACGAGGTCTTATCTGGTGTACCGTAACACTGGACGCTCTCTCCAGTCGGGCGAGACCGATGGGCGACATGGCTTATTGTTCCTTTTTTGAAAAACGGCGATAAATTTCCGGCGGTAAAACTCCGGCGATAAAATCTGAAAGGATCTGATAAAATGATTTATATTGATAAGTGTCGCACCGACCTCGGTGTTACCGTGGACGAGTGGGCGGTTGATGATAGATGTCGGTTCTCTGATTCCGGCAAGGTCGGCATAGGGACTGGTGTTCGTGTGCTCGATATTACTGACAAGTTTGGCGATGTTCTGGTTCGCCTTGTGATTTCGGATTCCTGCTCTGACAATGTCAGCAGGTTCTCCTGCAGGGAGGTGTTGTCTCATGAATAAAGAATTGCTTGAGCCGATCATGCGTGCTCACGGAGATAAAAATAAGGACTTGGCTGCGGCCATTGGTATGTCCGTTCCGAACTTCTCCACCATCTGGAATGGTCGTGGCGAATTCGCTCTGAAGTATATCCGTCTCATTGCCCGGAGGTATTCTCTTACCCCGGAGCAAGTCTATAAAATCTTTATCTTTCCGCAGGGTAATCATTGCCCCTGTTTTTTCTTTGGCTTTCAAATCCGCCCCATTTAGGCAATAAAAAAGACCCAGTGGGTGTTTGTTCCACTGGGTTGCTTTTCGTCTTATTCTGGCGGTCACGGTGTGCCACGCTCTGGGTTCTGCATTGCAGTGTTCCCGACATTTATGTCGGTCACATCGTCCGAGTGCTTACCCCCCTTTAGAACCCCCTCTGCGCACATCATACCTCCACTCTTTTTATAAGTCAATCGCCAATTACAGAAGTTCATTGACCTTCTTCTGCACGGCTGCGTAGTCGTATCCGGCTGCCTTCAGCTTCTGCTTTCTGGTTTCGCCGTTGCCCCACTTACCTGCGATCACTTCCTTGGCTACCTCAGTAATGCTTTTCTGCGGTTTTACTCCAAGTTGTGCATTGACCTCTTTCTGGACTGCATCGTAGTCATATCCTGCTGCCTTGATGCGGTTCTTTCTGTCATCGCCATTTCCCCACTGTCCTGCAATGACTTCCTTGGCGATTTCTGCCACGCTCTTTTTCGGTGCGGAGGTTGCTCCTGCAAGGCGGTTCACTTCTGCCTGCACCGTTGCGTAGTCATATCCGGCAGCAGCCAGTCTATTCTTGCGGTCATCTCCGTTTCCCCAGTCTCCTGCAAGCACTTCCTTTGCCACCTCAATGACGGATTTCTTCTCGCCCTGGTTCTCTTTGGTTTCCTCTCCGTAGTAGTAGTCCATATCTACCTTGCCATCGATGCCGCTTACTGTTCCGGAACTGGTGTACTGGTGGAATGCGCAGTCATAGTCCGGAGATCCTGTGTAATCTGCGAGCCAGTACACATACTTGGAGAGCACTTCGTCCGAATACATATTTCTGTGGTAGTCGATGTTGGAATAAACACCTGCCTTGTATCCGTGGCTTTCCACGTACTCACAGAATGCCTTTGTGAATGCGATGCACTCATTCTTTCCGAGGGTCACTCCCTTTGCCTTGGCTTTCTTTACGGTGTCGTACTCAAAATCGTAGAATACGATCACATCTTTTCCGAGACCTGCCTGTTCCATCTGCTTGATGCAGAATGCCGCCTCCTGCGCTGCCTGTTCTGCGTTGAGTGCATAACTGAAATGATATACTCCCTTGATCTCGATGCCATTCTTTCTACAGCCATCCACATACTGGCGGAACTTTGCGTCTACCGTCTGTGCGTATCCTTCACGGAGGATTGCGAACTTGATGCCGTCTGCTGCTACTCTGGCAAAGTCTACATTGCCCTGCCAATATGAAATGTCCATACCTTTGATTGCCATATCTGTTTCCTCACTTTCTGTAATAAAATAGGGCAGCCTACTGGCCGCCCTGCTGCGTATGTTTCCTGTTACTGTTCCTCGGTATCATCCGAAGCACCGATGTTAGCGGAGTCGGTCAAGCCTTCCCCGATGATGTAAGCCACCACGGACGCTCCTGCCATAATCAGTGCAGTTACCTGCGTTGCCGTGTTATCTGTTCCGCCTGTGGCGAGGATCATCATTGAGACAAATGATGCCACTGCCGTCCACAGTTTTCTGCTTGTGAGTTTTCTTACCCAGTCGATTTTCTTCATTGCTTTGTCCTCCTGTTATACAATTTGTTTAAGTGCCTGTTCGTTCAAAAAGTCCTTCTGCTCATGCTTGACTTTCTGAGCGTAGTCGAGTGCTGCGTGCATATCCCCATTGCAGTGTGCGTCCGGGATTCTCTGCACCGCTCTGGCTGTCGCTTCTCCGAGTGCCAGGGAAGCATTGACGCAGTTGATGATGCAGAGTTCATTCTTCTCTCGGATCTGCTCTCTGGCATCTACTTCCTTCTGCCGTTCTTCCCGCTCTGCTTTTTCCTTGTCGGCACGCTTCTGTATACTCTGCTCGATGAGCCAGAAAAAGAAGCCAGTCAGTGCCGATGGGATACTCGCTGCCACGATGATTGCTGTCACATCCATGCGCTGCACCTCCTCTCTAAAAGGACCGCCCTGTCCGGACGGTCCTTAATTCTGATTTAATTTCTCACACCGCTTGCATGGGTACTGCGTCATCGGTATGTGGTAATTTGTGCAGTGGGCACAGGTGCCGCTTTCCTTGCAGTCGAGGTCACATTCTTTCATGTGCTTATGGCAGTACCTGCTCCCATGTGCGTGGTACATTGGAAGTTATTTTGCCTTGGTTTCTGCCTTGTACTTCTCGCCTGTGATTTCCTCGTACTCTGCTTCATCAATAGTTCCCTTCTCCACTCTGGCTGCGATCTGTTCCTTTGTCAGCCTGCCTGCGGCATAAAGTCTTTTCAGACTGTCGATTAATAGTCTCATTATAACAATCCCTCCTCGATAAGCTGTGCGGTGTAATCATCAATCGCCTTGTCGGTGTTGATCTGCTTGATGGATTCCAACATCTGGTATTCCGATACAGTGATTTCCCTGCTATCGCACTCCCAGTCGGTGTAGGCTTCCATGCCCTCGGTTGCTTCGTGCTGCACTCTCTCGATGTTCTTTCTCTGGATGTAGATGCCGTCAGCCACAAGCTGCAGCTCCTGCGGCTCCTCGGAGCATCTTTCCTTGGTCCATTCCTTCATGGTTCTGCCTCCTTTTGATTTTTGATATTATTTTCTTAAGCCGGCCCACATGGATATAAGGTTTTATCCTGCTCTGGTAACAGTCGTATGTGTCCGTGCAGGTAAACCATCCCATGTACGACAGCATGGCTTCGATGTGTCTGTGAAAGTATCCACGGTTTGCTTCCTTTGACCTCTCCATCTTCTTTGCCAACCGTGTTGCGGATAGCATGATGTTCTTTCTGATCAGCGTCTTGTTTCTGTAAAATATAAAACCCATGAAGTCCAGTGCCCTACCTATCTTCCGCTTGCCCTTCTCGTAGTAGAATTTGCATACCTGGTAGTTGTGCTTCAGCTTTAATCTGAAACGCTGACCGAGCATCTTCCTTATCTCCACGATGGCTCTCTGGAGGACTTTCTTGCTGCTTGCGAATATGACGATATCGTCCATGTACCTTTGCAGCTTTGGCAGACCGAGCACCTCTGTAATCAGTCGGTCGAGTGGTTCTAAGAGGTAATTTGCCAACCACTGGCTGATGTAAAATCCGAGAGGGATTCCTTTATTAAATCCCTGTAGGCATAATCCGATGATGTATAAAAACCAGTCATCCTTGATTCGGATTGCCAGTTCCCTCATCAGAATTTTCAGCCGGATACTATCATAAAAGTGCCGGATATCCATCTTTGCGAAGCACCGTGTTCCCTTCGGGTCATGCAAAAGCCACCGCTCTATCTGTCTCTTTCCGTAGTGTGCTCCACGCTTTGGGAACGAACCGCAGGAGTATGGATAGGCTGTGGCTGTGATGATTGGCTCTAATACCAGAACGATGATGTGGTGCAGCCATTGTTCATGGATTTCCGGCATATAAATTTTTCGTCTTTTCCCATGTTCGAAGATGATCTTCGGGGTTCTTTTCTTTGGTTTGTATGCCAGTTCTGGGTGTGGGACGTCCACTCCCTCCGGCTTTGTGTTTAGGATCATGTCGTACATTTTCTGCACCTCATCATCGAGGTGTGCGTCTATGTACTGGATCTCTTTTCTCTTGGTTTTTCCTTTGCGTAATTTCTTATATGCTTTCCGAATGACATCATCCTTCAGCATTTGTTGATACAGATATTTGTACTCTTTGTGACCGTGTTCCGGTTCATTACGCAGATGGATTTCTGTGTGTGTTTTTCGCATTCTGCTGAGTACTCCTATAAGATATTTTTTCTTCTATCTCCTACGCACGGCAGGTGCGACCGCTTTACCGTGCGTCCTGTGTCGGACTCATTTCCACTCATCCTCCCAGTAATGGTGAGTAAACCTTGTTTCAAAGGTCAGCGGTGTAGGAAGCAGGACTGCTTTGGGTTGTTATTCCGTTTAAGATAGAATAAGGCGGCCCCGATGTTCCAGTTGGCATTCCCGGCAGTGTTGTTCACATTCAAGTAGCGCAAACCATCATTCGTACCGTTGTTGCAATTACCGAACCGAAGGGCGACCGCCCGAGGTGACGCAGTCCTGCGCCCCTGTTATTCTTCCTTACGCTATTAAAATCCGATTTTGTTCCACTGGGGGAATTCTGCTAACGCAGACCCCCAGACCCCCTATCACGGTGTCTTGCTTACGCTGCGACCCCGACAGGTGGTAAAAGAAGGACGGCGGCCCCGAAGTCCAAGTAGGCATCCCCGGCAGTGGTGCTCACAGTCAAGAAGCGCAAACCAGCAGCCGCACCGTCGGAGCAATAACCGAACCGACGGGCGACCGCCACAATCTCGACATTCTGCCATAATCCGTCACAGCCGCCAGTGGATGTGCTTCCCTTGCACGGATGAACCGGAACTGCTCCGAAGCCGGGAACGGTCTGGTACTTATGCGGATAGAAAATACCTGTTTTCTGGGTGCTTCCGTCATCGTTAAACATCTTCGGAAGGCTGATGCCTGCATCCTGGTATTTTGCTCCGGTCACATCGTAGGTGTAGTTCTTGCTGACCTTGTATCTGCCATTCACGAGCAATGTGTACGGGTCACGCATCCACTGCTGATATGTTCCAAGGACGATGGAGTGGAAGATCTTGTTGAGTGACTTCGCATCCTTTGTTCCGTAGAACTGTCCACCGCCTACGACTGCGTTCTGCTTTACTCCGTTGGTCGGCGCAAGGCTCGCATCGTATCCGCTTGAATTTCCATAGCCGTATGCTTCCTGTGAGTTCGTGCTCTTTGCGAACATGATCAGAAGGTCAGTGATTGTCTGAACAATTCCGCCACCGAGGAATGCTGCACGGCTTGAGAAGTTTGCGATTGCGGTATGCTCTTTGTCCGTGGTGTTATTGTAGCAAGGCTGCAATCCTGCCAGAGACACCATCTTTGGTGTGGAGGTATCTGCTCCGAGGATTGAACCGTAAAACATCGGAATCCATACACCCTCCAGTACATTGTTGCTCGGATCTTTAAATCCTACAGGCTCGAATCCGTCTCTTTCCCTCATGGAGAATTTAACGACACGGTCATTGCCGAGCATATACTCCTGCTTGTAAATCTTGGCAAGCCATGAGAACGCTCCGCCGTTGTAGCTTGTGTTGGAAACATCCGAAGCAGTACCGTCCTCTTTCTTGGTGTAGTCGTTCTCATCCAGTCTGTAGTCCGGTGTTCCGTCTGCCCTTACCATCCACGGCTTATTTGCACGATGATCGGGAAGTCTGCCCAACTGTTGAGTGTCATTGTTCCAGTATCCTTGTTGAGTGAAATCGGAGTGAAGTCTTTGTTCTGTCCGATGTATTCGATTCGTGCTGTCGGACTTAAAATATCCATGTGCTCAATAAAGCCATAGATTCCGTCTGCGGATAAAATCGCATAGCACTTGTCGAGGGTTTCCTTGTCTGCGATGTATGTCTTTCCCATTATTCCTCTACCTCCTCGTAGTATAAAAGTCCTTTATCCACACCAAGCACATACTTATCCCCAGTGGTCTGGTCGTAAAGGTACATACTGTTTGGTGTTACGATAGTTACATCTGTTGCGTTGGCGACCTCGGTTAAGAAGTCCATGGTAATCGTGGACGGGAGGAGGTCGTTGTAAGCGGGCATATAATCCCACTGGTTTGCGACTCCGACTGCCAGTGCGTAGAGGATTTCCCCCTCGTCCGGGTCCTGTGCATAAATGCCGACCTCTTTCACGTAGTAGCCATTCTTAAGGTTTCCGGTGTCCTGCTTATTTGTGATGATGAATTTCACATATACATTGGACTGGTTCTGGGTCGTCACTGTGATCAGTGCGAACTCCTGCTTCTTGGATTTGAGAGCAGTTCTGTTTGTGAGTGCTTCGCCATCTGAATATGATCCGTCTCCGGTTGCGGCCTTGGTCAGTTTGATTGTGCATCTTCCTGCCTGTGCCTTGGCGAGCAGGGCGATTCCTTTGGCTGTCAGCACTGCTTCTTTGAATACTCCTGCCATCGTTGTTCCTCCTTTATGTTGTTATTTTGGAATGTGATGCCATTCCCACTGCCACCCTCGGCACAGTGCCGTGTACGCTTGCCTGTGTTCGCTGCGCTCCGTTTAGAATTGTGGTCTTGGTGTTTCTTACCACTATCGCTGCAAAACCGCTCACACCGCCCAACAGCGTGCCTGTGCGTGGGTTGACATTATTCCCGATAGTCTCATGCGGGGAACTTACTGCACCTGTGGCAGCGTTCCCTTCCATGCCAATATCTCCAGTGCGTCCTTCCGGGTGGTTTGTTACCGTTCTGGACGGTGCGGAGGTTACGGCTGATGCGGCCGTCTCCTGCATGGTGTAATCGTTTGTGGTCTGGTGGTGGTTCAGCACCTGTTCTTTCGGACTGCTGACCACCCCGGATGCTACTGTCTCATGCATCTCCATTTCTCGCTCCACCAGTATCCTGCGGATATGGGAGCGGGTGTTCTTTACTCTCTGAATGATGGAGAGGAAGTAATTTGCCATTTCCTCTGTCATTCTGGCATTGGTTATGATGTCGAATGTTCCGGGGGTGTATGGACCCTCGGTGTAATCGAACCATTCCTCTGTCCTGCCTTCTCCGAATACAATCTCTATCAGTTCTGATACCGCACTCGGAGTTCCTGCCTTGGTGTGCCACAGGAGCGTCCTCTTTATGATGTTGCGTTTGGTTTCCAGATTCATGCTCTCCTGGTAGTATGGTGTCCTTAGTTCCACCGCCAGTACATCCAGTATCCGCTCCGGCAGTTCATCAATGACTGCATGGTTCTGGTATGCGCTGCCAGTCGGAGCATCCTCTGGTGTTCCTGCTGCACTGCGTAGGATATGCAGCGCACCTCAGTGCTCTGTGCTATCTTCCATGGCAGGAGGTCTGTGATCTGTCCGTCATATAAACTAATCATTCTCAACACCTCCGTATGTCACGGTCTGCGTTCCTATCCTTGCGACACTGGTATCCGGCACGGTCGTAAATACCGGGGAGGTTATCTCCGCCCTCTTTGCTCCGGCTGCCACGATCCGTTTCATGAGTTCTGAAGGTTGATATCTCTGCCGATGGTTCTGGTCTGCCACTCGATGTAGACAGCCACCGCCTGTGCCACCTCCGCCTGTATAGTTCCTGCCTTGGACTGGTCACTCAAATTTACATAGTATGTGAATGCAATATTGAATTTGACCGTCTCCGGTGCGAGCACGGTTACCTTGTCGGTAAGTGGGCGGATGTTTTCATCCTGCAGGTATGCTGCCACTCCGTCTATGACAGTCTTGGTCGGGAGTTCTCCGTCCGTCATAATGAAACGGATTTCTACCTCTACCGGGTTCGGACTGGTTACCTTTACATCTCCGATGGTCTGGCTGTAGGTCTTTGTCCAGTATTTGTATGCATCGTCCGGTCCTGCGACACTGTATCCGCTTGGTGCGAGGAATATCCTCTCTGCAAGGCTCTCGTCTGATTCGAGGTCTGCTCCACCGCTTGTCTTGGTCGTGTTGCTTACGCTCTCCACATACGGTATCAGATCAACCAGTACATTGACCTGCCCCGGCAGCAGTTCGTTTCCGTCCACTCCGTTCTCGGTGCAGAGTGCCCTCACATCTACATAGGTTTCCCCTACGGGGATTTCCTCGTATCCTACCGTGGCGAAGTAGTTGAGGTTGCCGTCCGTGACCTTTGTTCCTTCCGGTATGCCTACGGCTGCAGGTCGCTTCTCTGAAAGAGTGAACCTCAGTGTTGTTTCCGCAGGGGCCGGCTGCTTTCTGGTTACTCCCCTGCCTGCTCCGAGGTTGTCGAGGAATTCGCCGTAGGAGTATTTGATTAAGTCCTGCTTTCCGGCTCTGTCTATGTACTGTTCGTCCTGGTATAATTCCAGTGCGATGGCATATAGCATGATGCGGTTCGGATCTGAAGGAGAGAGTGTTATCTCCTGTCCTGTGATGCGCTTCCATTCGCTCTCAAAGTTTGCCACCATTCTTGTTTTCATTGCTTCCAGTGTATCATTGTCGATGAACGACACCTCTGGGAGGTCTTTTACGCTTTGGATTGTATCAGACATTTGTTATTACCACCTCCGCCTGCAACTGCCCATCCTCATTGAATGAGAAGTTGATATCTTTTACTGTTGCCCTTGGCTCGTACCGGTCCGTCTTGTCGATGATCTCCACTGCGAACTGGCTCTTTGCCACATCCATCGGCATTCCTACAAAGTCCGTATTCAGACCGAATTCCCGGTCGAGCGGACACGTTCCCTCTGCCGTCTGGTATAAGCATTCCAGACACCTTTTAATATCTGCGATGTCTCCGATTGTGTAGTCAAAGGCTACGGTTATGTGTTTTAAATCTATTGTCATTCCGCTGCCTCCCTACAGATATTCTTCCAATGAAAGATTGACATCCATCTTCTGGATTTCCCCAGTACCCATAACAACAAGGTTTGACTGAGTTGCCTGCATGATCTTCCACTTATGCGAGCCTACGGCATGGTTTCCGATGACCAGTTTCTCCACCCTTCCCTGCTGCACTGCTTTTGTGATTTCGTGGAATGTTTTCCACGGCTTCACTCCGTGCTGTGCGTTCAGTACGACCTTGAATTGTACGGTCATCAGTTCCGGGTTGAGGAATTCTGACTGAGGCTTTTTCCCGATGCGCTCATGCTTCGCCCAGTTTGCCGATATGGTTCTCTGGTAGTCTGTGAAGTTGAGGATTCTGCTGTCGCTCGTTTCAAAGACGATCAGTTTTCCAAAGTTTCCTATTCTTCCCATCCCATCAACCTCCCAATGCCTTTACTCTTTTTTCCAATGCGTCCAACTGTGCCTGCAGGGACGGCTTTCCTTTTGTCTTGGCTGTGTCATCCTGCAGGTTGGATATCCCGGTCTTGTTATCATCAATGTCCGAGAACGCATCGTTTATCTGTTCCAGTGTCACATACGGCTTGTCCTCGTATCCGTACTTCGAATTCTATCTTCGGGGCACGCAGGATTATTGTCTGCTTCTTTTCTGAATAGGACATGACTGCTTCATTCACATTGTTGCTCATCTCCTGCCGGAAGATGCCTGCGCCACCCTCATGTGGTGTGTTCGCTGAATTATACACCGGTCCGAGTATGACCCCGGACACCGTGCCGTTGGAAAAGCAAGCCACGACCACGAGGTCGTCTACCTTTGGTATGTTGTATTGCAGGGCGAGGAATGGAAGCTCGCTTGTCACGGAGTCGTCTCTGTCCTCATACACCACTCTGGCTTTCCCCGCTGTGTAATTGATTGAGGATATCTTCCCCAGTCTGATTGTCGCTGCTGCCATGCTCTCCACCTCCTTAGTTTGGGTTTATCCATGACCCCGGCACTCCTGCTTGGTCGTTAGATTCAGCATGCCCTGTGAAATGTTGAATATCGTATATGTTCCAGGTCGTCTTGTACCTGTCGGGTGTCCTCCAGTTACCTTGCCTGCCAGTGCTTCGGCTGCGGTGTAGTAACCCTTTTTCGTAGTGGTCAGTGTGTACTTTCCGCCCTTTACTGGTGTCTGCGTTCCTGTGGACTTCGTTGCCGTGGTAGTCGCTGTGGAGGACTTTGTCTCCGTCTTTGACTTCTTTGCCACAGACTTGGTCGATGATTTGGCATCCGTGAAGCGATCCGCCACTCTCCGAAGGTCGAGTTTCTGCTTACATCCGCTTCCGATATCCCATGTGACCTTTTCCACATAGTACTTGCCGTCCAATTTTCCGAAGCCTTTTATGGTCACGCAGGAGGTCGCTATGATCTTCCTGTTGGCTCTGGTCATTGTTACCGACATGGTTGTGTCGCCCTTGTTGCTTCATTGATTTTTGCCAGTGTAATGCGCTCTGCTTCCGATGCGTTGCTCGCTGCATCCGTGACCTTCAATATCCTGTTTCCGCCACCGACCTCGACCTTTATCGTCTGGTTCTTATCATTGTTGGTGTACTCATATTTCGCCCCGGTGTAGGTTCTGCACAATTTTGTGTTCCATGACCAGTTCGGTTCTATGTTCTGTTCCGTCAGCGTTGCCACTGATTTCTTTTTCTCATAGGTGGCTTCGTTAAACACCACGATTTTGTTTTTATATATCTTCATGCAAAGCCGTAGAGTTTTACCAACTCGTTATAGAATGAGCAGTCATCCTTCTCGCTCTGCTCCACCTTTTCTATTGGTATCCTTGGTGCTTCATAGTACAGTTTGATGCCCGCCCGCTTTGCGACTTCCTGTCCGATATTCTCCAAGGTTGTTTTCTCATATGTTTTGGTTCTCTGTGTTTCCTTGAAGCTGCTGTCTGCCGGAAGTGCCAACGCTTCCAGTTTCAGCTTGACTGGTGTTCCAGAAAACTGAAATCATCAATCACAAAAGACCCGCAGCTTAATTTCTGCGTATCTCCCTCTTTGCTCCAGTTTTTCATAATAATCGTGGCCGCCATGGTGTCTCCCTTGCTTGGAAACCATGACTTGATCCACTTCCTGTCTCTGTCATTGATGTTGAGGGAGAGGCTGTCGCTCTCTCCCGATGCAACATCTGTGTAACTGAATGACTGGAGGTACTCTGCGAGTTTGGTATCGATCCGCTTTCCATTATATGAAACGGAGGCGGTTGCTTTCCTTGGGTCCATGCTTAATCCCTCCATATTGGCAGATCTTCGTCTACCTCATCTGCCAGTTCCGGTGTGGCGAGAGTGACCCGCCCGGGAATACCAGGTATTCCAGTAACAGGCGGTTGTTCTCCATGAGGTATCCTGCGTACTTCTCATCTCCGTAGACCTGGTACGCTATCTTATCCCATGTGTCGCCCTGCACCGTTTCGTATGTGCCTGCCATTCTCTCGCCTCCTTAGAACCTCTTTCTGTCGTTGTCACGCTGCCACTGCTCCATCATTTCATTGAATTCTGCCTGTGACATACGCTCTGCTTCCACCAGATCATCCTTCGTAGGTGCTGCGCCGTTGAAGTTATATACTGGTGCGTAGTTTATTGGTGCTCCGTTTGCTGTCGCAGGTTGCGGTTCGTTTCCACCGCCACTCAGTCTGTCGAGCAGACCGGATATTGGTGTCTGCGTGCTTCCCTGCATTGCTGCCCCGACCTTATCCACCAGTGCCGACAGTGCGTTGCCTGCGCCACCGTTCTGGCTCTCTGCGAGAATGCCTTTTAGGATGGTCGTCATTTTCTCCCATAACTGGGAAAGAGGCACGATTGCTTCTGGTCCTGCTTCTCCGCCCGCCATTAAATTTCCGCTTTCCGGATTGATTCCGAATGCGGTAGGCTGCGTCATAATACCACCATTTTTGTACCATTCGATTGAGAACTTAGGCAGTGAGCCCTTACCTGCGATACCGTATGGTGCTTGTCCTCCGCTTACACTGATGTGCGGGAGGTTGAGGTGCGGCAGTGACCACTTGAAGTTAAATGCTCCCTTGATTTTGTCCAGTGCTCCGGTTACCACGCTTTTCGCTGCTTCCAGTTTGTCACTGAATGCCTGCTTGATATTCCCAAGGACATTCGTGACGGCTGTTTTGGCTGCGTTCAGTTTGTTTGTGAATGCACTTGTAATGGAGGATAATTTTCCTCCCGTCAATGTATCCACGGTGCTCATTACACTGGAGAAGGTGCTTTGTACTCCTGCCATTGCTCCTGCGACCACTCCCTTAATGCCTCCGCCTGCGCTGTCATACGCAGATTTCATGGCATCGAGTTTTGCCCCTACATTCGCTCTGGCTGTTTCCATGAGGTTTCCGGCTGTGTCCTTGACATTGTTGAATGCTTCCGAAACGCTCGCCTTTACCTCTCCCATCTTGGATGTGAACTTATCCTTGATGCTGATAACTTTCCGCCTGTCAGATTGTCTATGAATGTGTATCCGGCTGTGTAATATCCTTTGACACCCTCGACCGCTGCGGCCGCTACACCCTTGATTCCGCCACCGTGTTGCTCGTATGCGGTTTTCATGTTGTTCAGCTTTTCGCTTACAGTGTCCTTGGCTGCCTGTAATACTGTACCTGCCGTCTGCTTCACATTGTTCCAACATTCGGACGCTTTTTCTTTAATTGCCGTCAGCTTTCCGCCTGTGGCTGTGTCTATGGCATTAAATGCTCCGGTTACTACACCCTTCAGTGCGTTCAAAGGAGCGAGTGCCAACGATTTCAGCGCATTTAATGCTCCGAGGAAGATGTTTTTCAGTCCATCCAGTGCCCTGCTCCAGTCTCCGGTAAATACCCCGGCTACGAAGTCAATGATTCCCTGGAATACCTGTTTCACTCCGTCAATTACTCCCTTGACGGTTGTCCACCATCCATCAAATACACCCTTGATAAATTCGAAGGCTACCGGGAATTTATCTTTGAAGCCGTCCACCGCATTGCAGACCGCATCTTTCAATGCGGAGAACTTTGCGGAGATCCACTCTCCGAGTTGCCCTGCCTTTTCCTTTACCGTATCCCAGTTTTTATACAGTAATACACCGATAGCGATTACTGCTCCGATTGCCAGAATTACTAAGCCAATCGGACTGGTTAAGAATGTAAACGCTGCACCCAGTGCGGTCGTTACCGCTGTTGCCGCCGTGCAGACCACGTTCCATGCGGTTGTGGCTGCTGTTTGTGCCCATGTTGCTGCTGTGGATGCTGCTTTCACGATTGCGTCCTTGGCATATAGTGCGTTCAGATACAATGTTTCCGCTTTATCCTTTATCTTAGCTACCCGAAGCAGTGTCATTGCCTTGGTAACCTTTGCGATCTCTATCGCTGTTTTCGCAAGTTTAAATCCTGCGATGGCTGTCGCCAGTGTGGTCACGGTAGGTATAAAACCTTTCCATTCCACGAATTTGTCGAGTACATTTGCCGCTGCGCCCAGTACATCCAAGAGTGCCCCGACCAGTGCCGGAAGTCCTCCGCTTACCAGACTGCTTGCATCATCACTTGCGCCCCCGAAGGCTTCCGAGAATTTCTGTTGCACATCTGATAACAAATCCATGATTGCCTGTAGCTGTGGATCATGCTCTGCAATTGTATCTTTTAATCCGCCAGTGTTGCTTCGGCGGTGCTTCCTATCCATCCAATGAATGACTGGAAATCATCCCACAGGTTCTGGATCACTCCAAGGAATGTCTGCACGCTTCCGGCAGTTCTGCACCGAAATCTTCCGACAGTGTTGACGAGAATGCTTCGGAGAAACTCTGACCGTCCACTATCTTCCGACAAATCCAGAACACCGCCTGCCATCTGACCGACTCCGTTCATGAATTCTTGGATTGGTAGTTTCTGAATGAGTTCGCTGAACC
>ENA-OQCP01000599-OQCP01000599.1-human-gut-metagenome-genome-assembly--contig:-NODE-599-length-15882-cov-8.516407_pt1 | contig 15882 bp, 16 predicted proteins | sample MGYA00242760_ERZ504583 | MGnify/ENA primary metagenome ERZ504583 (study PRJEB26092, sample SAMD00036308) | human gut metagenome | host: Homo sapiens | study: EMG produced TPA metagenomics assembly of...
ATCCCGCGAGGTGTTTTTGGCATGAATATGCCAAAATCCCGAGACATACAAGCCAAAATTCCATTGCCGCAGGCAATCTGGAATGAATTTTGGCTACGTTACTGTGAACGGAGTGAACAGTAACGATTACTTTTTTATTTTTCCACTTCATACATATGCAGTTCATGAAGGGCTCTTGTTGCAGCGATATATCTCGCCTGACGCACAAGCGGTGTCTGGTCTTTCTGCGGAAATACTGCAAATACCTGATCAAATTCCAGACCTTTTGCCAGATAGAATGTCGTAACTGTAAGACCTTTCTTAAAGCTTGTGCTGTTTCTGTCCAGATAAGACAGGCGTTCTTTTACATCAAATCCTTTTTCTCCCAGAATTTCCTTCAGAATAAGCCACATATGTTCTGCTTCTTTCTCTGTACGCAGGACAACCGCTGCTGTTTCATATTCTTCTTCGCCGAGTTTCAAAGTTTCTGCAATCTCTTCCGCAGCATGGCTCATATCCACAAATATTTTCTCCTCCACCGGAGCACCATGACGTTCAAAGAGTTCCATATCTTCAATACCCGCAAGCTGATTTGCATAAGACGCAATCTCTATGGTGTTACGGTAACTCTTATTCATAATGATCTTGTGGATATCCCTCCCGAAAATCTTCGGCAGAAATTTCAGCACATCCTGCTGTTTATCATCCATAGTCTGTGCCCGGTCACCCAGAATCGTCATTCTGCAGGAGAAAATCCTCTGAATGATCTCATACTGAAGTCTTGAGTAATCCTGCATCTCATCTACCACCAGATGCTTGATATTGCTTCTTCCCTGCTGGCTCTGCAAACGATATTTCAGGTAAAGAACAGGATAAACATCCTCATATTTCAGCTTTCTTTTCTCATAAGAAACACGCGGAAGTCCTTTGTATCCATTTTCTTTCAGGAACTGACTGTAGATCACATAAAGATCTCCGGTCACATACAGCTTCATGAATTTCTCACGGATCAGGTCTTTCTCATCATCCGCCAGATCACGATCCCGCAGGGTTTCCACCTCGTCAATAAAATAATCTGCAACTGCATCCATTCTTGAAAGAAGCGGAAAATCCTGAAATTTGAAATAAAACAATTCAATAATCTCTGATTCTGTCTTTACAAATCCCTTATATTCCACATCTTTAAAATTCATCAGCCGGTCTTCCAGTTCCACCAGATAGCGTTCCATAAGATTTATAAATTCCATGGACTGCTTTTCCTCTGCCAAAGAAGCTTTCTGCGGAAAACGGATTCTGCGTTCAATTTCATCATAGCGGTCTTCGCAGTCAGAAACTGTATCCCGAAGCTGCTTATAAGCAAAAAGATCAAAGCTCATTTCCTTAATATTCTCTTCTCCCAGTTCCGGAAGGATATGGGAGATATAATCGGAAAACACTCCATTTGGCGACAGGATCAGAATATTGGAAGACTTCAGATTCTGTCTGTCATGATAGAGAAGATAGGCAATCCTGTGAAGTGCAACAGAAGTTTTCCCGCTTCCTGCCGCACCCTGGATCACCATGATCCTGTCTTTGGTATTTCGGATAATGGCATTCTGCTCCTTTTGAATGGTACGGATAATGTTCTTAAGCTGTACCTCACCGTTACTTCCCAGCTCTGCTTTCAGGATCTCATCATCGATCTTCACATCACTCTCAAATTCGTAGATCATTTTTCCGTTGCGGATCTTATACTGCCATTTCGAAGCAACCTCGCCATGGATTTCACCCATGGGAGCCTCATAAGAAGCCGGTCCTTTGTCATAGTCATAAAACAGACCGCTTACCGGAGCACGCCAGTCGTATACTAATGGAATATGCCCTGCTTTCTCTGCAAAATTTCCAATTCCAATATAAAAGATCTCCGGTTCGTCCTCTCCTTCGTAAATGAAATCCACTCTTCCGAAGAATGGAGAATCTGCATTCTGCGAAATCTCTGCTTCAGGATCAACTGCTCTTCATTTGCGGAAATCTGGCGGAACAATGCCTGCTGATTATCATAATTCTCATAACCATACTGGTCCATCTCTGTATAATTTTCCCAGTAATACTCATGCATTCCCTCAATCTCTTTCTGGCCTTCCACCAGAGAGAGGCTGATTTCTGTGATACGTTCTTTTAATTTTTCCAGCACATAGCCCAGATATTCTCTGCCGTTTTTCTTATCTGTCATATTGTTGATATCCTCTGATATTTGCAACTGTTCAGTAACTTCACAGCTACAATACTCCTTATTATTGTTATCATTTTCTCTTGTTATTATGATGATAAAATATAGTTACTGTTCACTCCGTTCCCAGCAACACGCTTCGCGATGCACAGAGTTTATGCTAATCGCATAAATTCGCGCGGTATGTCTCGGGTTCTGTGACCTTCGCTCACAAAAAACACCTCGCGGGATATTACCAGTGAACAGTAACAAAATATATCAATTTTCGTAGATTGGTTTTTAATTATAACATATTCCCCTCTTACAGAAAAGACAAAAATCCGGCAAAAATCCCTCAGCCGGTATCTGTGTGATCCTATATCTTCCTGGCGAAGGAAATATCTGCATTAGCCTGGAGCCGGATATATTCTCTTTCACAAATACCCCTGAGGGATTGTAACTTTATATTTTAGGCAGTTGCCTTATTCTCAAACTGGCTGTTATACAGGTCTGCATAGAAGCCTTTCTTGGCCAGAAGCTCTTCATGATTTCCCTGCTCGATAATGTCACCGTCTTTCATAACCAGGATCAGGTCTGCATCCTTGATGGTAGAAAGTCTGTGTGCGATCACAAAGCTGGTTCTGCCTTCATCAGATTGTCCATGGCTTTCTGGATACGCACTTCGGTTCTGGTATCTACAGAGGAGGTTGCCTCATCCAGAATCAGGATCTTATTATTGGCAAGAATTGCCTGGCAATAGTGAGAAGCTGTTTCTGTCCCTGGGAAATATTACTGGTTTCTTCATCCAGAACCATGTCATAGCCGCCCGGCTGCTGCATAATAAAGTTGTGCACATGGGCTGCCTTTGCTGCTGCGATCACCTCTTCATCTGTAGCATCCAGACGTCCGTAACGGATATTTTCCATAATGGTTCCCGAGAACAGCCAGGTATCCTGAAGCACCATTCCAAACATCTCTCTCAGACTGCTTCTGTTAAAGTCTTTGATGTCATAACCGTCTACCTTAATACTTCCGCCATTGAGATCATAGAATCTCATAAGCAATTTCACCATCGTTGTCTTTCCTGCACCTGTGGGACCTACAATGGCAATCTTCTGACCATCCTTCACATCTGCAGAGAAGTCATTGATAATGATCTTATCCGGATTGTAGCCGAATTTTACATGTTCAAACTGAACATCTCCTGTAAGTGTATCAATATCTACAGGGTTCTTCTCATTCTGGCTCTCTTCCGGCTCCTCCAGGAATTCAAATACACGCTCGGAAGCTGCTGCAGAGGACTGTAACAGGTTGGTGACCTGTGCGATCTGCTGGATTGGCTGTGTAAAGTTACGGATGTACTGGAAGAAGGACTGGATATCACCGACTTCAATACTTTTTTTGATTACAAACACGCCGCCTAAGAGAGCTACCATTACATATCCAAGGTTACCTACAAACTGCATGATCGGCATCATCATTCCTGAGAAAAACTGAGATTTCCATGCAGATTCATAAAGCTTCTGATTATCTTTCTCAAATTCTTCTACTACATCATTCTCTTTGTTGAAAACCCGGACCACATTATGACCACCGAAGTTTTCTTCGATCTGACCGTTTACTTTACCCAGATAGCTCTGCTGATCCTGGAAGTATTTCTGGGAATGCTTCATGACAGTCTGGATGATGAACATGGAAACCGGCAGGATCAGAAGTGCTGCCAGAGTCATCCACACATTGATGGAAAGCATCATAATAAATACACCGATCAGGGTTGTCACTGATGTGATCAGCTGTGTCAGACTCTGGTTCAGACTCATCTGCAGAGTATCCACATCATTGGTGATACGGGAGAGGATCTCACCGTTTGTTCTGCTCTCATAATAATTCAGAGGCAGTCTGTTGATTTTCTTTGAAATATCTTTTCTCAGATTATAGGTAACATCATTGGAGATCCCTGACATTACGAATCCCTGTACAAAGGAAAAGCATGCACTTAATACATATAATCCAAGTGTCCATAACAGGATCATCCCGATCTTTCCGAAGTCAATTTCACCGGTTCCGTTTACCTTGGCAACCAGGCCGTTAAACAGCTCTGTGGTCGCCTTACCTAAAATCTTAGGCCCTACAATACTAAACACAGTTCCCGCTACTGCAAAGATAAACATCAGTATAAAGCGGAATTTATATCGTCCCATATAACGGAAAAGCTTAGCCATGGAACCCTTGAAGTCTTTCGCCTTTTCGCCGGACATCATACGTCCATGTCCTCCCATAGGACCTCTTCTTCTCTGTTCGCTCATGCCAGTTCCTCCTCTGATAACTGAGATCTTGCAATCTGCTGATATACCTCACAATTTGCCATCAGTTCCTTATGAGTTCCAATACCTGCCATATGTCCGTCGTCCAGTACAATGATCTGATCTGCACCAAGGATGGTACTGATCCTCTGGGCAACGATTACGGTAGTTGCGTCCTTGGTGTACTCCTTCAATGCCTTTCTTAACTGACTGTCAGTCTTAAAGTCAAGGGCAGAGAAGCTGTCATCAAAGATAAAGATTTCCGGATCCTTTGCAATGGCTCTGGCAATGGACAGACGCTGTTTCTGTCCGCCCGAAACATTGGTACCTCCCTGTGATACAGGGGATTCATATTTCTCCGGTTTGGTATCAATAAATTCTGTAGCCTGTGCAACCTCTGCTGCTTCCTTTACCTGTGCATCAGTGATTTCCGGCTTACCATAGCGGATGTTTGAATCAATGGTACCTGAGAAAAGTACACCCTTCTGCGGCACATATCCCAGCTTATCACGAAGCTCTTTCTGAGTCATGTCACGGACATCCACACCATCCACTTTAACAGAACCCTTTGTCACATCATAGTATCTTGGGATCAGATTGATCAGGGTACTTTTACCACTTCCTGTACTTCCGATCACTGCAATCGTCTGACCTTTCTTTGCTTTAAAGGAAATGTCTGTCAGTACATTCTCACCTGCTTCCGGGTAAGCGAAGGATACATGGTCAAATTCGATCTCACCTTTCACATTTTCTGACGGATGTACCGGAGTTTCCGGATCCTGAATGGAAACCTCTGTTTTCAGAACCTCATCAATACGAAGCGCTGCAACATTTGCTCTCGGAAGCATAATGGACATTGCAGTGATCATCAGGAAGGACATGATGATCTGCATCGCATACTGGATGAATGCCATAACATTACCAACCTGCATGGTTCCGTTGTCTACTGCATGGGCACCACTGTAAATAATAAGTACAGATACACCATTCATGATCAGCATCATAATGGGCATCATAAAAGTCATACATCTGTTGACAAACAGGTTTGTTTTTGTCAGATCCAGGTTTGCTTTCTCAAAACGATCTTCCTCATGCTTTTCACGGCTGAATGCGCGGATAACAGGGATACCTGTCAGGATCTCACGTGATACCAGGTTCAGTCTGTCGATCAGAGTCTGTAAGATAGTGAATTTAGGCATTGCCACCTGGAACAGCACAAAGATCACAATCAGGATCAGGCCAACTGCCACACCAAGGATCCATGTCATGGAAGAATCTGTGTTCAATACCTTGATCACACCACCAATACCAAGGATCGGCGCGTACAGAACAATACGGAATATCATTGCCATAACCTGCTGTACCTGCTGCACATCATTGGTGCTTCGTGTGATCAGGGATGCTGTGGAGAATTTATGATATTCTCTGCTGGAAAAGCTCATAACCTTGCGGTAAATGCTATTTCTCAGGTCATGACCAAGTCTGCCTGCCACTCTGGCCGAAATAAATGTGACGCTGATTGCTGCCAGCATGATCACCAGTGCATGGCAAGCATTCTGATACCTGACATCAGGATGTAATGCATCTGAATGGCATCCACATCTTTTCCCAGTGCTTCATATTCTGAAGCAACAAAGGAAACACCAGCCTGTGTCACAATAGACTCCGGCATATCTTTCAGCTTCTCATCCATCTGACTCATAATCTGCTGTACTGCTTCTTCCGGCATCTGTGCCAGTGCTGTCAACGGGTCTGTTCCCTCCGGAAGGCCCATCTGTGCAACCATTGCCTGCCCCTGCTCACTGTCTTCGGAAAAGGCAGCTACCATCATCATTGCCTTTGAGAAATCCTCATTTAAATTCTCTCTGGTTTCTTTGGAAATATCATCGTTTAATAACCAGGTATCATCTTCCTGTGTATAATTCTGTGAAACTTCCTTTTTCTGATCCTCATCCATAAAAATCTGAAGATTCTGCAGGGTTGAATCCCGAAGCTTATCCGGCACACTGTCTTCAATACCTTTCTGCTGGATACCTACATTAATGATCTTGGAGGTATAATCCGGCAGGGAAAGATCACAGTACGCCTGCAGAAACAGAAGTGCTATGATCAGGACAATGTATCCCGCTGATTTCTTCAGATATTTCATCAGTTTAATCATTGCTTGATTCCCTCTTTTCCTATTTTTAATATGTATGTCTGTTTAAACTCACGTGTCAGTTCTTTCACAGACAATATTATTTTTTATCTGAACATGCTGATACAGTTTTCTCAATCTGCTCCATCATGTATTTTTCAGTTTCTACCTGTTGACAGGTATCTCCGAAATATTATCCAAAATCTGCCCAAAAAACCTTCGTAAAAGACATAGCTCCGCTTCGCTGAAATTGCTGAACATCACTTTCTCCACAGCTTTGCTTTCCTGCTGGAGCTCCTCCACGATTTTTCTTCCGTTTTCTGTCAGATATACACGCATGATGCGTTGGTCTTTATCATCACGTTTCCTGCAGACAATGTCTGCTTTCTCCAGACGCTGGATACTTACATTTACAGTGGGCGGTGTTACACCCATCCACTCTGCAATCTCCTTCTGGCTGCAGCCGTTATGTCTGTATACGATCATAATGATCGGCATCTGTCCCTGTTGGATACCGATTTCCCGTATACGCTGCATACATCTCATACCATATTGGCGGTTGATTTCCATAAAGAGAGCAGGCATGCTTTTCTCTTCCCGTTTCTCTTTCTCATCTTCCGGGCACCACATAACTTCACTCCTTTCCGGCCTCTGTCCTCTTTCAGGTCTGATATTATTCTTTAATTAGCCTGACTAATCATATATAATATACTTTTATACAAAAAATGCAAGTATTTTTTGTGCAGTTTATAATTATTTTAGATTTAGCTTTGATATTTCCAATTTATAAATATTCAATTTTATTTTGCCCGGCTAAATTTTTTTCATTCTCAGGTTCGAATAAAATTTCCAATATTCTTCAAGCTCTATCTCTGCATAACTTCTTTATAAAATTCTATAAACACATTAATTGCCGGAGACCGCCATTTGTTTTTGTGGAGCAGCAACTGTGTCCATACAGTTACCGGGCAGCCGGCAACATCCAGTCTTTTAATCTGTCCGTCTTTCACATATTTCTCCGAAATAAAATCCGGAAGAAAGGAAAGCAGGCTGCTGTTTTTTACCAGTTCACATATCTGAAGCGGATTTCCGATTTCAAGAACCGGACGGATTTCCAGTGATTGGGACGCAAGGGTTTCATTCAGTATTTTTCTGTAGCTCATGGCTTGTTCTGTTAACACAAACTCATTCTGAGAAATTTCACTTAATTTCCATGAACAGCCTGCAACAGGATTATCAGCCGCTGCAATAAAATGTACCTGTTCTTCCTGTTCCGCACAAATAATAAAATCCGAATCATAAATATGCCTGTCCAGAGTAAAAACCAGATCTGTTTCGTTCTTCCGCAATTTATCAAACATCTGCTCTGTACCGTTTTCTGTTATCTCCACTTTTATTTCCGGATACTGATGATGAAAACACAGAAAATCATTTTTAAAATATCTGCTGCAGACAGAACTGGACATAGACAACCGAATCTCGCCTTCAATGCTTTCAGCCGAATTCAGCGAATCAAGCATTTTCGCCTGTGCCTTCAGAATATTTCGAGCCTGCTGCAAAACTAAAACTCCCTTTTCCGTAAGATTGATTTTATGATAATAACGGTCAAACAGCCTGACATCAAGTTCCTTTTCCAGTTGTTTAATCTGTGAAGAAACTGTAGACTGGGTATATCCCAGTTCTTTTGCAGCAGCCGAAAATCCGGAATATTCACATACTGCAATAAAAGTTTTTAACACATTTGTATCCATTTCTCGTTCCTTTCCCATATTTTTTTCAATATTTTCCCATCAAAACGCAGAAGCATTATTTTTCTTATACAAACGATATTTTCAATAATATACAACAAAACAATCAATTTTACAAATATTGTTTTTTATCTTATAATATCCCTTATATGAACTTCTGAAGGGAGCGTTATCTTATGAAACGTGAACAGCTTGGAAGCCGGCTTGGCTTCATTATGCTTTCCGCCGGCTGCGCCATTGGCTGCGGAAATGTATGGAAATTCCCGTGGATGTGCGGGCAAAATGGCGGCGGCAGCTTTATGCTGATCTATCTTCTGTGTCTGGTCATCCTGGGAATCCCGGCTCTTGTGTTGGAATTTTCCATCGGAAGAGCGGCTCAGACAAGTCCCCTTTTCATGTACCGTAAGCTGGAAAAGCCAGGACAGAAATGGGGAATATTCGGTTGGTTCTGTCTGATCGGAAATATTGCCTGATGGCATTTTACACTGTTGTATGCGGATGGATCATTTATTATTTTGTCCAGTTTCTCAGAGGTAGGAGTTCTTCACTGGGATTTTCAGCCATGATATCATCCCCCTCTGTGAATGTATTCTTCTTACTGGTCACTGTAGCAGTAGCGTTTTTTATCCTTTCCTTCAATCTTCAGGGAGGACTGGAGCGTGTCACAAAATATATGATGCTTGCACTGCTGGTACTGATGCTTTCCCTTGCTGTACATAGTCTTTTCCTCAATGGAGCAGGAGAGGGAATGACTTTCTACCTCAAACCGGACTTCTCAAAGATTAACGGTTCCGTGGTTGTAGGTGCCATGAACCAGGCATTCTTCACCTTGTCTACCGGTATGGGCGGCATGGCTATCTTTGGCAGCTACATTGGCAAAGAGCGTTCCTTAATGGGCGAAGCATCCATGTGATCACACTGGACACACTGGTTGCTTTTCTTGCAGGCGTTATTATTTTCCCTGCATGCTTCACCTTTGATCTGGAAGTAAACGCAGGACCAAGTCTTCTGTTTGATACAATGGCGGCTGTTTTTAACAACATGTCCGGAGGACGTATCTGGGGATCCTTATTCTTCCTGTTCATGGTATTCGCAGCTATGTCAACTGTCCTGGGTGTGTGCGAGAATATCCTGGCAATGATCCGTGAGCTTACCGGCTGGTCCCGTCCAAAAGGCAGCGTGGTCTGCGGCGCAGGAATCTTCCTTCTGGCTCTTACTACTGCCCTTGGCTTCAGTGTATTCCACTTCCATCCATTTGCCGAAGGAACTACCTGGCTTGATTTCTGGGATTTCATTGTTTCCAACAATATTTTACCCCTTGGCTCTCTCGTCCTTGCGCTCTTCTGCTGTAATAAATTCGGATGGGGCTGGGATAACTTTATCAAAGAGGCCAATACAGGTAAGGGCTTAAAGGTACAGAGCTGGATGAAACCGCTCTTCCGGTTTGTGCTTCCGATTATGATTGCCTTTATCTATGTTTATGGAATGTTCACATTCAACTGGCGTTAAAAATAAGCTCCGTGGATTATATCTATCCACAGAGCTTATTTTTTATCCAACCATCATTTTTAATTTTAGTGAACTTTCTGATCCAGCATTCTTTGGATCAGCTCAATTGTATCCTTCAGTCCATAGTTGGCACTGTTGATACACAAATCATAATTCTCCGGTTTTCCCCATTTCTCACCGGTATAAAATTCATAATATTTCTTATGCTGCTTATCCATCTGCTTCAAAAAACGTACTGCCTGTTTCAGATTCATATTACGGATATCCATAACATGCTGTACACGAACCTGAAAAGGAGCACTGATAAACAGGCTGATATGCGGAATGTGATTATTCTTAAGAATCGTGTCTGCGCAGCGTCCCATGATCACACAGTCTTCACTCTTTGCCAGTTCACAGATCAGATCACTCATATTGAAAAATACGGCATCCTGCTTCGGAAGTCCGTGATAACGGTTAAATTCCCTGAACCAGGTTTTCAGATCTGTATGTTTTTTCTTTCTGTATTTATCAAATCTTTCAAAACTACCGGCGTCACCCACTGCATTTTTGTCTGCCTGCAGACGCTTCATAACCTGATCAAAAATTTCTGCATCATAATAGTTGATCTGAAGCTGATCCGCCAGTTCAAATCCGATATCATTACCGCCACTTCCCTGTGTACGGCTGATACAGATGATCAGATGATCATTTTCGGAAATCTCATTCTGGCGTCTTGCGATCAGATTATTCAGACTGATACGTTCTTTATCTACAATATCTGTCTGTCCAAATGTATCCGGAAGACTTTCAATCTCTTTCAGAATACTGTCATACTCTATCATAAGACGTCTTCTCTCGCTCTTATCCCTGATGGTACGGGCCATGTTACTGATCAGCGCCAGTTCACTTCTGAGCAGATGTCCGTCCGGCTTGGTATACATCAGTGCTGCCAGATGACGGAGAGTTGTTTCTTTTTGTCCTGTAAATGTACGTCCCAGAGAGGAACCCACACATTTATAAACTTCTTCGTCCAGGTTATAAATGCGTATTGCAAGTTCTTTACATTTTTCCTGATTATCCTGCATAATGATCCTCCCTCCTTATAAAAAGAATACAAACATATCGATAATAAACACCGGAACCAGAAATGCAACAGACCACAGCATATATCCGAAGAATGACGGCATCTTCACACCATTCTCATCAGAGATTGCCTTTACCATAAAGTTCGGGGCATTTCCGATATAAGTGTTGGCACCCATGAATACCGCACCACAGGAAATGGCAGACAGAATCTTGGTAGGTACTGTTCCCAGTGTAGTTGTGATTCCATTGGTAAATGCCAGCGTTCCTGCTGTTGTAAGGAATACCAGATAAGTAGGTGTGTTATCCAGGAAACTGGAAAGTGCACCGGTTGCCCAGAACATCTCTGCCGGTTCAGTAACTCCCAGATTCGGTCCTACCGCTTTCAGAAGCATCAATGCAGCTGCATGGTGATAAAAATACCGATGAATAAAACCGCAACCTCCTGGATCGCGCCCCAGGTAAAATGGTTTCTGATACGGATCTGCTTATCTGTTGTCTTAAAGGAAAGAAAAGCAGCAAGCAATATGATTACAATCTCAATCAGTGCCGGGAATGTCAGGGTTACTTCTCCAAAAAGATGAATGCCTCTTACATTGCCTGCAGCATCCTGGAATGCGGACATTCCCGGAAGTACACCGCTTAAGATTACCGCGCCAACGATCATCACAAGGAAGATGATATTGTGCAGTCCATCCAGACGGAACTGAGTACCCGGTTTACGGATATCCGGTTTACGTCCATTTGCAATATCCTTCTGTAGGAACGTTATCAATCTGATAAAATACAAACAGCAAAATGACCATATTAAAGATCAGTACAGGGAACAGATGCAGGCTCCAGAAGAATGGAACACCTCGCATAAATCCCATTAACAGCGGCGGATCTCCAATCGGGGTAAGACATCCACCCATATTGGAAACCATGAAGATAAAGAAGATCATAATATGTCCTTTTCTCTTTCTCCATGAATTCATTTTAATTACCGGACGTACCATCAGCATACTGGCACCGGTGGTACCGATACAGCTTGCCAGAAGAGTTCCCAGTGCAAGCAGGCCCACATTAACACGGGGGGAACCTGCGAAATCACCCTCCATGGTAATATTACCTGATACGCAGAACAGGCCGAATAATAGAATGATAAATGTAAGATAATCATTCACAATACAGTCCAGAACTGTCTCTGTAGTCTTTCCGGCTCCATAAACGAAAGCAAATGGAACCACCATCAGAATGATCCATAAGGCAACAACCAGTGGCTGATGAGACTCCCACCACTCCGCTTTTACCAGAGGCATCACTGCAATACATAACAAAAGCCCTGCAAAGGGAATGCAAAGCCATACAGGTACTGTAGATGGTGCTTTACTGCCTTCTGCCGCAAATACACTCAACGGACAAGCCAGAAGAACTGCAAAAAAAGCACCCAGTACGGTCACCAACTTTTTCAAAACTGCCACCTCCATATTGTATTTTCGTACAGCGCGATTATCATTCAGGAGATTTTTTTCATATACGTGTTTCTTCCTATTTAATATGCGCTTGTTTTTTACAGATGCAATTATATCATACAGCATACAAAAATCAATTGTGTGGATAGTGAATATTTATACTTTATTTCCTGTTTTTTTATACATTTTTTACATATTCCCTGATTATTTTCGTTTATATTTTAACGATTTAATCTTTATTACTGACATTTTTTTGTACTGCCTTATCTATTTTTTAAGATTGTACTGATTTTGAAACACATGACCCAATAACTGCTCCGCAGTTTATCACTTTTGGTCAATTAAAGCAGGAATCTTTCTTATATGCAATACGAAAAATGCTCCCCGACAGCAATTCCCGCTGTCAGAGAGCATTTCGCATATTTCCTATATGAACTGGTTGGTTGCTTCATCATACTCATAGTCGATGGAATGCATCTTCGCCACCAGTTCGTCTTTCTTCAGTCCTCTGCATGTACAGAGTGCTTCCAGGGAATCATAGTAATCCCTGAGCTGAGTATTCACATAACTCAGCAGAATCATTGGATCTTTGGGTATCATTTAGTTTCCGTCCTTTACCGTAACAATGAATTCCCCATTCTGAACATCCAGTACCAGAGTATCACCTGCATGAACATCTCCGGACAAAATCTTTCGTGCCGCAAGAGTCTCCACATGTTTCTGCAGATAACGTTTCAGCGGACGTGCACCATATACCGGGTCATAGCCATTCTCGATAACCTGATCCTTGGCTGCATCTGTCAGTTCCAGGGAAAGCTCCTGGTCTGCAAGACGTTTGTCAAGCTCGCCGACCATCAAATCTACTATCTTACCAATATTGGATTTTGTCAAGGGCTTGAACATAATTATTTCATCCAGACGGTTCAGAAATTCCGGACGGAAATGGCCTCTCAGGTCATCCATAACCTGACTCTGAGCCTCAGGTTTGATCTCACCATTCTCATCAATACCATCCAGCAGATACGGAGAACCGATGTTGGACGTCATGATAAGAATTGTATTCTTAAAGTCAACTGTACGTCCCTGAGAATCTGTGATACGGCCATCATCCAGTACCTGCAGCAGTACGTTAAACACATCCGGATGTGCTTTCTCAATCTCATCGAAAAGTACAACACTGTATGGTTTACGGCGGACTGCTCAGTAAGCTGACCGCCCTCCTCATATCCTACATATCCCGGAGGCGCTCCGATCAGTCTGGATACAGAATACTTCTCCATGTATTCACTCATATCAATTCTGACCATATTCTGTTCATCATCAAACAGATTCTCTGCCAGAGTCTTGGCAAGCTCTGTCTTACCTACACCTGTAGGACCAAGGAACAGGAAGGAACCGATTGGTTTAGTCGGATCCTTGATGCCGGCTTTAGAACGAAGGATTGCATCTGTAACCCTCTTCACACCTTCATCCTGGCCTACAACTCTCTTGTGGAGCTGATCTTCCAGAGTGAGAAGTTTGGCTCTCTCGCCTTCTGTCAGTCTTGTTACAGGAATACCGGTCCATCTGGAAATGATCCTTGCGATCTCATCATCAGTAACTGCCTCATGAACCAGACTTCTGTCACTTTCTTTGACACTCTTTTCTTCGATTTCCAGCTGCTGCTGTAATTTCGGAAGTTCGCCGTACTGTAACTGTGCAGCCTTCTCCAGATCATAATTCTGTTTTGCTTTCTGGATCTGCTTATTCACATCCTCGATCTGCTCACGAAGCTTCTGTAATTTCTCTACAGAATGCTTCTCATTATCCCACTGTGCTTTCTGTGTATTAAAGGTATCACGAAGCTCTGCCAGCTCCTTCTGAAGTGTTTCCAGACGTTCCTTACTCAGGTTATCTGTCTCTTTTTTCAGTGCAGATTCCTCAATCTCCAACTGCATAATCTACGGCGCTGTTCATCCAGCTCTGAAGGCATGGATCCAACTCTGTCTTGATCAGGCACAGGCCTCATCCACCAGGTCAATGGCCTTATCAGGAAGAAAACGGTCTGTGATATATCTATGTGAAAGTGTAGCTGCTGCAACCAGCGCACTGTCTGTGATCTTAACACCATGGAAGACCTCATATCTCTCCTTCAGACCACGAAGGATGGAAATGGTATCCTCCACTGTAGGTTCATCCACCATAACAGGCTGGAAACGACGTTCCAGAGCGGCATCTTTCTCAATATACTGACGATACTCATCCAGAGTTGTGGCACCGATACAGTGAAGCTCACCTCTGGCAAGCATAGGCTTCAGCATATTGCTTGCATCCATGGCTCCGTCAGTCTTACCTGCACCAACGATCAGATGTAACTCATCAATGAAAAGAATGATGTTTCCTTCACTCTTCTTTACTTCTTCAAGGACTGCTTTCAGACGTTCCTCAAACTCACCTCTGTATTTGGCACCTGCTACCAGAGCACCCATGTCCAGTGCAAAAATCTTCTTATCCTTCAGACCTTCCGGCACATCCTCTGCACGATTCGCTGTGCAAGACCCTCGATTGCTGCTGTTTTACCTACACCAGGCTCACCGATAAGCACAGGATTGTTCTTGGTCTTACGTGAAAGGATTCTGATGATATTACGGATTTCTTCATCACGTCCGATCACAGGATCCAGCTTCTGGTTACGTGCCTTTTCGACTAAATCCTCGCCATATTTATTCAAAGTATCATAAGTAGCTTCCGGATTGTCACTGACTACACGCTGATTGCCTCGTACTGTAGAAAGTGCCTGCAGGAAACGCTCCTTAGTAATACCAAATTCCTGAAACAGTTTCTTCATGCTTGGACTTGGATATCTCAACAAAGCAAGGAACAAATGCTCTACAGAGACATATTCATCTCCATTGTCTTAGCTTCATCCTCTGCACTGACCAGAGCCTTGTTCAAGTACTGTCCGAAACGGAGTTCACCACCGGATACCTTAACCTTAGCATCCAGTGCCTGATTCAGAGAATTTCTGAAATAATCTTTATCTATCTCCATCTTCTCAATCAGTTTAAGGATCAGGCTGTCTTCCTGTTCCAGCAGAGCATATAAAAGATGCTCCTCCTCAATCTCCTGGTTGCCAAACTGATAAGCAACCTTCTCCAGATCCTGGACAGCCTGTACGGATTTCTGTGTAAATTTACTGATATTCATAGGCTAACCCTCCTCTTATATGAGAAATATCTCTCCCGAAGGAGAAATATGTTGTTTTCTTTGTTCTGCATGTAATATAACACACGTTGTTAGCACTGTCAAGAGGTGAGTGCTAATTTTTTTCAACTCCTCTCCTATCCCTAAAATGAAAAACTAACTTCCACCCTTAGCCTATATTGTTCTACACTGTGAAATAGGGGTGGAAGTTAGTCTTGCAATCGTTTATCCTATAAGAAATACCAGGGCTCCCCCTGGTCATATCCTCCAACTACCGGAAATGGAATATTTTTATTACATAGGAGGATTCATTTAT
>ENA-OQCP01000600-OQCP01000600.1-human-gut-metagenome-genome-assembly--contig:-NODE-600-length-15875-cov-1.976505_pt1 | contig 15875 bp, 24 predicted proteins | sample MGYA00242760_ERZ504583 | MGnify/ENA primary metagenome ERZ504583 (study PRJEB26092, sample SAMD00036308) | human gut metagenome | host: Homo sapiens | study: EMG produced TPA metagenomics assembly of...
CAAACGGCTGACTCAATGCCGTTTCGTACAAATAAAAAATTAGGAGAATAATCATGAGTTATAAAAGACTGACTCCCTGCATTTTTATTGCGGGAGGTAAGGCGGTAAGATGGTCTGACGACCGCACTGTATTGACAGAGGATGTAATTGCGCTTGCTAAGCAATATAATGCAAACGGAGCAGATGAACTGCTTGTATTTGATCTTTCAGATTCTGATGAAGATCATGAAGAATCCATCGATCTGATCAAAAAAATAAACCGAATCATCAGTATTCCGATGGTTGCGGGAGGAAATATACGAAGAGCAGAGGATGTTAAAAAACTTCTTTATGCGGGTGTAAAACGTGCGATGTTGAATTTTTCAAAAAAAGTTTCCATCGATTTAATTAAAGAAGTTTCCTTACGTTTCGGAAAAGAAAAAATAGCAGTATCTTTAAATGATTTTGACACGCTTTTTAAACAACAGCATTTAATAGAACAATATAGTTCTGAGATCGTGTTCATGCACCGTCTTGATCTGAATTCTGTTGTAAATGTAACGGAAATCCCGTGCGTTGTTGTAACAGATACAATGGATGAAAGCGAAATATTGCGGATTTTAAAAAGCAACGGTGTAAAGGGCGTATCCGGAATGTTTATCAGCAGTGTCGATATGGATTTTAACGACTTTAAAGAAGTGTGTATGCGAGCCGGAATTAAAATGACTTCGTTTGAAAGCATGATGGATTTTTCCGAGTTTAAGTTAAATTCTGACGGTCTGATCCCGGTAATCGTACAGGATTACAAGACAAACGAAGTTCTGATGATGGCATATATGAATGAAGAGGCGTTTGATCATACAGTAAAAACAGGTCGTATGACATATTACAGTCGAAGCAGGAATGCACAGTGGGTAAAGGGTGAGAGTCCGGACATTTTCAATATGTGAAGTCATTATCTGTCGATTGTGATAAAGATACTTTACTTGCAAAAGTCGATCAAGTCGGCGCTGCCTGCCATACAGGCAACAGATCCTGCTTTTATACAACGATCGTCGGCACTGATTATGATGCAAAAAATCCTCTTCAAGTATTTGAATCCGTATATAATACGATTGTTGACAGAAAGCAGAATCCAAAAGAGGGTTCCTATACAAATTATCTGTTTGAAAAAGGAATTGATAAAATTTTAAAGAAGGTAGGAGAAGAAGCTACAGAAATCGTTATTGCAGCAAAAAACCCGAATCCCGAAGAAATTAAATATGAAATTTCGGACTTCCTTTATCATGCGATGGTACTCATGGTAGAACGGGGAGTTACGTGGGAAGATATTACAAGTGAACTGGCAGACAGATAAGGCGATTACGTCTTTAGAAACCGGTATAGAAAAGAATCTAAAAGCATAAGATGTTGTAAAAACAATGTCTTATGCTTTTTTGTATGGCGAAAAACCTTGCGTTTCCCGAAATTTTAACAATCGCTTTCAATTCTGGAATGTATCTTTAGGTTTCGGCGGTTTATCTGCTTTGGAATGCAATACAAAAAATCAAAAGAAGAGAGACAGAGGGGAAAAAACAGTATGAATGATGCTCAGTTAAGAAGAAGAGAACTTCTTCGACAAACGAAACAGCTCTATGGTGAACGTGAAACTGTTCCTCCGATTCATCCTCGTTATGGCAATTTATGTAAAGAACAAGACGAAGGCGGTGAAGAAGCAGGCGGAAGCTTTTATATGCGGCTTGTAATCTGTATTCTCTGTTTCATCTTCTTTGTATATATGGATCAAAATCATGCGGAAGTAGCTAATGTAAACAGTACAAAAATCATAAATGAAATTGAACGGGATGTGGAGCTGGAAGCCGTGAAGGAAGTATGGGAAAATTTTGAATGATAACTATTTATTCAGCTGATTTACCTGAAAATTTATATTAAAACGAAAAGAGTTGTATACAATGCTGACTGCGAAATCATATCTTTTACTTTGGAGTTTTTGTCTAAGAACACCAGCACCGATTGATTCCGATTGACGAAAGATATTTGCTTGAAGTTCTTCCCTAAAATGTATATAATGATGTAGATTGGATGATTCAATCACATAGAAGATGTTTCTGTAATGTTGTATCGTCTTGTATAAATACGAAAAACAACATAAAAAATATCGATTTTTCCCTTTGAAAAGTCCAAAATAGGTTCGTAAGAATTTATAAAATATATACAAAAACAGGAAGGAAATATATGAGAAAGCTTGCTTTAGATGATGAAATATTACTAAGTATCGAAAAACCTGCCGGTATATCGGGAATGAAGTAAACTCGATAATGAAAAATAAAAATGAGGTGGATATCCGTTTCGCCATGTGTTTTCCGGATGTTTACGAGATCGGCATGTCGCATCTCGGCATTCAGATTTTGTATGATATGTTTAACAGAAGAGACGATGTTTGGTGTGAACGCGTCTATTCTCCGTGGACAGATCTTGATACAATTATGCGTAAAGAGGGAATTCCGCTTTTTGCATTAGAGTCACAAGATCCGATCAGAGAATTTGACTTTTTAGGAATTACGATCCAATTTGAAATGTGCTATACAAATATTTTGCAGATTTTAGAGTTGAGCCAAATTCCTCTGCATTCATGTGACCGCGCGGAAAATGATCCGATTGTGATCGGTGGAGGTCCATGTGTCTATAACCCGGAACCTCTTGCGGAATTTTTCGATTTGTTTTATATCGGAGAAGGCGAAACTGTTTATGATGAACTTTTAGATACATATAAAAAATGTCGGGCAGAGGGAAGTACGAGAACAGAGTTTCTTGAACAGGCGGCCCGCATCGAAGGAATCTATGTGCCGTCATTTTATGATGCCGAATACAACGAGGATGGTACACTTCGATCATTTATACCGAATAATATATGTGCCCCTGCAAGTGTGAAAAAGCAGGTTGTTATGGATGTAACAGATACGGTATATCCGATGAAGCCGGTCGTTCCGTTTATAAAAGCAACTCAAGATCGCGTTGTACTTGAGATTCAAAGGGGATGCACCCGGGGATGCCGTTTTTGCCAGGCGGGAATGATTTATCGTCCACAAGAGGGCGTAATGTAAAACGTCTGAAAGAGTATGCCAAAACGATGTTGACAAATACAGGACATGAAGAAATCTCACTTAGTTCCTTGAGTTCAAGTGATTATTCTGATTTGAAAGAACTTGTAATGTTTTTGATTGATGAATTCAAAGAAAAAGCAATCAATATTTCATTACCGTCTTTGAGAATCGACGCCTTTTCTTTAGATGTAATGAGTAAGGTTCAGGATATCAGAAAAAGCAGCCTTACATTTGCGCCCGAAGCCGGATCACAGAGAATGAGAAATGTAATCAATAAAGGACTTACCGAAGAAGATATTATGGGTGGCGCAAGTCAGGCTTTTGAAGGAGGATGGACAAAAGTAAAACTGTATTTCATGCTCGGACTTCCTACGGAAACCGAAGAAGATATGAAGGAGATCGCCCATTTATGTGAAAAGGTTGCCCGCAAATATTATGAAATCCCGAAAGATCAAAGAAACGGAAAATGTCAGATTACTGCAAGTTCCTCATTTTTTGTTCCGAAACCGTTTACTCCGTTTCAGTGGGCGCCAATGTGTACCGCTGAAGAATATACGAGACGTGCTCACCTTGTCAATGATGAATTTAAAGCGCAGTTAAATCGGAAAAGCTTAAAATATAATTGGCATGATGCAAATGTAACTGTTTTGGAAGGTATTATGGCAAGAGGTGACAGAAGAATCGGAAAAGTGATTGAAGAAGCTTACAGACTCGGATGCTTATTTGACTCATGGACCGAAAGTTTTCGAGATGATTTATGGGAGAAAGCTTTTTTGAACACGGGAATCGAAAAAGAGTTTTATACGCTTCGTACAAGAGATAAAAACGAACTTTTCCCATGGGATTTTATCGATACCGGGGTCAGTCGAAAATTTCTCAGAAAGGAATGGGAACGGGCAATGAATGCTGAGGTGACACCGAATTGTCGGGAACACTGTTCAGGATGCGGCGCATCAAAATTCGGAGGAGGTGTCTGTTATGAAGGCAAGAATTAAATTCAGAAAATACGGAGCGCTTCGTTTTATCGGACATCTTGATGTAATGCGCTTCTTCCAAAAAGTAATGCGCAGGGCTGAAATACCGATCGCCTTTACAGGAGGGTACAGTCCGCATATGATCATGTCGTTTGCGAGTCCTCTTGGAATCGGTCTCACAAGTGACGGGGAATATTTTGATATTGAACTGACTGAAGCGATCGACAGTAAAACGGCTGTAAAACGTATGAATGAAGTCAGTATAGAAGGAATTGAAATAATTAGTTTCAGAAAAATTCCGGATGATAAAAAACAGACGGGAATGACGATCCTTGCAGGGGCAGATTATCTCGTCTCTGTCAGAAAAGGAGCACTGCCTTCTGACTGGAAAGAACAGTTTTCCAAGTTTATGTCTCAACCGGAAATTCAAGTTATCAAACAGACGAAAAGAAGCGAGAGAATGGTTGACATACGTGCCTTATCGATTCATGGGAGATTCGTGATGAACAGATCTATCTTCTTCTTGCAGCGGGAAGTTCGGAAAATTTAAAACCGGATCTTGTGATGGAAACATTTTTAAAATATGCAAATATTTCAGATGATGTACGATTTTTTTATCATCGCCTTGAGATGTATGCAGATGAAAGCGGCAACGGAGAAAGGAAGCTCATTCCTCTTGAAAATCTCGGAGAAGAAATCTGTATGAATTCAAAGACAGACCTGTAGTAAATCTGTAATGACATGGGAAGGATTTTGGTTTGAAACGAAAAATACTAATAGAAAAAAGCAAAAATAAAATACGGACATACCTTATTGAAGATGATGATATTGTTGAAATACATACCAGTATCAATGAAGAGCAAGTACCTCCGGGGAAACTAGGGGATATTTACATCGGGAAAGTGCAGAATATTGTCCAAAATATCGGTGCGGCATTTATAGAAATTACAAAAGGAGTAAACTGTTATTTTGATTTGAAAGATGCAGAAAACGCATATTTTACCCATAAATCCGGGAAAAAACCACTTTGTATCGGCGATGAACTTGTCGTACAGATCAGCGGGAAGCGGTAAAAACGAAAGCGCCTACTGTAACTTCTCATTTAAGCTTCACGGGAAGATATGCCGTCTTAACTCATGGAAACACCCGGATCGGCGTATCTTCAAAAATTCCACGGGCGCTTCGGGATGAATTCAAAGACCGCCTGTCACGTATGAAAAATGAACAGTTCGGCATCATTATACGGACAAATGCAAAAGGCGTACCGTTTCAGGAGGTCGAAGACGAAATTGAACGTCTGAAAGAAGAATATAAAAAGTTGTTAAATACAGCATTGTCAAGAGTTGCTTTTTCACGTTTGAAATCGGCTCCTCCGACGTATATATCAGACTTAAAAAACGTATACATGGAAGGAATGGAAGAAATCGTCATAGAAGGAAAAGACTTGTATACGGAAATACAAGAATACTTCTTACAGAATTTCCTGAAAAAGTAAAACTTCTCAGACTTTATGAGAATCCTGATTTTCCACTTTGCAAATTGTATTCTACAGAAACCGCATTGGAAAAGGCGTTGAAAGAGTTTGTATGGTTGAAAAACGGCGGATATCTTATTATCCAGCCAACGGAAGCTTTGACAGTCATTGACGTAAATTCCGGGAAGATGGCAGTAAAATCGAAAAACAGCGCCGGAGCGATGAAAGTAAACATGGAGGCTGCTCAAGAAGCGGCGAAGCAGATTCGTCTGCGTAATCTGTCAGGAATCATTATTGTAGATTTTGTAAATCTTGAATCAAAAGAAGATACCGGGATATTATTAAAAGAATTCCGAAACTTTTTGTCGAAAGATCCGATTCCGACTACTTTGGTTGACATGACGATGCTCGGACTTGTAGAAATCACAAGAAAAAAAGTAAGAAAACCGCTTTATGAACAGGAAAATTATTTACAAGCAGAGATCGAGGCGTTATAAATATTTTACCGAAAGCGCGCTGAAAATTGCGCTTACAAAAATTTTTCTCATTATTCATGAGAAGAGAAATGGATCGATAAATAAAAGCAGCGAAAAAGCGCTGCGTGAGTTCTACATTTGGAGGAAAGAAGATTGAAAAAAAGTAGTAAAATTCGGGGGAAGTTCTCTGGCAAATGCAGATCAGTTCAAAAAGGTCGGAGCGATCATTACAGCAGATGATACAAGACGGTATGTTGTTCCGTCTGCGCCGGGAAAACGATTTCCAAAAGATACAAAAGTAACAGATATGCTCTATGCCTGTTATGAAAGTGCAGCCAACGGAGAAGATTTTTCAGAACAGCTTGATAATATTCACGCAAGATATCAGGAGATTATTGATGGATTGAATCTCGATTTTTCTCTTGATCTTGATTTTGTACAAATTAAAGAAAATTTCAGTAACAAGGCGGGAGCTGACTATGCCGCTTCCAGAGGAGAATGTTTAAACGGAAAGATCATGGCTGCTTACCTCGCTTTGAGTTTGTGGATGCTGCCGAAGTTGTCCGTTTTAATGATGACGGTTCTTTCAATGATGAAGTTACGAATACTCTTTTATCCGAGCGGCTTCAGGATTGTAAAACAGCTGTAATTCCGGGATTTTACGGAGCAAAAAAAGATGGAACGATCGTAACTTTTTCAAGAGGCGGATCAGATATTACGGGATCTCTTGTAGCTTTGGCAGTACAGGCGGATCTGTATGAAAACTGGACGGATGTTTCCGGATTTTTGATCGCGGATCCCCGCATTGTAAAAAATCCGAAATCAATCGAAACAATTACTTATAAAGAACTTCGTGAACTTTCATATATGGGAGCGAGCGTGCTCCACGAGGATGCGATCTTTCCTGTAAGAAAAGCGGGGATTCCGATCAATATCCGGAACACAAATGCACCGCAGGATAAAGGAACATTAATTGTTGAAGGAACATGTCGTCAGCCGAAATATACGATTACCGGAATTGCAGGAACAGATGGATTTGTAGCAATCACAGTCGAAAAAGCAATGATGAATTCGGAAGTCGGATTTTGTCGGAAAGTTCTGCAGGTATTTGAAGATAACGGAGTTTCTATCGAACATATGCCATCGGGTATTGATACAATGTCGATTTTCGTAAACAAAGATGTCTTTGAGGAAAAAGAACAGAAAATCTTAGCGGATATCCATAAAGCGGTAAATCCGGATCATATCGAACTGGAGTCTAATCTTGCGCTTATTGCCGTAGTAGGACGCGGTATGAAATCAACAAGAGGAACTGCCGGCCGCATTTTCTCCGCACTTGCCCACGCACATATCAATGTCAAAATGATCGATCAGGGATCAAGTGAATTGAATATCATTATCGGAGTCAGACATGATGATTTTAAAAATGCGATCCGTGCGTTATATGAAATTTTTGTCCTTACCCAGATATAAAAATCTATATCCGTTTGTTTTTATTGGATTACCATTATAGGAAGAATATATCAAGAAAAATTTGTTAAAAAACCGCATAAGATCTATACTCAATAAACGCATCATTTTGATGCGTTTATGTGTGGAAAGGGAAATATACAATGAATATCTTATTCTTTTTAAAACCAAAAAGCGAAGTGGCTTATGTTCACGACTATGGCACTTTAAGACAGGTTCTTGAGACAATGGAGTATCATAAATATGCATCTATCCCAATGCTGAATAAATCGGGCGAATATGTCGGAACAATTACGGAAGGAGATCTTCTTTGGGGAATCAAAAGATATACGAATCTGAATTTGAAAGAGGCGGAAAATATATTTATACAAGATTTTCCACGAAAAGTAGATTATGTAGCCGTATCAATTAATTCAGATATGGAAGATCTTCTGCAAAAAGCAATGAATCAGAATTTTGTTCCTGTCGTAGACGACCAGAAGAAATTTATCGGAATTGTTACAAGAAAGAGTATTATGGAATATTGTTACGAAAAATTAAAAAATTTACCGGAAGACTATTGACTTGTTCCAGAATGATATGTTATATTCTAACAGTATGCCGCACAATGAGGTTCAAGTTCTGTAAAACAGACACCGTAATTGGCGAGTAATGATAATAGGAGGTGCTATATGTACGCGATTATAGCAACAGGTGGTAAACAGTACAAAGTAGCTGAAGGCGATATCATTAAAGTAGAAAAACTTGGTGTTGAGGCCGGAGAAACTTATACATTCGACCAGGTGCTCGCAGTAAACAGCGATAAGCTTGTCGTAGGTAATCCTACAGTAGAAGGAGCTACAGTTACAGCATCCGTAATCGGTGACGGAAAAGCGAAAAAAGTTGTTGTTTACAAGTATAAGAGAAAAACAGGATACCACAAGAAAAACGGACATAGACAGCAGTATACAGCTGTTAAGATCGACAAGATCAACGCATAATAACTTTTGTTATGATTGAGGTAACCGTTTATAAGACCATGCGGCATGAATATGCAGGGTTTGATATGTCCGGACATGCTGGATATGACGATATCGGAAAAGATATCGTATGCGCAGCGGTTTCGGTACTTGTCATTAATACACTGAATTCAATCGAGCGTTTTACGGATGATAAGACAAGTTGTGTTTCTGATGAAACAGCGGAACTGTTGAATTTCGTTTCAAAGATCATCCATCGCATGACGCCGCACTATTGCTGGATTCCATGATTCTTGGTCTGGAAGATATAGAAGACAGTGAAGAGTATGAATCATACATTGACATTATTTTCAAGGAGGTGTAAGTACCATGATGAAAATGAATCTTCAGTTTTTTGCTCATAAAAAAGGAGTAGGTTCTACAAAGAACGGACGTGATTCCGAGTCTAAGAGACTGGGCGCCAAAAGAGCAGACGGACAGTTTGTAAAAGCTGGAAACATCCTTTACAGACAGCGTGGAACTAAGATCCATCCGGGTCTGAACGTAGGACGCGGAGGAGATGACACTTTGTTCGCTCTCGTAGACGGTGTAGTAAGATATGAAAGAAAAGGAAGAGATAAGAAACAGGTTTCTATCTATCCGGTAGCTGAATAATCGGACTTGACGAAAAGTCTTGCCGGAACTTTTCACTCGTATAACAGGCAGTATAAGCCCCAGACTTTTTGTCTGGGGCTTTTGTTTCTATACATGAGATAAACTTTTAATGAAGTTTTTCGGTAACAATTATCATTTGATTCTTCCTGATATACAAAGCAGGAAAGATAAAGGAGAAATTATGTTTGCAGACAGAGCGAAAATATATATCCGTTCCGGCAAGGGCGGAGACGGACATTGCAGTTTCAGAAGAGAACTCTATGTACCGAACGGCGGACCCGACGGCGGAGACGGAGGACGCGGAGGAGATTTAATCTTTGCAATCGATGAAGGATTAAATACGCTTGTAGATTACCGCCATAAACGAAAATATGCGGCAGGAGACGGAGAACCGGGCGGAAAACGGCGATGCCACGGAAAAGACGGGAAAGATCTTATCCTTTATGTTCCGGAGGGAACAGTGATCAAAGAAGCTGTGACAGGGAAAGTTATTGCCGATATGTCCGGCGATAACCGCAGACAGATTGTATTAAAAGGCGGAAAAGGAGGACTTGGAAACCAACATTTCGCCACATCGACAATGCAGGTTCCGAAATATGCACAGCCGGGACAACCTGCAAGGGAATTGGAAGTAAAACTTGAATTGAAAGTAATCGCAGATGTGGGACTGATCGGATTCCCGAATGTAGGAAAGTCTACTTTACTTTCCCGTGTGACAAACGCGGAACCCAAAATTGCCAATTACCATTTTACAACATTAAGTCCGAATCTGGGTGTAGTAGATCTTGAAGGTGCAAAAGGTTTTGTGATGGCAGACATTCCGGGACTGATCGAAGGAGCGTCTGAAGGCGTCGGATTAGGTCATGAGTTTTTACGTCACATCGAAAGAACAAAATTGATGATCCATGTTGTTGATGCCGCAGGCACAGAAGGCAGAGATCCGATTGATGACATTTATAAGATTAATGCGGAATTGGAAGCGTATAATCCCGAAATCGCAAAACGTCCTCAAGTGATCGCCGCAAATAAGACTGATCTTATTTTTGAGGCTGATGAAGATCCTACAGAACGTTTGAAAAAGGAATTTGAGCCGAAGGGCATCAAAGTTTTTCCTATTTCGGGAGTTACGGGAAAAGGTATCTCCGAACTGCTTTATTATGTCAGCGCTCAGTTAGAAACGATGGATCGCAAGACTGTTGTTTTTGAGCAGGAATATTTCCCTGAAGACGAACTTATCTACGAGGAACTTCCGTATACTGTAGAACTGGAAGACGGTATGTATATAGTCGAAGGTCCCAAAATCGAAAAAATGCTTGGATATACAAATCTTGATTCTGAAAAAGGATTTGCTTTCTTCCAGAAGTTTTTGAAAGAAACGGGAATCCTTGATGAGTTAGAAGCAAAAGGAATACAAGAAGGTGATACGGTGAAAATGTATGGTCTTCAATTTGATTATTACAAATGATTTTTTTTAAACAAGAGTGTTCACGAAAAAATATTCTTAAAAGGAAGGAGATAAATATGACTACAAAACAAAGAGCTTATCTGAAAAGTCTCGCGATGAAAATCGAACCTATTTTTCAGATTGGAAAATCAAGTATGAGTCCGGGACTGACAGAGGCTGTTTCAGAAGCTTTAGAAGCGCGTGAACTCATTAAGATCAGCGTGCTTAATAACTGCGGGGATGATCCGAGAGAATTGGCTGAGATCATCGCAGGAAGAACACGTTCTCAAGTTGTACAGGTGATCGGTAAAAAAATCGTTTTATACCGTGAAGGAAAAGATGATAAGAAAAAGATCATCCTGCCATTATGAGAATAGGAGTCATGGGCGGAACATTTGATCCGATTCATATCGGACACTTGCTTCTCGCAGAGTTTGCTTATGAAGATTTTAAGTTAGATGAAATCTGGTTTCTTCCGAATGGAAATCCGCCCCACAAGAAAACGGACGAAAGTAAAAAAGCTCTTGCACATCGAATTAAAATGATCGAACTTGCGATCAGTGATATGCCTCATTTTAAAATAGATCTTTCCGAAGCCGAAACAGATGTACATTCGTATACTTACAGTACTATGCAGAAATTTAATCGCATGTATCCCGAATGTGAATTCTATTTTATTTTGGGCGCAGATTCACTCTTTGCAATCGAAGAGTGGAGATATTTTAAGGAGATTTTTCCGACATGTACAATTCTTGCCGCTATGAGAGATGATAAGGATGTTCGTACAATGCAGGAACAGATCTCTTATCTCAAAGAGCGCTATGGCGCAAAAATCGAATTGCTCAGAGCGCCTCTTTTGGAAATCTCATCAACGACTATAAGAAAGCGAGCGGCAATGAGACGCGGCATACGTTATATCGTTCCCGATTCTGTTTCAAATTATATAAAAGAACATGAACTTTATCAAACAAACGAATTCTTATAACGGATATATCTGTATCCCTCCTCAATCGAATACAGATAAGCAGTACGCATAATAAGAAGGGGTAGAATAAAATGAAAGAAGAACTGCTTCATATAAAAAAGGAATTATCAAAAAAGTTAAAAAAGAACGTTTCGAGCATACAGTCGGCGTTATGTATACATCTGCTTCGTTAGCTATGCGTTACGGGGCAAACATCGAAAAGGCAATGACTGCCGGACTGCTTCATGATTGCGGAAAATATTGTTCCGCAAAAGAGCAGTTAAAATTGTGTGAAAAATATAAAAATAACGCTGACTGATTTAGAACACTCCATGCCTGCGCTGATCCATGCAAAACTGGGCGCTTATCTGGCTGAAAATGAATATGGCATTAAAGATAGGGAAGTGCTCGATGCTATCACTTATCATACGACCGGAAGACCGGAAATGACAATGTTGGAAAAAAATTCTTTATATTGCAGATTATATTGAACCCAATCGGAGGGAAATTCCGGGACTTTCTAAAATTCGACAAATAGTATTTCAAAATATCGATCAGGCAATCTGTTTGTCTTCCGAACGAACTATACGTTATCTGGAAGATAACGGGAATAAAATTGATACCTATGACGAATAAAAACTTATGAGTTTTACGGAGGAAAGTTATGACTCAGTCAAAAAAAATGGCACGTATCGCCTATGATGCATTGAATGAAAAAAAGGTGAAGATATTAAAATCATAGATATTGCAGAAGTATCTACTCTTGGCGATTACTTTGTAATTGCTAACGGAAACAGCTCAAGTCAGGTGACAGCTCTTGTCGACAACGTGGAAGAAGAAATGCATAAAGCAGGATTCTCTCTTCGTCAGAGAGAAGGGCGCGCATCGGGAAGTTGGATACTGCTTGATTTCGGAGATGTGATCATTCACGTGTTTGATAAAGAAAGCAGAGATTTTTATAACATTGAACGTGCATGGAAAGACGGAAAAGAAATCACGGTAAAAGATCTCGATTAATTCAGCAGATTTCTGAAAATCTTAAAAATGAAATCCTAAATACGCAGATTTTCTTGACAAGTAAACTTGGTATGATATAATTAAATCAACAAGTAAACTTGGCAAGATGGGAGGTATTATTATGGATAAAGAATCTGTTTTACAAAAAAGAAATCGTGCAGAGCACAGTTCGCTTCTCATCGTTTCAGCCGGGTTTTTGCTTTTGTGCACTTGTGAAGTGTTCGGAATTATTACCGGCAAACTCTGGATCGGACAAAGGGAAATTGTTTTTGGCGGAACACTCTTTTTCATCATGTTTTTAAGTCAGTTTGCTTTGAATTTAAAGTATTATTTGATTGATAAAAAGAAATGGCGGATTGCCGAGGGGATTTTACTGATCTTTTGTATCGGACTTACGATTTTCAGAATTTTGAATCCCGGACACTATCTTATGGAATTTCTTTAAGGTGAATTATGGAAAATGAATTAGTTTTAAAAAATAACTTAAAAGAGGCGCGTGCCAAGAAACAGATTTCACAAAGAGAGCTTGCAGAAATGGTAGGAGTATCCCGCAATACGATCAGCTCGATTGAAACAGGACAGTTTAATCCGACTGCAAAACTGGCGCTGATTATATGTATTGCATTGGATAAAAAATTTGAAGAATTATTTTATTTCTGATTGTTTTCAGATAAGAGTCGATTTCTTTTGGAAACCGGCTCTTTTTGTAACGGTGATAAACAGAAGTCCGGGTGACGGATCCGCAACTTCGATGACCGCTTACAATCCCGGAATGCGCCTTTGAACACTTCCGGTGACGTATTGATACAATTAATCATATAGCAATAATGGAGGTAAAAGATGCTAAGAATCAGTCAGCTAAAGCTCCCTGTGGAGCATACAGAAGCACAATTAAAAAAGAAACTTCTGAAAACAGCTCATATAAAAGAGCAGGATCTGAAGCAGTTTTTTATTAGAAAACGATCTGTTGACGGCCGGAAAAAACCGGAACTTTACTACGTATACACAGTTGATCTTATCGTTGCAAATGAAGAGCATGTAAAAAAAATTTCCAAAGGGAAATTACAAACTGTTCAGGAAAAAAACTATCATATTCCCGAACACGGCGCCAAAAAGCTCCGGAAAAGACCTGTTGTTATAGGAAGTGGACCGGCGGGCCTGTTTTGCGCGTATTTACTTGCCTTTGAAGGATACGAACCTCTTGTGATCGAGCGGGGCGCGCCTGTGAGAGAACGCCAAAAGGTTGTAGAACAATTTTGGAAAGACGGCATATTAAATACTGCCTCAAACGTACAGTTTGGAGAGGGTGGTGCAGGCACTTTTTCAGACGGGAAATTAAATACTCTTGTCAAAGATAAATTCGGACGAAATCGTTTCGTACTAGAAACATTTGTAAAATTCGGAGCCCCGGAAGAAATTTTATGGGAAAGCAAGCCTCATATAGGAACAGATATTTTAATCGAAGTGGTAGAAAGAATGCGAGAAGAAATTATCCGACTCGGTGGGGAATTCCTTTTTCATTCGCAGGTAACAGATATCCTTCCTAAAGAAAACTGTCTGATCGTAAACGGATGCCATCGGATAGAAACCGACGCTGCTGTCTTTGCCGTCGGACACAGTGCAAGAGATACATTTCAAATGCTTTTTGACCGGAATGTTGCAATGAAATCTAAATCATTTGCCATAGGTGTCCGCGCGGAACACAGACAGGATATGATAGATGAGGCGATGTATGGCAGAAAAGAAAGAGGCCCGCTTGGTGCCGCAGCATATAAACTGACAGCACAGCTTGAAAACGGAAGAGGAGTATACACGTTTTGTATGTGTCCCGGCGGATATGTTGTCAATGCGTCGTCCGAGCAAGGACGTCTAGCCGTTAACGGCATGAGTTATCATGACAGAGCCGGAGAAAATGCAAACAGCGCTGTGATCGTTACCGTAACAAAAGACGATTATGGATCTGATCATCCTCTTGCCGGGATGGAATTTCAAAGACGGCTCGAAAAAAAGGCATGGGAAGAAGGCGGCGGCAATGTTCCGATACAACGATTTGCCGATTTCTGCACAGGGACAATATCAGTAAAGACAGGAAATGTTACTCCGAACATAAAAGGGAAATATGTATTTGGCAATGTGCGCAATATATTTCCTCCGGAACTTGCAGAATCGATTGAATCGGGGATTCGTGCGATGGGGAAAAAGATCAAAGACTTCGATCATGATGACGTCATACTTTCCGGTGTAGAAAGCAGAACATCTTCACCTGTAAAAATATTCAGAAAAGAAGACTTTACTTCTTCTTTTCCCTGGATTTACCCGTGCGGTGAAGGAGCCGGATATGCAGGCGGCATTACTTCTGCGGCTATGGACGGCATGAAAGTTGCGGAAGCGATTATAAAAACCTTCTCTGCTCCCGATAGTGTCTGAATCTTCACAGAATTTTAAGGAACAATCTCTATACACATTTTTTAAATTGTGCTAAAATATATCGTTGTATTGTATCATCGCACTGATTATAAAGTGAGAAAATGGAAAAAATCAATACGATCAAAGAAATGTACAAAGAAGATCGTCCCTATGAAAAATGTGAAAAATTCGGAGCAGAGAATCTGACAGACACAGAACTTCTCGCAATTTTGATACGCACAGGGACAAAAGGGGAAAATTCATTAGAACTTTCACGAAAGCTTCTCTACAAAAACGGCTTTCATAATGGACTGGCAGGGATACACAAATGTCTCTCGACGAATTGATACAGATTAAGGGGATCGGGAAAGTAAAAGCAATCCAGCTTGTATGTCTGTCAGAACTTTCAAAACGGCTGGCACGTACAAGCACAGTCGGAAAACTTGATTTTTCATCCCCGCGCACGATCGCCGATTATTACATGGAAGATATGCGTCACAGGACGAGAGAAATATTAAAATTAATCTTTTTAAATACACGCTGCAGATTAATAGGGGAGTGTAATGTTTCGGAAGGAACGATAGACAGTGCACTTGTATCTCCGAGGGAATTGTTTATCGAAGCATTCAAAAGAAACGCCTACGGAATCATACTGCTTCATAATCATCCCGGCGGAGATCCCACTCCGAGCAGAGAAGATGTAATGATAACAAGAAGAATTTATGAAGCCGGGGAACTGCTTGGCATCCGCCTTTTCGATCATATCGTTATCGGTGATAACTGTTTTGTAAGTATGAAAGAAAAGGGTTTTTCGGAAAATAGCATACTGCGCAATATAAGATTGAAGTATACAGTTTTTATTAAGGGAGAGTATTTTATTTAAAGTAAGGGTTGGTTAATATGTTTGGAAATATATACGGACTTGATCTCGGCACATATGAGATCAAAGTATTT
>ENA-OQCP01000601-OQCP01000601.1-human-gut-metagenome-genome-assembly--contig:-NODE-601-length-15862-cov-2.396123_pt1 | contig 15862 bp, 19 predicted proteins | sample MGYA00242760_ERZ504583 | MGnify/ENA primary metagenome ERZ504583 (study PRJEB26092, sample SAMD00036308) | human gut metagenome | host: Homo sapiens | study: EMG produced TPA metagenomics assembly of...
CCGATAACAAGCGGATTTTGTTCGGGATAAAGAATTTTTGCGGTTTCGGTACAACGCTTTAACGGACTTGTGAACACAACCTGCGTACCCGGATATTTGTACTCATAATCGAGTTTTCTCAAATCCATTCTGCCCCTGTCGGAAAGCGGAGCGTCTGTTGTTCCGATATATTTTCCCGCAAGTGTATCATCAATCGAACCGTGTCTTATAAAATGAATTATGTATGATTTCATAACTTCTCCCATAAACCGACTTTCTGCAAATCGGCACTTAATTATTTACAAAAAGTAAATTTTGTATTATACTGTCTGTATAGAAAGCATATTGCTGTAAATGCTTTCAATGCACTAACTATGCACTATATTTAAATCAGAGCAAATTCTGCTTTGCTTTTTCTGACAATCAAGTTAATTATACTATCTTCAAAAATGAGGTGTCAAGTCTTGAACAAAGATTTTCCGAGAATTATAACATTTCTTCGTAAAGAAAGAGGTTTGAGTCAAAAACAGGTTGCAGGCGACATGGGAATTTCGCAGGCACTTTTGTCACATTATGAAAAGGGAATTCGTGAATGCGGTCTTGATTTTCTCGTAAAAACAGCCGAATACTACGGTGTTTCAACCGATTATCTTCTCGGCAGAACCATACAGAGAAATTTCACAGCCGATCCTTTTGAGGCTGCCGAAAAAGAGGTTGTCATCAATACCGAAAAAGGCAGTATGATAAACAAAATAAACCGCAGTCTTTTGATGAACACCACCTCGGTAATCTACGATTTGCTTGCAAAAATCGGCAACAAGCACCTTACAAACGCAGTCAGCAACTACCTTATGAGTGCCGAATATGTAATTTTTCGCACAATTTATAATTCCGAAAAAAATAACTCGCAAACTATGTTTTTGCTTGATAAGAACCGCTACAGAAATCTCACGGACGCATCAATGATTCTTGACCTTGAAATCATCAACGAACTTATTGAAAATGATAAGCTTACCCTCACCCTCTCTCCCGATGTCATTTCGGTATGTTTTGAAAAAGACGCCCCGTCACTATTCAACCTAATTCAATATTCCGAAAGAAACATAAAAAATGTCTATGCAGGAAAAAGATAACTTTACTTACAACAAACAACGTCGGTTGGCTTGGAGTTTTTCTCAAGCTGAACCGACCGTTTTGTTGTCTGTTTATTTTCTTTTATAGCATTATCCGTATGTAATGCGGAATTATGCGTTAAGACCGAACGAGATTGATATTGCGTTATTTATTTCGTTCATAGAATTTTCATCAACAGTACCCATTTTTTCTTTGAGCCGCTTTTTGTCGATTGTTCGTACCTGTTCAAGCAAAACAACGCTGTCTTTGGCGAGGCCTGAGCTGTCGGCGTGCAACGGAATGTGGTAGCAAATTCGCCTTTGACTGCTGACTTGTAATTGCGGCGGCGATTACAGTCGGACTGAATCGGTTGCGACATTATTCTGAACAATAAGCACAGGTCTGATTCCGCCCTGCTCAGAGCCTACAACGGGACTCAGGTCGGCATAATAGATATCTCCTCTTCGTATATTCAAGGCTTTCACGCTCCAAATAATTGTTTACTAGTATTTTTGCCTTTCCAAAAGCTTTTATACAGCTATTACATAATATTTTTGAGCGTAAAATTTGTGAATCGGTTCAGCCGTTTGCATCCTTCACATTGGAAAGCACCATTTCGTAATCTTCGCTGTCAACGCTGATTTTGCTTATACAGCCTTTTGAATTTGTGCTGACAACGGCTTTGCCGAACGCTGAATCAAGTCTGTATGTACACACATCTTCGCACTTTCCCTCAAAAACCGCCCTTCCGTCTGCAATTCCGTATAAAATTTCTTTTGTAATATTCGGGAAACTGCTTTCGGGAATGTACGCTTCATCGGCGGAGCAAATCATATTCTCCCTTGAAATTTCAAGATCAGAACCCTTATATGTAACCGACAAACCGCTGACCGTGTTCGGAGAATCAAGCGAAATGTTGATGAGCTTTTTGCCGCTTACCGACAGCTTTCCCGTTATGTTCATTTTTCTGTATTCACAGCTGAAATCGGCAGTAAACGAGGATTTCGGAGTGAGATTTTCCTGCACTTCATCACACCCCGTAATGACAAAAACAGGCATAACAAAAAGGACACATAATGCAATCAAGATTTTCCGTGTCATAAGACACCTCCCGATACATTATATGTCCCGTGAAATTTTTAATACATTGTACAAATCCGTTCTGCAACGAAAATCATCGTAATAATTACTGTAATATTTTAAACTATATGCATAATCTGAATTAAAAACAGCCATGCAAGTCCGTAATAGGTTACAACTGCAACCAAATCATTCACCGTAGTGATGAGTGGACCTGAAGCAACGGCAGGGTCAACTTTAATTTTCTTGAAGAATATAGAACTAAAGTTCCGACAAGGCTTGAAATAATGATTGAAACAAGCAATGCAACACCGACGCATCCCGAAATTAAAAATGCCGTTCCAATTGCATAGCCTTTAAACAAAACTATATAACTCCCAGACAGACAAGTGCGAACACACCGAGCAATCCGCCGTTGCAGAAGCCTATTTTCATCTCTTTAAGCGTCAATTTAAGCTTGTCTTTACCGTTTAATTTTTCGTCCATTAACACTCTGATTGTAACGGCAAGCGACTGTGTGCCGACATTTCCTGCCATATCGAGAATTAAAGACTGAAAGCAAATTACAACAGGCAAAACAGCCACAACGCCTTCAAAGGCTCCTACTACTGCCGAAACGCCCATTCCGAGAAACAGAAGAATAATCAGCCACGGAAGACGCTTTTCATACTGTCCTTTGTAGTTTCGTTAAGGTCTTCTTCCGAGGACAAGCCGGCAAGCTTTGCATAATCGTCGCCCATTTCGTCATCAACCGTTTCAATGACATCCTGTGCGGTGATAATGCCGACCATTTTCTTTTTCCTGTTAAGAACCGGAAGCGAATCCTCAGCGTAATCTTTTATCTTCACAACGCTGTCGGAAATTTTCTCGTTATCGTACAAGTAGGGATATGCGTAGCTTATGAGGGTTTTCAATTCAACATTTTCTCTTGCGACAATCAAATCCTTCAAATCAATTGCACCGCAAAAACAACCCTTATCATTAACCACATATATTGTTGAAATATTATCATTTTCACCCGCCTGTCTTACAAGCTCGTGCATTGCTTCACGGATTGTAAGATTTTCCCTGATACATATATAGTTTGTTGTAATCAAACTTCCGATTTCGTCATCGTCATAAGAATAGATTAGCCTGATGTCCGTTTTGGTTTCATCATCAATCATCGGACGAAGCTTTATTTTTACACTTTCATCAATATCACGCCAAAGGTCAACCGCATCATCGGCGTCCATTTCGTTCACAATTTCAGCCAATTTATCAATTTCAATTTCTTCGATATACTGTGACGGGTTATCAATGTAAGAAATAATTTCAGCAAGCCATTTCGCATCAAGTGCGCTGTACAAAAGATTTCTTTCGGCTCTGTTTAAAAATTCAAAACTTTGCGCAATGTCATTGTCATGGTAATCCTTCAGCTTATTGCGCATTTCTTCCATTGAACAAGACAGCTTGACTGCATTTACAATTCTTTCTGCATAAATTGGTTCTTTTAATACTTTATTTTTCATCATTTAGCCTCCTTTTCACTAAAAAAGGGCGTAAAAAGCCCATCGTAACATTAACTGCCACAAAAATAAGCTGTGAATAGTTTGTAACGATGGGTAAAGGCTTTCTGATTATTTACTGCTTAAAAACGGCGCACCTACAGACACCTGAAATAGCTTCCAAGTCTGTATCCATCGTTATGTGTACTTCGACTTCGACTATCACAACTGTCCATACTGTTCGCCTCCTTAAATTTCTTTTTCACGGTGATTATAACACTGTTTTGTTTTAAAATCAAGTTTTGTTGTGTAAAAAATTGTAACTGACCGTGTTCGGAGAATCAAGCGAAATGTTGATGAGCTTTTTGCCGCTTGCCGACAGCTTTCCCGTGATGTTCATTTTTCTGTATTCACAGCTGAAATCGGCAATAAACGAGGATTTCGGAGAAAGATTTTCCTGCGGTTCATCACACCCCGTAATGACAAAAACAGGCATAACAAAAAGGACACATAATGCAATCAAGATTTTCCGTGCCATAAGACACCTCCCGATACATTATATGTCCTGTGAATTTTTTAATACATTGTACAAATAAGTGATTAATGCATTTTATCTTAATATCCGTGATCAATATGCTGCCATTTTCCGCCTTTTGTTCTGACTAAAATCCAGTTCCAGTTATTATATGTGGAATTCGGATTTAATGATCCGTCGCCGCCTGATGAATCAACATCAAATGAAGATAACAGCACAATAACTTCATCTGCATTATTCCTGTCGGCAAATTCCTGAAAATCGGTGCAGTAATCATCTCCTGCATAATAAATTTCCGTGAGGGTACAGCCGTTCCAATTGGCGTCGAACTCTTTTTCAATAGTATCAACAGCAGAGTTAATATCATCTGCGGAATAGATTTCAGAATTCACATCGTGAGTCTTCACTTTGCTTATATCTCCTCCGCTATCTCCTCCGCAGGCACTCAAACCGATAACAAGAAATACACACATAACTAAACATAAAATTTTCTTCATAATTACTCCTTTCAAAATCGTCATTATTTTCACCACTTTTTTCGCAAAAAGATTCCCGTTTCTTACTTGTATTTTAAATCAAAATCCACAACGCTTTTTATTCTTATAAAGAACAATTTAACTTACGATTGATTAACTGTTTTGTATATATTATTTCCTGTTTTTTCCTCAAAATAAATTTTTAATCTTATGTTTGAATTCCATTTTTCTTGTGGGTAATAACCGTATCTTTGCTCTACATCTCTCATGCGGTCTATAATATTCAACACACCGTCACTGCCTGCCAATGCATCGCATAACTGAATTAATTTGTCATAATCATCCATATTCACTTTAGCAAGAGCAGTTTCTATCAATTCAAGTTCTTCATCAGAAACATCAAATTTACCAATGTATTCCTTTACGGTTGAATTATTAAACGAATGTGTCAGGCAAATTTTTGCGACCTCATCATATCCCAATGACATCATATATTTATATCCGTCAGAAACATGACCTAAATGCCTAACACCGAACTTCTGCCAATATCATGGAGTAACCCTAATATGTATGCCTTTTCCGAATCCAAATCTTCACATAATTCCGCAATCTTTTCAGCACATTTTGCTGTAATGCGACTGTGATTTACCCAAGGACCAAAATTACATTGTCCGGCTTCTTCTAATATTTTTTCAGCTTCCGCTCTTGTCGGCATCATTTTTATTCGCTCCATAAACAGAGTTATATGCAAAACATTACCTGACACTACTGCATAAAAGTAAATTTGTGACATTTATAATCTGACTTAATATAAATTTTGTGCTGTTACTTGCGGACGGATAATATCCGCCTCTACAAAATCGTCATCATTTTCAAAACTTTTTTCGCAAAAAGATTCCCGTTTCTACTTGTATTTTAAATCAAAAACCGCAACGCTTGTACGCAAGTGGGATACAATTTATCAGATCTGTGGGAAGCATTGAGATTTTGCCGTATTTTTCGGCGGCAATGTCGCCTGCAAGGCCGTGGAGATATACTGCCGCTGCGGCTGATGAAAACGCACTTGCGCCCTGTGCAAGAATTGATGCGGTCATTCCTGCAAGCACATCACCGCTGCGCCTGTTGCCATTCCCGAATTGCCTGTCGGGTTCACAAGCACCTTGCCGTTTGGAGAGGCAATTACCGTGCCCGCTCCTTTGAGAACGGTTACAACACCGTACTTTTGTGCAAAATCGAGGGCAACTCTCTCCCTTTCCGCATTTACAAGCGGAGTTGCAAGACCTGTAAGTCTTGACATTTCACCCGGGTGAGGAGTAATTATAATCGGTGCTTTTTTCCTTAAAAGAATTTCAGGCTGTTTTGCAACACAATTGAGTGCGTCTGCGTCAAGCACAAGCGTTGTTGTGGAATTTTCTATTAAAGAAAATACAATTTTTAATGTATCGTCGCACACACCGAGTCCGCAACCGACAAGAGTTGCAGAGGATTTGCACGATTCGCTGACTAAAAACGGAACATTTACCTTTGAGATTCTGCCGTCTGCATTTTCGCTGAGCGGATAGTAAACGCTCTCAAGAATCGTTTGGGCAACAATCGGGTAAATACTTCTCGGCAAGGCACATTTTGCAAGACCTATGCCCGTTCTTAACGCACCCTTTGCGACATAACCGCCGCCCCTGCCATTCCGTAGCTTCCGCAAACGCAGAGCAATGAACCCAGAGTTCCTTTGTTTGCATCATCGGGGCGTTCAAAAATTGCACTTTTTACAACATTTACATCTGTTACTGTCATACAATCAACTCATTTTTCTTTTATAGAATAACTGAACCACAATATTCTTGTTGAGGTGCGGTTTCATACCGTTGAGAATATCCTCATTCGGAGTGAAAACAAGAAGACATCTGCCGTATGCAGGACTGTTGAAAACGGCAAAATAGTTTTCGTCCTTGGAGTCAATATCTCTTGCGGCGATAAAAGTTTTGAGAAATCTCATCTTCTTGATTTCGGTATCGTCTTTTTCAAGTCTTTCAATCTCGTTAATCTGAACCTTGCACATGGTTTTTCTTTTGCGCAATGCAACAACCTTTGCAATTTCAAGCTCATTGCCCGAAACCGAATATTCAAAATCGACCTTCTGAATACTGAACACATACCAAACAACATAAATTCCGCCTACAAACACGAAAAAAGCCACATAGATAAGATATGCAATTGTTGCAAAAGCAAGTAAAAACAATGTTGTCGGCACTAAAATAAGCAAAAGCACCGAAACAATTTTTATAATCAGATTTTTAGGTTTGTTAACCCGTCTTACAACCTGTTCGTTAAAATTATTCAATGTATTTTCTCCTTTATGATTGATATTTCATATGATATCACAGGCTGTTGTATTTTTCAACAAAAGATACAAAAACTCTTGCAAAAAAAATGTTTTGGTGTTATCATAAGAAAGATAACATGATGACGAAGAAGTAGCGTTTGCGTGATACCGTCAAAGAGAATGTGTGCCGAGGCTGAAAGCATACAACGGTGTTGCAGGTGTGAAGTTCCCTTCCGAGTGGTGAGGTTGAAATTTTCAGTAGATCTCAACGGCTGACTCCGTTACAGGTTGTGAAAGTGTCTGCTTTCGGGAGTGTTTGCTTTGATGCAAAAATCAGGGTGGTACCACGGATTATTTCGTCCCTGCGTAATTGGTTTTACGCAGGGCTTTATTATTTTTACGGAGGTAATTTATGAACGAGAAATTATTAAGTTTAAAAGACGAAATCAAGTCAAGACTCGGCGAAACACAAGATTTGACCGACCTTGATAAAATCAGAGTTTCTTATCTTGGCAAAAAGGGCAGTATCACGGCTCTTTTAAAGGGTATGAAAGACCTTCCCAACGAGGAAAGAAAAACTTTCGGTGCTGAGGTAAACAAGCTCAAGGCACAGGCCGCACAGCTTATTGAAGAAAGACTTGCGGAACTTAAAGAAAAGGAAATTCAGCGTGAAATCGCCTTGATGCCGCAGTTTGACATTACATCGCCTGTTGCGCTTGCAAGGGGTTCTTATCACCCAATCACCCTTGTTCAGAGAGAATGCGAAAAGATTTTCTCATCAATGGGATTTAACATTGAGGACTACTCCGAAATCGTAACCGACTACGAATGCTTTGAGGCTCTTAACATTCCGAAGCACCACCCCGCAAGAGATATGCAGGACACTTACTACCTTGACAACGGTCAGCTTTTAAAGTCACATACATCAGCCGCACAGAACGCAATTCTTAAAAAGTACGGCAAGGGACTTGTTGAAAACGGCACACCTATAAAAGCCATCTTTCCCGGCAGATGCTTCAGAAACGAGGCTACGGACGCTTGTCACGAAAACACATTTTTCCAGATGGAAGGCGTTATGGTTGACAAGGACATTTCAATTTCAAACCTTATCTACTTTATGAAAACAATGCTTTCCGAGGTATTCAAAAAGGATATCAAGGTTAGACTTCGCCCCGGCTTTTTCCCGTTCGTTGAACCGGGTTTTGAACTCGACATCAGCTGTCTTATCTGCGGCGGCGAGGGTTGTCCGTCATGTAGCACAGCGGTTGGCTTGAGCTATGCCCCTGCGGTATGATTCATCCAATGTTCTGCGTGAGGGCGGAATTGATCCCGAAAAATACACAGGCTTTGCGTTTGGTCTCGGTCTTACAAGACTTGCAATGATGAAGTACGGAATCAAGGATATCCGTGACCTTAACAGCGGCAGTCTTAAAGCACTTTCACAGTTTACTGATGACGAATAAGAGAGGAGATACAAAATGTTTTTATCTATGAACTGGATTCAGGACTTTGTTGATTTGAGCGGTCTTGATAAAATTGAACTTATCCGCAAATTTTCTCTTTCCACAGCCGAGGTTGAAAACGATATTCTCCGCAAGGGCAGTGAAATCAGCGGTATTGTTGTAGGTGAAATTAAGTCGGTTGAAAATCATCCCGATTCAAAGAAACTTCATCTCCTCAAAATTGATGCAGGCGAAGATGAACTTATTGATGTTGTCTGCGGTGCTCCGAATGTAAAAGTCGGTCTTAAAACCGCTTTTGCAAAGGTTGGCGCTAAAATCGGCGAAATCACGATTACACCACGAGCTCTTGCCGGCTTTACATCAAACGGTATGTGCTGCAGTGAGGCTGAAATCGGTATCAGCGATGACAACTCCGGCATCATGGAAATTACAGATGATGTAAAGAACGGCACAGACCTTAAAGACATTTACGAAATTGACGATATTGTTTTTGAGGTTGACAACAAGTCACTTACAAACCGTCCCGACCTTTGGGGACACTACGGAATCGCAAGAGAATTTGCCGCACTTGCAGGCAGAGAGCTTAAACCTCTTGACCTTGACAATTTAAAGGCATATGACGGTCTTAAAAAGATTGATATGAAGATTGAGGACACTCTCTGTCAGAGATACAGCTGCTTACAGATTGAGAACATCAACCGCAATGTAAGCCCCGTAAATATGAGAATCCGTCTTTTCTACTGCGGTATGAGAGCAATAACTATCTTGCTGACCTTACAAACTACCTTATGCTTGAAATGGGACAGCCGATGCACGCTTTCGATTCAAGAAAGGTTGAAAAAATCAGAATCAACGTTTTGACAAGCCTTTCACTTTCAAAACACTTGACGGTGTTGAAAGAAACATTGACGAAAACACACTTATGATTTGCAACGGTGACACTCCTGTAGCAATTGCCGGCATCATGGGCGGTCTTGATTCGGAAATTGTTGACGATACAACCACTCTCACACTTGAATCTGCAACATTCAACGCAGTTCCGTAAGAAAGTCAACAGTAAGACTTGCCCACAGAACAGACGCATCAATGAGATATGAAAAATGTCTTGATCCTGAAATGACTGTTACTGCAATTGCAAGATTTGTATATCTTCTCAAAAAGTATGACAGCGACATCAAGGTTGTTTCTTCGCTCACAGACGAGTACGCATTCAGGTATGACACAGTTGTTCTTGACTTTGACAAAAACTTTGTTGACCGCTACACAGGCATTGAAATCAGCAACGACAGAATTGTTGCAACACTCGAAAGCCTCGGCTTTAAGGTTGAGCTCAACAACGATAACTTCAGCGTAACGGTTCCAAGCTGGAGAGCAACAAAGGATGTTACAATCAAGGCTGACATCATTGAAGAAATCACCCGTATTTACGGCTATGACAACTTTGAAATTCACACAACACGCTCTCCCCTCTATCCCGTAAGAGCAAGCGTTGTTAAAACTACGGAAAACAAAATCAAGGATATGCTCGTTAAGAGATACAATCTCCACGAACTTCACTCATATGTATGGGCATACAACGATGAACTCAAGGCAATTGACATTCCTGTTGAGGATAATGTTAAGCTTGCAAACGCAACTAACCCGAATATTGAAACATTAAGAAATTCAATTGTTCCCACACAGCTTTGTCAGATTAAATCAAACCTTTCATTCTCAAACGATTTCGGTATTTTTGAAATCGGCAGAGTTGTAAACGGTCTTGATGAAAACGGTCTTTGCATTGAGAACAAAAAGCTTGCAATCACACTTTACAGCAAGACAAGAAATGTTAAGGACATCTATTTTGAACTCCGTGACATTCTCGCAGTTGTAACAGATGAAATCAAGCACAAGGCTCTCACATTTGAAAAGGCTGAACCGACTCACATCTACGAACACCCCGTAAACCTCTATTCGGTATGCCTTGACGGCAGAAATATCGGTACAATCGGCATTGTTCATCCGACAGTAAACAAGAAGATTGACAAAAAAGCCGCAATCGTATTTGCAGAAATTGATGTGAACGCTTATGCAAACACAGAGGCCGCTCCGATTGTTTATGACGAACCGTCAAAGTTCCCGCCGATGGACTACGACATCAGCGTTGAAGTTCCTCAGGGAATGTTCTTCTCACACCTTGCAGAGTGTTGGAAAAACGAAGGCGGAGAGATTCTCAAAAGCACAAAGATTGTTGACACATATGACACAGATACAGTTCACAGCGTAACAATCCGCTTTGAGTTCTCATCAAATGAAAGAACACTTTCATCAGCGAGGTTCAGAAGATTATGGACAAGATAATTTCAAATCTTTCTGAAAACGGAGTAAAGCTCAGAGGCTAAAAATTATGGGGGCGGTTTTTCTGTCCCTTTTTGTGACATAATCTGACAAGCATAAGATAAAATTAAAAAATATTACTGCTGTTTTATCACACGAAGCAATGTTTTTGACATTGAAATAACATAAATTAGGCATATTTATTAAAAAGTGCTTGAAATTTACTTTGAAATATGGTATAGTAGCAGAATAGGAGGTGTTTCAGTATGTTGGATAAAACAATGATTTTTTCTCTTGGTGAGGAAAAAGATGACCAGATAAAAGCAGGGCTTACAATCGTTTATGATGCCCTCCGCCAAAAAGGATATAACCTATTAATCAGATTGTGGGATATATTTTAAGCGAGGATCCGACCTATATTACAACATATAATAACGCTCGCAACATCATCAGCAAGATCGACCGTGACGACCTACTTGAAGCACTGGTAAAATCGTATCTTAATGTTTAAGAAAGATGATGCCTTGTGGCAGATACCAAAAAGACCGAAAAGAAATTTTCGACTTACAAGGGCAGACCGCTCGTTCGTTGCAATGACGAGATTTACTACGGCAGTATGGAAGAACCGTATGTTATAAGAATGCAAATCAAAAGCAAAAAGGATGTCAACGGAACTGAGATTGCCGATAAGGTAACAGTTCAGCTAATGGCTACAGACCTTATCTTTCACCGAGAAAACAGCTTGTTAAGTCAAGCGAGAAAAAAGGATTGTTCCTTGCTATGGATATTGCAGACATCTGGCTTGAAAGAGCCCTTGCAAACAAAATGTAATTTAACATTGAATTTACGGAGTAATCGGTTTTGGTTACTCCGTTTTTTCTTATGTAGAACAATATCTTTGTTGCATTTTATACAGAAAAAGCACTCTGCATTTCTGCAAAGTGCCTTAATTTAAAATATTAAGTTCAGAATAAATCGCTATGTGAACCTGTTCTTGACAAAACAAGAACGAGTTCGTTGTTGTTTACTTGATAAATGAGCAACCAATCGGGTGCAATGTGACATTCTCGAAAGCCGTTATAATTACCCGAAAGATTGTGATCTTTGAATTGCTCGGGCAACGGTACTTCATTCGCAAGCAATTCAACTATCTTTTCAAGCCTTGAAATATCATAACCACGTTTTTTATTCTTTTAAAATCCTTTTTAAACAGGGTATGATACTTAATCGTCAGCATTCAAGACCTCCATAAGCTCGCTTACAGAACCAAAAGGGCCGTGAAGATTTTTGCCCTCCCTGACATCCTGCATAGCCTGCAAGGTTTCTGCATTTGGCTTATCAAGTTTGATTTCAAACGGTATGCCATTCTCCCTGACAATTTGTTTGAGATAGATATTGATTGCTGTTGACATATTCAAACCAAGTTCGTTAAGCAATGTGTCAGCTGTTTTTTTAAGATTTTCATCAACTCTGACATTCAGATTTGTTGTTGCCATAAAATCAACTCCTTTATATCTGTATATGTATAATATCACATACAAATCACAAAGTCAAGCAATTATAATTACGCTGTCATTATTTTGCACAATTTTACATACAATAAAACAAAGGTCGGGAAACAGAGCATTTCACACACTCTCTTCCCGACCTTAACTTTCTATTTTACATTTTAAATTTTCAATTTACTTTGTATCCTGCGTCCTCTACTGCTTTTTTAAGAACGGAATCTTCAACATTTTTTGACATTGTAAGAACGGCTAAGCCTTTTTCGTGGCTTACTTCTGCCGATTCAACACCGTCAATTGCCTCAAGAGTTTTCTTTACTGTTGCCTCGCAATGCGGACACATCATACCTTCGATTTTCATTGTTTTTTCCATGGTTTTATTCTCCTTTTTATTTTTATGTTTTATTTTCCTGTCATGCTTTGAGCTGTGAACCTTAACAAAATTAAGCCTTAATGCGTTTGTTACAACACAAAAGCTTGAAAGGCTCATTGCCGCCGCACCGAACATCGGATTTAACTGCCAGCCGAAAAGATTGATAAATGCACCCATGGCAAGCGGAATACCGATTACATTGTAAATAAATGCCCAGAAAAGATTTTCGTGAATGTTACGGAGTGTTGCTCTGCCGAGTCTGATTGTTGCAGGAACATCTGCAAGTCGGCTCTTTACGAGTACAACATCTGCCGCATCAATTGCAACATCAGTTCCCGCTCCGATTGCAATACAAGTCTGCGCTGTGAGGCAGGCGCATCGTTAATGCCGTCACCGACCATTGCAACCTTGCCGTATTTTTCAGCTCTTTTACATTCTTTTCCTTGCCGTCAGGAAGAACTCCAGCAACAACTTCATCAATGTCTGCGTTTTTCGCAACGGCTTTTGCGGTTTTTTCGTTATCGCCCGTAAGCATTACAACACGCACACCCATATTTTTGAGTTCATTAACAGCCTGTTTTCCGTCCTCTTTTATTATGTCTGCAACAGCAATAATACCGAGAAGCTTATTTCCTTTACAGAAATACAGCGGAGTTTTGCCCTCTTCCGCAAGCTGTTCAGCCTTTGCTTTTTCGTCTGATGAAATTTCAGCAAACCGTGAAATATATCTGTAATTGCCGCCGTAAACGCTTTCTGAGCCGATTTTTGCGGTAAGTCCGTTACCCGTTACGGCATTGAACTCAGTCACGCATCGCCGATAATATGTCTGTCATTTGCATAAACTACAATTGCCTTTGCAAGCGGATGTTCGCTTGATTTTTCAAGAGCAACGGCTGTTTTCAAAAGCTCGGTCTCCGAGATATTTTCGACTGTAACAATATCGGTCACAGCAGGTTCACCCTTAGTAACCGTGCCTGTTTTGTCAAGAACAACCGTGTCAATTCTGCCTGCCGTTTCAAGCGAAACTGCGGTTTTAAAGAGGATTCCGTTCTTTGCACCGACACCGTTGCCGACCATAATCGCAACAGGGGTTGCAAGTCCCAATGCACACGGACAACTGATTACAAGAACGGAAATGGCTCTTGCAAGCGAAAATCCTACACTTTGACCGAGCAACAACCACACGATTGCAGTAATCACGGCAATTGTGATAACTGCAGGAACAAACACACCCGAAACCTTGTCGGCAATTTTTGCGATAGGCGCTTTGGTGGCAGACGCATCACTTACCATTTTAATAATCTGTGACAGCGTTGTATCCTCACCGATTCTCGTAGCCTCACAGCGGATATATCCCGACTGATTGATTGTTGCGGCTGAAACCGTATCGCCGACAAGCTTGTCAACAGGAACGCTTTCACCCGTCAGCGCTGATTCATTGACGGCACTTTCACCGTCAATAACAACTCCGTCAACAGGAATACTCTCACCCGGACGAACTGCGAATATATCGCCTTTTTTCACCTGCTCTATCGGAACAGTTTTTTCAACACCGTCAACTACAATCGTAGCAGTCTTTGGTGCAAGTTTCATCAAGCTTTTGAGAGCATCGGTAGTTTTGCCTTTGAGTGAGCCTCAAGCATTTTACCGACTGTGATGAGTGCCAAAATCATTGCGGCAGATTCAAAATAGAACTCGTGCATATACGACATAGCCGCCGCCGAGTCACCTCTCACCTGTGCATCGGTCATCATAAACAACGCAATTGTGCTGTAAACAAAAGCCGTTCCCGAACCGAGTGCAACAAGCGTGTCCATATTGGGAGCAAGGCGGATAATCCCTTTGAATCCGCTGACAAAGAATTTCTGATTAATCACCATCACTATCCCTGACAAAATCAGCTGAACAAGTCCCATTGCAATATGGTTGTTGTCAAAAAATGACGCAAAGGCCATCCCCACATCATATGTCCCATTGAAAAATACATCAACACTGCAAGGACAATGAGAGATGCGATAAGTCTTTTTCTGATTTTGGGTGTTTCGGTATCTTTGAGAGAATCCTCTGCATCGGGCGATTTTTTCTCTTTGCCTTTCAAAGACGCACCATAGCCGGCATTCTGCACGGCTTTTATAATTGCAGACGAATCGGCTGAACCGTCAACATTCATTGAATTTGTAAGCAGACTGACGGAACAGGAATTTACTCCGTCAATCTTTGATACCGCCTTTTCAACACGGGCAACACAGGCGGCACAGCTCATACCCGTTACATTGTATTGAGTCATAGTTTCTCCTACTTCATAAGCTTTTGCAAAACACCGACAAGCTCGTCAATTGTTTCATCGTTACCTGCCTTATGTCATCTGCAACACAAGTGCGGATATGATTAGCAAGCAACTCCTTGTTAAAAGCGTTGAGTGCTGCATTGGCGGCGGCAACCTGTACCAGAATATCGGGACAGTAGCGTCTTTTTCAAGCATACCCTTTATCCCCCGTATCTGACCTTCAATACGATTAAGTCGGTTTACAAGCGACTTGTATTCTTTTTCGGTACGGTGCTTGTGTTTTGCACAATGTTCACACTTATTATTCTCCATAATATCAACCTCATAATTTCAAAATGGGATATATTATTCAAATCCCTTTTAAGATACCCCATATAGGTATCTTACAGTTATGATTGTATACCCCATTGGGGTATTTGTCAATAGGTTAATCACAGAAAAAACTAGCAAAAAATATGCACAAGATAATGTTGACATTGTTATTACATTGTGATAACATAATAACAAGGAGATGATTTATGGCTATGACAAATATAAACATCAGAATTGATGCTGATAAAAAATTAAAAGCACAGGAACTGTTTTCATCTTTAGGACTTGATATGACTACCGCCATCAATCTTTTCATTCAGCAGTCGCTTGAATTTAACGGTATTCCGTTTACTATTCGCAAATATAATGCAGAAACCGAAGCCGCTTTTGCCGAAGTTGAAGAGATGAAAAAACACCCCGAACTTTATAAGAGCTATAGCAGTGCCGATGAATTATTTGAGGATTTGGATAAATGAAATATATAATCAAACCCACAAATCAATTCAAAAAAGATTTTAAAAAAATTAAAAAGCAAAACAAAGATTTGAACATTCTGAAGAAAGTAATTGATATACTCGCAAATGACGAAATTCTTCCGGACAAATATCGATGACCA
>ENA-OQCP01000602-OQCP01000602.1-human-gut-metagenome-genome-assembly--contig:-NODE-602-length-15845-cov-3.419392_pt1 | contig 15845 bp, 19 predicted proteins | sample MGYA00242760_ERZ504583 | MGnify/ENA primary metagenome ERZ504583 (study PRJEB26092, sample SAMD00036308) | human gut metagenome | host: Homo sapiens | study: EMG produced TPA metagenomics assembly of...
GCACGTGGTGCGCACGCGCTCGGTCTCCCACGAGCGGTACGTCGCGCGGCGCTTCTCGGTGAGCGCGCCCGTGGGACACGCCTGGCGCAGTTGCCGCACGACTCGCAATCGTGCAGGCACTTCCAGGCATCGATCACATACGCCCTGCGAGCTTCCCAGGTGGATTGTTCAATTGGAGGAGGTGTCATAGATTCTGTTTTGCTTCATACAATAATACGCAAATATATCAGTTTTGTTCATTATCTTACAAGGAAAAATCACCGTAACCATGAAACAAGAACTCCTACACTCCTGTCCCGAACTTATTGACTACATCAATGAAACGGGTTTCCTTCCCTTGCTAAGCATGGGCATCGCCGGATGGTCGGCCGAAGAAGTAGTAGACGAAGACTGCCAGTACACCCGTCTGCCCGATGGTGGATGGGAATGGCCACTTTGGGAATGGAAAGGTGCCATCCTGCAGGAAAGCGGTTGCGCATACGGTAAGTTTTTCAAAGACAAAGCCGCTTTCATCAGCCGTGAATGGTGGCCTGACTTTTGCAATTACCGCCGAAGTGTCTACCCATATCCAGAAGCAGGAAGCATCGAAGAGAGTATCCTCGATGTATTAAAAAACGAAGGAAGCCTGATAACCCGCGAACTGCGTGCAGCGTGCGAATTCACGGGACCAAAGATGCGGAGCCGTTTCGATGCATATATCACCCGTCTGGAAATGGGCGGCTACATCGTTACAGAAGACTTTATCTATCCCCGCGATCGCCACGGGAGAGAATACGGATGGGGATGGTCACTGCTCACAACGCCGGAAACACTCTTCGGAAGAGAGGCTTGTCATCCCGACCGCACCCCACAAGAATCACGCGAACGGATACTCAGGCAACTCAAAAAGATTCTACCGGATACCTCCGAAAAGATATACGATATCTTACTTAAATAAAGAAGGAAAACAACTAACGATATAACCCTATGAAAATCATTCTGGCCATCGACTCATTCAAAGGCTGCCTTACATCAGAAGAAGTAGAAACAATTTTCTCCCAAGCCTTGTCATCCCGCGGCATGACAGTCCGCTCATTACCCATGTCCGACGGAGGAGAAGGCATGCTTGAAGCCTTCATCTCTGCCTTGCACGGAAAAATTATCCAGGCCGAAGTACACGATCCTCTGATGCGCCCCATCCTTGCCAGTTACGGTATTGCACCCGACGGAACAGCTGTTATAGAAACAGCCAAGGCATGCGGTCTTACGCTGATGACAGCCGAAGAACGAAATCCACTGGTAGCTACAACCTATGGAGTGGGCGAACTCATTGCCCATGCCTTACATCAAGGCTGTAAAAAGTTTATCATCGGACTGGGAGGAAGCGGAACCAGCGATGCCGGAAGAGGAATGCTTCGGGCACTAACCGATATATTCGCTCCCCATGGAACAATAGACGATGTACTTACCAACCATACAGCCGGATGCCAGTTTACCTTAGCCAGCGATGTGCGCAATCCGCTTTATGGAAAAGAAGGAGCAGCCTTTACCTTTGGTCCCCAGAAAGGAGCTACTCCCGAATGGTAGAAGAACTAGACCGCCAAGCCCGGCTGTTTGCCGATCAGTCTGCCCGCCATATGGGAAAAGACACATCACAACAACCCGGTGCCGGAGCAGCAGGAGGTCTGGGGTACGCTTTCATGCAATATCTCAGTGCAAGCGTATGTTCGGGAGCCGATTTATTACTCAACCTTATAAGATTCGATGAGCTTCTGAAAGATACCGACCTCGTCATCACCGGCGAGGGACACGCCGACAGCCAGACTCTTATGGGAAAGCTTCCCGAACGAGTAATGCGACGGGCTCAAAAATATCAGGTTCCGGTATGGCTGGTAGCCGGACAGACCGATGACGCAGAAAAACTTATCACAGCCGGATTTACCCGGGCAGATAAACTTACCCCTGAAGGATTGGCTCTTCACGAAGCTATCAACCAGAAATTACCAGACAAAATATATATCGCTGGGTCTGCCAAAACCTCTAAGGAAATATCCATCAGAACCTTTACATTCATTATGAAAACAACACACTTGCTTTACACATCTGCCTTCCTGGCAATGACACCTCTTGCAGTATTTCCTCAGGGAAATCAGTCACGGCCTAATCTCGTTTTCATCATGGCCGACCAGTTTCGGGGCGACGCCTTAGGATGTATGCAAAAAGAGCCGGTACAAACCCCTAATCTCGACAAGCTGGCCGAAGAAGGTATTCTTTTCACCGAAGCCATCAGCAGCTATCCGGTGTCATCTCCGGCCCGTGCCATGCTCATGACAGGTATGTACCCCACTGCAAACGGTGTAACCGGCAACTGCAATTCCGACAATACCCCTTACCGGGTAGAACTATCTGCCGAAGCCATCTGCTGGAGTGATGTACTGAAACAGGCAGGATACTCCACAGCTTACATCGGTAAATGGCATCTCGATGCTCCTCACCCGCCCTACATTGACACATACAACAATCGCGGAAAAGTAGCATGGAACGAATGGTGCAGTCCCGAACGCCGCCACGGATTCGACCAGTGGATTGCCTATGGAACCTACGACAACCATCTGAAACCGATGTACTGGGATACAGAAGCATCCAGAGAAGACTTTTATTACGTCGACCAGTGGGGACCGTCTTATGAGGCCGACCGTGCCATTGAGTTTATCCACAAGGAAAGCAGCCAGTCCGACCAGCCGTTTGCCTTAGTCGTTTCCATGAATCCGCCACATACCGGATACGAACTTGTCCCCGACTCATTCAAGCAACGCTATGCCCATATCGATGTAGAGGCACTGGCATCCCAGAAACCATATATACCCGCCAAAGGAACTCCCGAAGGAGATTATTTCCGCACACATATCCGCAACTATTACGCCTGCATCACCGGAGTAGACGAAAATATAGGACGTATCATCCGTACACTGAAAGAATGCGGAGTATTCGACAATACCCTTATCATCTTCAGTTCCGACCATGGCATATGCATGGGTGGACACGGTATCGAAGGTAAAAATGTTTCTACGAAGAATCCATGCGAATCCCGATGATATGCTGCTGGAAAAACGAACTGCATCCGCAGCAAACCGACCTGCCCGTAGCTTTTGCCGATCTTTGTCCTACGATGCTTTCACTCATGGGAATGAAAGACCAAATACCTTCAACCGTACAATCCTACGACTGGAGCCAGCACTTCCTGCAAGAGAAAATACATACTCCCCAGGAAACCATTCAACCCTATTATTATTGCGTTCCTTCCGACCCGACATCCGGCAAACGAGGTATCCGTACTTCCCGATACACCTATGTAGTAGCATTCGAAAAAGGAAAGAAAACGCAAACCTGGCTTTACGACCGGAAAAACGATCCCGATCAGCTGCACAACCTAGCAAGCCGTAAGCCTTCACTTTGCGACTCCTTAAACCAGAAACTCTTATTATGGCTCGAACAGACACACGATCCGTTCAGCTCTTACCTAAAACCATAATTATGAAAAAAATCGTATTTACACTGCTGACATTCTTCTTCACATGTAACCTGAGCAGTGCCTATGGCACAGAAATCCAGTTACCCAAACCAGCTCCACACCAGATAAAATGGCACGAAGCCGAACTGGGAGTAGTTTTCCATTACGACCTGCATGTATTCGACGGACAAGTGTACGGTCAGGGAAACAACCGCATCAATCCAATTGAAGATTACAACATCTTCCATCCCGACAAGCTGGACACCGACCAGTGGATACAAGCAGCCAAAGCAGCCGGAGCCAAATTTGCCATCCTTACAGCCACACACGAAACAGGTTTCGGACTCTGGCAAAGCGATGTAAACCCATATTGCCTGAAAGCAGTAAAATGGCGCGATGGCGAAGGCGACATCGTACGCGATTTTGTAAACTCCTGCCGCAAGTACGGCCTGCAGCCGGGCATCTACATTGGTATCCGATGGAACTCCCTGCTGGGCATCCATAATTTTAAGGCCGAAGGCGAGGGAGAATTTGCCCGCAACCGTCAGGCATGGTACAAACGCTTGTGCGAAAAAATGGTGACAGAGCTCTGTACCCGTTACGGAGATTTATTCATGATCTGGTTCGACGGAGGAGCCGACGATCCCCAAGGTCTGGGACCCAACGTAGAACCTATCGTCAACCAATACCAACCGACTGCCTGTTCTACACAATGTCAACCGGGCAGACCTGCGCTGGGGAGGATCAGAAAGCGGAACCGTAGGCTACCCCTGCTGGTCGAGCTTTCCTTATCCATACAGCCACAGCAATGCCACTGACGGGATAACCGACCACAACCAGCTGCTGGCCCACGGCGATCCTGAAGGAAAGTTCTGGGTTCCTGCCATGGCCGATACCCCTTTGCGCGGTTATAACGGACGGCACGAGTGGTTCTGGGAGCCGGGCGACGACGACAAGGCTGTTTACCCTTTGGAAAACCTGATGGAGATGTACGAAAAGTCCGTAGGTCGCAATGCAACTCTGATGGTAGGACTGACACCCAATCCCGAAGGACTGATACCCGATGGTGATGTACACCGGCTGCAAGAATGGGGAAATGAAATACAACGGCGTTTCGGAACTCCCCTGGCACAAACCTCCGGAAAAAATAAAAAGAAATTGTCAATAACTTTCGATAAGCCGCAACGTGTAAACTACTACCAGATACAGGAAGACATAACCGAAGGCGAACACATCCGTGCCTACCGCATAGAAGCTTTGATCAACGGCAAATGGGCCACAGTAGCCAAAGGCAGTTCGGTAGGACACAAACGCATCGAAGCCTTTTCAGAAGTCGAAGCACAAGCCTTTCGTCTGATTGTAGAACAGTGTGTATCTACACCCCTCATCCGGAACTTCAGTATCTATCATGTCGCTGCCCAGTCAGACAGACAGTAACATACCCGGTCTATCAAACAGACTACCTTTGTTTATCCACACACTTTTCATGTCGTTAATTTTATGTTTCCTCTGTCCATAAAACATGTGACAGAGGAAACATTTTTTTTATTTTCCTTTGTGATAAAATAAATTTAACCCATTTAGCTAAAAAAGACTAAAAACAGTCCGGCTTTATTACAATCACACAAGGCGTTACAACATTAACCAAAAGACTCTTACGTCTTTATTATTTACCAGCCTAATCAAAGAGTCTGTAGGCATTAAACTAAACCGATTATGAAAAGACAGAGATTAAACAGACACATGTTATTCCCGATGCTGACAGTCATCATGCTTCTATCTGCCAGCACATTTGCGCCCAGCGTAACTTCAGTCTTTTTGGCAAAGACGTATCAGTAGCGTACGCGCGGAATTACATACAGCGAGAATCAGTAAAAGCAACTACAGCGATGGAAAAATAGGATGGCTGATTGGTACATATTCCGGAGCATACCCGTTCACTTTCCGGCAGCTTATTAGGGTATAAAACCATACCTTAAAAGCGTAATTTTTATCCGTTCATCCCCTAAAAGGATGAAAAAATGGATAACCAGACATTAAAATCTCAATTTTTCCGGAGCATATCCGTTCACCTCCGAGAATTGCAGGTTGTAGCACCCTTTTTCCGGAGCATACCCGTTCACTTTAGACGTATGCTTTCAGATTTTCCGGAGTATATCCGTTCAGCCGTGCATGGAATTGTGAGCGTATATCTTCGTTTCCGGAGCATATCCGTTCATTCTTTCCCCGGTTTCAGTTTCCTTTGTGCTGGTAAGCTAACAAGAAACAGCACAGTCATGGCAGGAACAACAAAGGATATGAGTCTGATAAAACAAGTACTCCAGCTCAAGCAGGCCGGAGAATCCAACCGCGGTGTAAGCCGCAAGTTACCGATTGACAAGGAAACCGTCAACGGTTATGTGAATACAGTAAAAGCCAACGGATGGAACATCAGCGACCTCCTTGAGATTGACGATCCCGAGTTGGAACGGATGTTCCATGCTGGTTCTCCGGCATATACGGACAGGAGAATGGAAGAGTTTCTGATCCTGCTACCCAGATACAGGGAACTGCTGGCGGACCCCAAATCCCATGTAAGCCGTCAGGTCCTATTCGATGAATACCGTGCGACTCATCCCGATGGTTACGGCAAGTCACAGTTCTATTACCATCTGAAGCAGAATCTCGTTGCGAAGAAGGATGTTACGGCCGTACTGGCCAACACCTACAAACCGGGTGAAAAGCTCATGGTGGACTTTGCCGGTGACAAGCTCAGCTATGTGGATGCCGAAACCGGAGAAATTGTCAAGGTGGAGGTGTTTGTCGCCTGCATGCCTTACAGCGACTATACCTATGTGGTATGTGTACCTTCGCAGAAGACGGAGGACTTTCTGTATGCCATAAGGATGTGTCTGGAACATCTGGGCGTGTACCTTCCATACTGACTCCTGACAACCTCAAATCGGCTGTAATCAGCAATGACCGGCATGAGCCGAAGCTGAACAAGGCTCTTGAGGACATGGGCAACTACTACCATTTCGTGGTACTGCCATGCGACCCGGCATCGCCGACACAGAAGGCTCTGGTAGAGGACTCCGTAAGGATTACATATAACCGTGTCTATGCCAGATTGCGTAACCGTACCTTCATTCACTCCTGGAACTGAACCGTGCCGTATGGGAGCTGATGGAAAGGCACAACCAGACCCGTATGCAGAAGCGTCCCTACAGCCGTGAGGAGCGTTTTCATGCCATGGAGAAGGAGCTGCTGAAACCCTTGAAACCGGAACCCTATGAGATGCGCCTGTATGCCGATCTGAAAGTACAGGCAAACTGCCATGTGGAGCTGAGACAGGACAAGGTGACCCATTTTTACTCCGTCCCCTATATCCATGTAGGAAAACAGGCAAGAGTAGTCTTTACGCGTTCATGGGTCAAGGTCTATGTGGAGCAGAAACTGGTGGCCTCACATATCCGCAGCCATACATACGGCTATACCACAGTCAGGGAACATCTCGCATCCAGCTGCAGGGTGATTATGGAGCGTTCGGCAGCCTATTATGTGGAGAAAGCAAAAGATATATCACCTGACTGCCATGAATATGTAAAAAGAATCTTTGACCCCAAACGTACCGCACAGCCTGAAGAGGTGTATTACAAGCTGTGCAACTCCATAGTCAGCCTCAGAAGGAAGTATGACCTTGCCACGTTTGACCTTACCTGCCGTCAGTGCATGGAGTACGGTATTTACTCCTACAGCAAGTTTGAAGCCATACTCAGACGTAACGGCATGAATGCATCCGCAGACGAGACGGTAATCTTCCATGCGCCTACACCGTCAAACCACGGGAACATGCGCGGAAAAGACTATTTTACAGGAAATGACATAAACCAACAACAATAAATGATTATGAGCAACGAAACAGAAAGAACACTGCACGAGCTGAAGCTTCCGGGAATGGCAAGCTGCTGGAGCTCTCTGGAAGAAACACATCAGTTGGACAAGCTTACCCTGCGTGAAGGCATGCAGATCATGCTCCAGTACGAACGTGACACGAGAGGGAACAACCGCATCCAGCGTCTTATAAAGAATGCCGGCTTCCGTCTGAGAGCTCGATGGAAGAACTTGAAACGGACACGGCAAGGGGCATACAGGCCTGCTCTGCAGCCGACCTTGCAACCGGAAATTACATCACGGGCGGAATGACGGTCATCATTACCGGACCGGCAGGAACCGGGAAGTCCTACTTTGCCTGTGCCCTGGGTGACAGGGCATGCAGGAACGGCCGGAAGGTACTGTACTTCACGATGAACATGCTCATCGAGAACCTGAAGCTTGCACATCTGGAAGGACGGGAAACAAACTTCTTCCGGAAGCTGAACGCACATGACCTGCTGATTATCGATGACTTTGGGATGGTCAAGCTGGACGGCCAGATACAGCATGACTTTGAACAGATCATCGATGACCGGTACAACCGGAAGGCACTCATCCTGGCCAGCCAGCTTCCCGTTGCAGACTGGTATGATGTGTTCCAAAGCGAGCTCATTGCGGAAGCCTGTCTGGACAGAATCGTGCATAAGGCAATAAAATTTGACCTTAAAGGAGAGAGCCTAAGAAAGAAGTATTAACTTTGCCAACAACACTGAATACTAACTGGGGACTGAACGGATATCACCGGAAATGCTGAACGGGTATCCGCCGGAATATGCAGATTGGTGCAGACCTGGAAATACCCGTCGAAAAAGTTCCGAAACATTCTTTATCCAACCCTCTCTTCTGTTCCTTTCCAAAGGGGACAAATGTTCCAAATCGAGTAATGTAGGCGATGGAGATGTCGCTACCGTAGAGACAACAGAAAACGCTATCTTCCTGGAAATACCTGTCATGGCAGGATATCGCCTCAACATAGCAGAAAATTTCAATCTGACCTTCAATGCCGGTCCGTATTTTGCCTTTGGCCTGGGAGGAAAATCCAAGTTGGGAATGGATAGTGGCCTATGGGGCAGCTCGATTGGAGGAGGCTATGAAATCAATACATTCGACTCCATGAAAAGATTCGATTTCGGTATCGGTCTGGGAATCGGTTTCGAAATACTCCAGTCATGGAACATAGGCATGAACTACGATTTAGGTTTCGTACCCGTTGTTGACGGCGGCGGAAAACACAGAGCACTCCTGCTCTCTGTAGGCTATAAGTTCTGATATACAAAACTATTCATACTTTAAACCCAACAACTATCATGAAGAAGTGGATTTTACTTATCTGGTTGTTTTGTGTGCAACTTCTGGCAGTTCATGCAGAAAACGAATACTATACCATATTCAAGGTAGGAAGTAACATCTGCACGCCTGTTACGCTGAAAACGCCATACGGCAACTACACCATCCATACGGAAATAACAATACCCAATTCTCTTTCCTGGTTCGAGGCATTCGACTGTGAGGGGAAAAAAATAATGGATACCGGAGGAAAAGTTTCCGTAGGAACCGGTAAACCGACCGTACGTATCTATTACCTTACCACCCTGTTCCCCCACGCCGATAACGAAACACCTCGTTCAGACAACGAAAGCTATACACCCTCCACACGTAATTCTTTCTCTAATCCAGAGTGGACGGAAAAAACAGCTGAAGCTTTGGTTGATTTGACAGAGGCAAAAGGATGGAACCACGAAAGTCATTCAATCTATCTGGAAGCAGGCTACGGATTTGCTTACGGTAACGCCGGCATCCGCCTGAAATACATCTCTCCCGTAGTGTTCGGTCTTACAGCATCCTTTGGCTACAACACCCAGTACAAACCAGAAAGGATCGACGACAAACAGTATTTGTGGAATGTAGCGTCCAGTTACACTTGTCCAAGTTTCTGGCAATCGGGATGTATGGCGGTCCCCAATATTTCAGCAAGTACAACAAGTCGGAAATAGGATTTGGAGCCATGCTCGAATACTCTCACCAGATTTACAAACGACTAGGAATCACCGGAGGTGTCGGATTTGTCATAGCAGCCGAAGAAGCCTCTAAAAATCCACAGACTCTTTTCGCCTTTCATGCCGGAATAAGCTATAACTTATTCTCAAACTAATCAAAAACTTGTCGCGACTGTCTGCTCCAACATCCAAACGTCCCCTTCTCGTTGTCAGACAGTTGCGGCAGTTTTTTTTAATGAAAATATAAAATTACCAGTTTCTATATCAGTATTTCTGTTTTGACGGAATCACACCTCTCACCCCACCTTTCGGATTAGGCACATCACCCTTGTAGCGAGGAATCAGATGCATGTGTACATGGAAAACCGACTGCCCTGCTGCCTCGTTCACATTAATGCCTATATTATACCCATCTGGATGATAGCGCTCATCTACCTTCTGTTTCACGTACTGAAGCATCACATTCATAGCCTCCCGCTCATGATTAGTCAGATCAAAATAAGAGGCCACATGTCGCTTGGGGATAATCAATGCATGACCAGGCGATACCGGTAAGTTTCCAATTTTAGGGTGTCACCTTTTAGACGGTGCCTGCTGGCACCCGTCTAAAAAAGAGTCCATAAATTTAACGATTATTATTTGCATATTGTCATGGGAAGAAGGTTTTCGTAATCAGTTCTCCCCTTTTTTAATTCTCTAAGCAGCTTGCAGAAGTAATCCCTGAAGGAGACTCCTACCTGTTTGCAAGTTTCTATAAAGGTATTATAGATTGCGGAGTTTTGTATTCCTTTCACGCTTCCGAAGAACAGGCTGTTCTTTCTTTGGACAGTGATTGGTCTTATCGCCCTTTCTGCCGCCATATTGTCTATGGAGTATTCTCCGTCATTTCTGTAGGAGAAGATCTGATTCCAGAAGTTCTTCAGATAGTTAAGGGCCTTGCTCATAAGTTCGCTTCGGCTCTCATCCGGATTTGCCAGCAAATCATAAAGCTCCGTCCTTAACTTCCCGATGATTTCCGTCGTTTCCTTACCGTTCCTTCTGCTGTAAATCTCGTCCGCAGTAAGTTTTTCCCGACGGTAAGCCTCTTCCATGCCGTATAGCTTTGCTATCAGCTCAAGGAAGATTCTTGCCTGCAGACTTCCCTGGTCGTAGGCGTACTTGAACTTGGCTCTTGCATGAGCCAGACAGCAGAGATGCTCTATATCCATAAGTTCATTGTCTAGATACATATATACGTTGTAACCGTCACTCTGCAGTGATTTGATTTTTGCATCACCAAGGAACTCCTTCAACACGTTTCTGTTCCTGCCTCCATGTTTCTGTACACCTTCATCGTCCGTTGTGTCCTCATAAAAGAAGATGACTATACGGGCTTTCCGGTTTACCAGACACCACATATACGTCTTACGTTTCTTATTGCAAGCGTGGTAACGAAGCCATGTCTCGTCCACATTCACATTGGCACTTTCCTGAAGGGCAATCTTTTTGAGGGCAGGTATCAGCTTGTTGAGCTGTATCGCACCCTTGTCTGCCCAGTTCAGCAGGTTCTGAACAGAAGTGTTCCAGTCCATATCCGACAGACGGTTCTTTGCCTCCCTGTATGCAGGCGTTGACATCTGGTAGCGGTTGAACATAAGATACGAGAGCATGCTTGCCGTAATGCTTGTACCCGGTACTATCTCGTCATAAAGACTTGCCTGTACGTCATCCTTCATAGGAAGGAACATGCTTTCAATCCTGCCGTCGGCATGTTTTACCTTGAGAACTTCAAAGTGATGTTCCTCAATGTGGCTCACGATATTTCTTATTTTACGGTAGCTTGATGATATCACTACAGAACCTTAGGGAGCATTGTATAATCGGACTTGTGTATTATCGGAGTGCCTACACAATCCTTGTTGTATCTCATTCCTTTTCTATACGGTCTTTCCTTGGAAAGAGGAGCGACCGGAGTATCCTGAGTGTCGCATGATGCGGCAGAGTCTGCCAGTGGTACTTCTATTGTCGGAGCAGTGGGAGTTCCGTCAAAATCATCCTTGTCATCATGCTTTCCCTTCAGAACCTTCTTGCGTTCTATGCCCTTCAGACTTTTGGATGAAGCGTATGTTTGAGCGTTCATAAGGGAAAGACGTTCGACAAGGACGTTATGCTTCTTCTCAAGCTTTTTGTATTCCTTGTCGCGGAGCTTGTATTCAATAGCAGCCTTCTCAGCCTTGCTGTTTGCCTTAAGCAGTTCATCTGTTAGGGAGTCAATCTTACGGTTGGCTTCCTTCAGGTCTTTTCCTATTTCATCAAGTCGTGCTATCATTTCGTCAAGCTGCTTACTTTTGTTCTGATTCTCCTCAAACAGGAACAGGGCGAACCTCTTTATCTGCTCATTATCCATACCTTCAAGGGGTGTATGCTCCTTTTCGGGTCTGCCCATCATCTCTTCAAGATGCTTGCGTCTGAGTGTATTTTCGTAAGCATTCGTTAAACTACAGGTATTGAACTTTATATACAACAATAGCGACTGTCACTATAAACCTAATAGTTGCAGTCGCTATTATTTTGTTGAACCTATATGTTGCAGTCAGCACCGGTTGCCGGCTTCCTCCTCTTGTTTTGTCAATGCACTTTCCGGATGTTGCAGCTTCCATTTATGTGGAAGCAGTTCCAGCAGTTCCTCATGAGTAGCCTTTTTGTGATAGGGCATTCGGGCGATGACATCATTCAGATAATCCCTTGGGGTTACATCATGTGCCTTACAGGTGGCCAGCAGGGAACAGATCACCGACATATTAGCCGCTGCCTCATGGTTGCCGCAGAAAAGGTAATTTTTCCGTCCCAGAGTAATCGGCCGGATGACATTTTCAGCCAGATTGTTATCCCAAAGCAGGCGTCCGTCCTCCAGACATCCCATCATGTTGTCCCATCGGGTATAGGCATACGTGATGGCTTTCCCGATCTGGGAATTGGGGCTGTACTTGATTCCTTCCGTTTCCATCCACACTTTCATGGCATTCATGACAGGTCCGGCCAGTTCCCGGCGCTTCGTCTTCCGCTCGTCGTACGACAGGCCCGCCTTATCGCAGCAGTGTTCAATCCGGTAAATATGCTGTATCTGGGTCAGGCCATGTTCGGCCATCTCCCGGTTTTCATCCAGAGCCTGTTCAAAATGACGGCGGATATGCACCAGGCAGTTGAGCAGCCGCACGTCGGGGTTGGTCCTGAAGGCTGTCTCATAGCCTGCAAAACCGTCGCATTGAAGATAACCCTTGAAGTGATATTGATTTGCCAGGGATTCGATGACCGCTCCGGCACGCGATCCCTGGTCGTAATGGAAGATGACCAGTTTCTTCATGACCGACCTTACCATCCACAGGTATTCCTTGTCGGCCCTGTGCTTTTCCTTGTTGATGACCGGAACAGTGGTTTCGTCCGCCTGTACATAGTCGCAGGAAAAGACTTCCTTCTTGAGCTCCTCATACAGAGGCCTGAGCAGCTCCACCGTTTTTTTGAACCATCCGTCCAGCGTACTTTCCGTAAGGCCTTTCATCCCAAGATGCCGGTACTGCTGTATCTGCCGGTAGAACGGGACGTGATATTCATACTTCTGAAGCAGTATCTCGGCAAGCAGGCTGGTGTCGGCGATGCACTTGTCGACGGGCATCAGCGGCATGGGGGCCATCTCCACGCCTTTCTGCCCCCCGGGAGGAAGTTGGGTGCTGTCCTTGAGCGCATATTTGGGACGGATGATTTCCTTGACATAAAGCATCCCCGGTTTGTGCTTGACCACTCTGGTTACCTCTTCGCCAATCCTGCGATATAAGGACAGGTCCACACCGGCCGGCTCTATAACCTCGGTTTCGAGTACGGGCAGATCCTCTGTCATTTTGCGGTTCTGACGCTTCTGCTTCCGGACTTCCACCGGTTCCTTTTCTATCTGCTCCACGGCCTCGTCCCGCTTTTCTTCCGCCTGATGCCGGAGTCCGGCAAACTCTTCGGCAAAAAGGTCAGGCATATCGGGACTATATATGGGAAGCTTTTCTGTCTTACGCCCAAAGAGCTGGCGGTTCAGCCATGCAATCTGAGCCGTCAGCTCTTTGATTCGTTCCTGCAGATTCTTAATCTGTTCCGCCTGATCCTTATTAGTGGCAGACAATGAAGCAATGGAGCATTCAGCTTCTATTGTCTTGAGCAGTATATCCTTTTCTTCCATTGTCCGCATCTGTTTTGTTTATGTAAATATACTAAATATAAGCGGATTACACAATAATATCCGCACTTTATTCACTCTGGAAGCATATTATACATGATATTCCTTGCGCTCTGCCCTCAGGCGCCGGAGCCTCTGCTGCGGATTTTCCTGAATGCCCTCGACCATCATCACCAGGTCGCGCCATTCCATGGGATAGCTGTTTGATTGGGGATCGTACTCCGGCAGTTTGAAGCGGCCCGCCTCCAGGCGTTTTACATACATCACCATACCTCCGTCTTCCGCATGAAGCAACTTCATGAGCCTGCGGCTGGAACCTATGAAGATGAAGACATCCCCGTTCTTCACTTCGCTGTTCATCTTCTCATGTACCACTCCGCACAGCGAACTGATACCCTTGCGCATATCTGTCCTGCCAGGACACAGGAAGTAGCGCATCGTGTCGTTCAGGTTAAACATGGCCGCCTCGAAGACTTTGAGTGAACAGCTCCATCAGTATCTCTTCTGAACCGTTTCCGAAGTGGGCACGAAGACCGTTGGGAAACAGAACGGACACGCCATGCGGCACTTGTTCTTCAGGGGACGATTCCATGACTGACTGTTTAAAACTGATGGGAGCCAGCTCCTGTTTAACACTGTTCCTGTCAACCGAACATTTTCTACGCCAGTAATGATAGGTTGAATAACTTACACCTATCTGTTGCAGGTACGACTTCAACGGCAGGCCGCTTTGTTGTACCTGCAATTCCAATTCTTCAAATTCCAGTCTATTCATAATAATTGAGGTTTGATTGTATTCGCTGCCGCAAAGCTACAATCAAACCTCAAAGTGTAAAAGATGTATTTGTCCGAATGCTTACGTTTCTTTATCTACCATCGTAAGACACGAATAACCCCAGTTCTCACCTTCGTCTAAAAGCAACTGATGTGCCCATGTATTTCCACCATCAAGGCTTATTTTTATAGTAATATTTTTACGGGCATTGGTTGTATTTGGGTTCGAAAAAATCAATATATCCTTACCTAAAACATTGTCCGCTGCTTTCACACTGATAAGACTTGCCATACAAACAGGCTCAGGTAATGCTGTTCGTGATGACTCATGTTCTTTCCACGTCATGCCCAAATCAGAAGTTGTATAAACAGCACGGCTTCCTCCACGATTATCTCTCATATTCAACATCAGTGTTCCAGGAACAACTTCAGCAACCTGAGCTTCCGTAGTATTTGTACGTGCATGATTATGAATGGTCCATGTTTCTCCTCTATCCTTACTATACATAATACCAGCATTAGGAATCCGGTCTTTACCTATATATTGAATAGGAAATACCAATGTACCATCCTCCATAGTAATACCTCTACCCGGACCTTGCAACAAAAATACCATTCAGGGTGTTTTACTTGTTCGGTTATATTAATCGGCTCAGACCAGGTTTTTCCATCATCTGTACTTTTTACTAAAACAAGCTGAGCCGTATGATTTACATCCATACCTTGCTGTGAGCTCCACCATGCACGCTGATTACCCATTCCGTGTGTCCATGCCGCAACAATCCAGATTGTATTTGTTTTTGTATCAACCAAAATTGAGGGATCTCCTACACCATTCTGAGCTGCTGGCAGCTCACCGTATTCTCCAAAAGCTAGAGGCAGACGCATTTTTTCCCAAGTCTTTCCACCGTCAATACTCCGGCTCAAACCGATATCAATATGTTCCTGCAAATCCACACTACTGTTATAACGCACATCGTATACACCTAACAATGTACCTTTATTGGTTGTCACCAAACCTGGGATACGAAAAGCTGCTGCACCATCATCTCCGGCATGACGCACACCTACTCCCAAACGACGTATAACATTCGGTGCTGATACACATTTAACTGGTAACGACTGACCATCTGCTGTTACCCCCGTCACTTCAGCAGTGATTTTTGTAAGCAACGATGCTTCTGGCTTCATTTCTATACTGACCCAAAAGAAATTTACTCCCGGATATAAATTCTGATTTCCAGTCAACAATACAGAATTCTTTTGGGGAACAATTTCAGATTTCTTAATAGCATATGACGGATTGACAGACAAAGTCTTGCCTGGCGCATGAGCGGAAATATATTCTACAGGAGCAAAACGGTTCTTTCCTCTGTCCTGAATAGCTTCAGTACCTCCATAGTATAGTTTTACTGATTTAATCTGCTCTAAAGGTACATCTTGTCCAAATGTCACAGAAACATTATCCAAG
>ENA-OQCP01000604-OQCP01000604.1-human-gut-metagenome-genome-assembly--contig:-NODE-604-length-15832-cov-1.870232_pt1 | contig 15832 bp, 25 predicted proteins | sample MGYA00242760_ERZ504583 | MGnify/ENA primary metagenome ERZ504583 (study PRJEB26092, sample SAMD00036308) | human gut metagenome | host: Homo sapiens | study: EMG produced TPA metagenomics assembly of...
TGGTCTTTTTGGCGGCGGGCTTCTTTGCGGGAGCTTGGCAGCGGGAGCAGCGGCCTTGACAGGCTCCGCCTTCACCTCTTCGGCCTTAACAGGCTCAGCGGGCTTTTCCTCAGCCTTTGCAGGCTCCTCCACGGGCTTTCCTCCACAACGGGCTCTTCCTTGACCTCCGGCTTTGCCTCCTCTGCAGGAGCGCTCTCGACACAGGTGCTGCCTCTACAATGGGCTCCTCTGCCTTCTTGGCAGGGGCACGCTTTGTGCGGTCCTTCACCTCGGAAATGGTCCACAGCTGGTCATCGCCTGCGGTCTCCTGCCAGATCTGCAGGATAGCACCATCGTTGGCACCCATGCCCACAGTATCGATGCACTTGCCGCTGGCCCAGGAAGAGCGCAGACGGACGGTACCGGCGGGGGTGGGCTCCACGGCCCACATCTGGGAAGTGCCGCCCACATCCTCCACAGGTGCAGCCAGGTGCCGTTGGCGGTGCCGGTCATCATCAGGTCGATCAGCTTGCCGGATGCGCGGTTGCGGATGCGGTACACGCCGTCACCCTCGCGCACAAAGGCCCACTCCTGCTCGGGCTTGTGCTCGTACTTGCCCAGGCGGATATCGCCGCCGTTGGTGGCCTTCTCCACGGCCTGAATGACACTGCCGCCCTTGGCAGCGATGGTATAGAAGCGATCTGCTCGATCACGGTCTGCGCTACAGTTTTCATGTAAATCCCTCCAAGTTTGTTTCTTTTGAGCCAATCATTTTCGTTTTACAGGTAAATTATACCACCTGCTGTTATTTTTTACAAGGATTCCTCCATTTCTTTAGCACTATTCACAAAAGGGCCCCGCTTTTCAGCCTGTTTTGCACCGTTTGCGAAAACTTTTTGCCCCGTTTCGCCCCATAAAGCAGCAGCACCCCGCCATTTCTGGTGAGGTGCTGCTGTCGTTTTGGAAAACATCAAGAGGGTTCTGGCAGAGCTCCCTTACTGCTTTGCCTGACTGGGATGCGGCTGCACAGGCATTTTAGTAAACAGCGCTTTCAGGACCAGCGGAGTGGCCACACTGGACACGACGATGAGCAGGATGACGGCGGTGAAGTAGACGGAATCCACCACGCCGATGTCCAGGCCCTTCTGGCCACGATCAGGCCACCTCGCCGCGGGTCATCATGCCAACACCCACCTTGAGGGAATCACCCCAGCTGAACCTGCAGACCTTGGCCGCCAGCCCGCAGCCGATGATCTTGGTGATCAGGCCACCACCACGAAGCACACGCTGAACAGCAGGATCTCCGGGGTCAGGCCGCTGATATCTGTCTTCAGCCGATGCTGGCGAAGAAGATGGGAGCAAACAGCACATAGTTGCTGATGTCCACCCGGCGCTCCACATAGGGGGCATCCTCCAGAGTGCACAGGACGATGCCTGCGATGTAGGCACCGGTGATGTCTGCAATGCCGAAGTAAGCCTCGGCAATGTAGGCCATGGCAAAGCAGAACGCCATACTGACGATGGTGATGCGCTGGGTGTGGGGGTTGCGCTTGTCCAGCCACTTCATGGCGTAATGGGCAATGATGCCCACGCCGATGGCGGTGGCGAAGAACAGCACGGTGTTCATCAGCACCTTGCCCAGCCCCGTGCCGGTACCGGAGCTTGCTCCCAGCACACAGGTCAGCACCACGATGCCGATGACATCATCGATGACGGCGGCGCTGACGATGGTGGTGCCAAGGAAGCTCTTCAGGTGGCCCAGCTCCTGCAGGGTGGCCACAGTGATGGATACACTGGTGGCGGTCATAATGGTACCGATGAAGAGAGCACGGTAGAACTCCTGGCTGCCCAACGCCGAGAAGCCGTAGAACAGACTATAAAGGAGCGTGCCCCCTGCCAGCGGCACCGCCACGCCCACACAGGCGATCAGTGTTGCGATGGGGCCTGCTTTGATCAGCTCCTTCAGATTGGTGCCAAGGCCCGTGGAGAACATCAGCAGCACCACGCCGATCTCCGCAAAGATAGAAATGGTATCGCTGATATGCACAAGGTTCAGCAGGCAGGGCCCAATGATCAGGCCCGCAATGATCTCGCCCACCACCTGCGGTGCCTTGAACTTGCGGGCCACCAGCCCGAAGAACTTGGCACTGAGGATGATGATGGCAAGGTTCCGAAAACAGAATACATAAATTTGTCTTCCTCCGTTCTATTTCTTTATACAGGGCGGCCGGCCGCGCCCGCCATCCTATTTCTTTATTATATCGCCGCTCATTGCCAAAATCAAAATGATTCTCAATTTTTCTCGTTAAAAAAACAGACAAAGTTCACCAAAGCTTCAGCACAAATTTTTGTGCGGATTTTTGGCCTGCAGGGCTTGACAAAACAGCAGGGACTTGCTATAATAAATTGCTGTCTGAACAGACACGCCACACACGGCAGGCGATGCCGCATGTCGTGTGTACCCTTGGCCTCATAACCTTGAGGCCCTTAAGTCCAAAAGGAGGTGCTACAAAATGGCAAAGTACGAAACCATGCTGATTACCAGCGCCGCTCTCGACGAGGAGCTACCGCCGCTCTGGTTGGTAAGTTCAAGACCCTGATCGAGAACAACGGTACGATCGATTCCATCGACGAGTGGGGCAAGCGCCGTCTGGCCTACCCCATCAACGACGAGGAGGAAGGCGTTTACACTGTGATCAACTTCACCAGCGAGCCCAGCTTCCCCGCTGAGCTGGACCGTGTGTACAAGATCACTGAAGGTGTTATGCGCAGCCTGATCGTTGCCCACGAGGAGTAATCTTTTCGTGACAGAAAGGGAGACCGTAAAATGTTGAATGTTGTTGCTATCATGGGCCGTCTTGTGGCGGATCCTGAACTCCGCACCACGCCTCAGGGCACCAATGTGTGCAGCTTCCGCATTGCCTGCGACCGCAATTTTGTGCGTCAGGGTGAGCAGCGTCAGGCTGACTTCATTGATATCGTTGCCTGGCGTTCTCAGGCCGAGTTTGTTTCTAAGTATTTCCAGAAAGGCAGTCTGATCGCCATCGAAGGCTCTCTTCAGACCCGCCAGTATCAGGATAAGAACGGCAACAATCGCACGGCTGTGGAAGTCGTAGCCAACAACATTAGCTTTGCAGGCCCCAAGAGCAGCAATCAGGGCGGTGGAGCAAATTACCAGAATTCTCTCCCGCCTACCAGAACGCAGCCCCTGCCCGTCCGGCTGCTGTGGAGGCAGCTCCCAGCTATTCCGCCGGCAGTGCAGATGATTTTGCTGTCATTGATGACAGTGATGACCTGCCGTTCTGATTTCGTAACGGTCTGACCGTTCAATTCTTATAGGAGGTAATAAGCAATGGCTTTTGAAAGAACCGAAGGCTCTCGCCCCGCACGCCCCATGCGTCGCGGCCGCAAGAAGGTTTGCAGCTTCTGTGTCGATCGCATCGACACCATCGATTACAAGGACGTGCCCCGTCTGCGTAAGTACGTCTCTGAGCGTGCTAAGATCATTCCCCGCCGTGTGACCGGCACCTGCGCTTATCATCAGCGCGCACTGACCACCGCCATCAAGCGTGCTCGTCACGTTGCTCTGATGCCCTACGTCAGCGACTAATCAGAACTTTATCAACCATTCAAAATAATCAGCAATCAGCAAAGCGCTTTCACCGATGACAAGGTGAAAGCGCTTTTTTGCTGCGTCTTTCGTTTGTGCAGTGCTCCCGGCACTCAGTAGTCTGCCTGTTTCTTTTTGCTGCATTCTGGGAACATCTTATGGAACCGTTCCCGCAGTTTCCGGGCAGATCTCTCTCATCCATAAAATTGCATCACCCGGTCAAAAAGTTACAAACCGGTACGGTTTTTTCCGGTATTTCCTGAAATGTTACCGGTAATTTCTGAAATCAACCGGTGTTTTGATGTGTTGGCAAATCAATCTGCACAAATGCAAGTTGATTCTTTGTACACCTTTTACGAAATTACTTCCACATGATTGATTTTTTGCACAAACTGTGCCATACTATAGCCACTGGAAACGTTCCCGACACCGTTCCCGAAAATCCAACCGAAAGCGAGGGCACGCGATATGACGATCAAGGACATTGCCCGCATCAGCGGCTGTTCTGTCAGCACCATTTCGCGCGTCATCAATGACCGGCCGGATGTCCGGCCCGAGACCAAGGAGCATGTGCTCAAGGTCATGCGGGAGGCAGGCTTTACCCCCAACACCAACGCGCGGCAGCTGAAGATCCAGCAATCCCGCAGCCTGGTGTTCGTGGTCAAGGGGACCCGGAACATCTTCTTCTCCGACTTCCTCGTTCAGCTGCAGCGGGCCGCTACCCTGTATGGGTACAACGGCATCGTCTCCTACCTGGACGAAAACGCCAACGAGATCGATGCTGCCGAGAAGATCCTGCGGGAGATCAAGCCCAAGGGCATGATCTTTCTGGGCGGCAGTGTCACAAACTTCCAGAACGGCTTTGCTAACATCTCCGTTCCCTCCGTGCTGGCCACGCTGGTTTCCAATGAATTGGACTTCCCCAATCTCTCGATGGTGGGTGTGGATGACCGGGCCGCAGCAAAAGCGGCAGTCTCCCATCTCATCGCGCAGGGTCACCGCAAGATCGCGGTGTTGGGCGGCCCGGCCACCAGCTTTCCCAGCCGGATGCGCCGTTTGGGTGCGCAGGATGCCATGGAGGACGCAGGGCTTGTCCTTGACGATAAGCTCTATGGCCTGTCCAACTACGATTTCGAGTCCGCCTACCACGCCATGAACAGTCTGCTGGCCCGCCGGGCCGAGTTCACTGCCCTGTTTGCCATGAGCGATGTGATCGCCTTTGGTGCGATCCGGGCGCTGGTAAGCGCAGGGTTGCGGGTGCCGGAGGATGTATCAGTGATCGGTTTTGATGGCATTACGATGTCCGCTACTGCGTGCCGGTGATGACCACCATCGTCCAACCCAGTGAACAGATCGCACTGCAGAGCATCGAGCTGCTGGTGCGGCAGATCGAACACGGAGCCCCGGCCCAGACCGTCACGCTCCAGCCGGAATTGCAGCAGGGCGAAAGCGTTTGCCCCTGCCGCCGGAATTATTCAGTCTAACTTCCGTCCTCATGCTGTGGACGGTGGCAGATATTAACCAAAAGAAGAAGGAGTACTATTATGAAAAAGATGATCTCTCGTCGTAACTTTCTGAAGGTCGCAGGCGCTTCTACGCTGCTCTGGGCCTGGCCGCCTGTGGTGGTTCGTCCAGCTCCACCGCTTCCTCCACTGCCAGCTCTGCTGCCGGTTCTGAGACCGCTGCAAAGGCTGACGGCAAGGTCTACTACCTGAACTTCAAGCCCGAGCAGGATCAGGCCTGGCAGGACCTGGCCGCTGAGTACACCAAGGAGACCGGCGTGCCTGTGACCGTTGTGACCGCTGCTTCCGGTCAGTACGAGACCACCCTGATGAGCGAGATGGAGAAGAGCGAGGCTCCTACCCTGTTCCAGGTCAACGGCCCTGTGGGTCTGGCCAACTGGAAGGATTACTGCTACGATCTGTCCGGCAGCAAGCTGTACGGCGAGCTGACCAGCGACTCCTTCGCCCTGAAGGATGGCGACGCTGTCACCAGCATTGCATACGTCATTGAGACCTACGGCATCATCTACAACAAGGAGCTGCTGACTGCCGCCGGTTACACCCAGGACGACATCAAGGCTTTGACGATCTGAAGAAGGTCGCCGATGATATCCAGGCACGCAAGGCTGAGCTGGGCGTGGATGGTGCTTTCACTTCCGCCGGCATGGATGCCTCTTCTGACTGGCGTTTCAAGACCCATCTGGCAAACCTGCCCATCTACTACGAGTACAAGGCTGACGGCATTGGCTCCACCGATGCCATCAAGCACCTACCTCGACAACTACAAGCAGATCTGGGATCTGTACATCACCGATTCCACCTGCGATCCCACGCTGCTGGCTTCCAAGACCGGCAACGACGCTGTGGCCGAGTTCGTGGGCAAAAAGGCTGTCTTCTATCAGAACGGCACCTGGCTTACAGCGATGTGAAGGATCTGGCGACGACAACCTGGGTATGCTGCCCATCTACATTGGTGTTGACGGCGAAGAGAATCAGGGCCTGTGCACCGGTTCTGAGAACTACTGGTGCGTGAACAACACCTCTTCTGACGAGGACATTCAGGCCACTCTGGACTTCCTGTACTGGTGTGTCACCTCCGAGACCGGCACCAGCGCAATGGCTGATGATATGGGCTTTGTCATCCCCTTCAAGGCTGCAAAGGATTCCACCAACCCCCTGATCGCCATTGCAAACGACTACGTTGCAGCTGGCAAGACCAGTGTTGACTGGTGCTTCTCCACCATGCCTTCCGAGGAGTGGAAGAATGGTGTTGGTTCTGCTCTGACCGCTTACGCAGCAGGCACCGGCGATTGGAACGCCGTTGTCACTGCCTTCGTTGATGGCTGGGCCAAGGAGTACAAGCTGGCTAACGGCTAAGCGATTCTGACTTTCCCCTTTTATTTGTGTAAACCGTAATGGGAGGCGGGCGAGCTGTTCGCCCGCCTCCCTTTGTTTTGGAGGTATATCATGCAAAAGGCCATCAGCAAATATTGGCCGGTGTTCGTGCTTCCTACGCTGATCGCTTCATCATCGGCTTTATCTGGCCCTTTATCTGGGGCATCTTCCTTTCCTTCCAGCGCTTCACCACCGTGAGCAAGACCACCTTTGTGGGCATCCAGAACTATATCTCCGTGTTCCAGGATTCCACCTTCCTGCACGCTTTCGGCTTTACGGCAGCGTTCACTGTGGTCTCCACCGTGCTCATCAATGTCTGCGCCTTTGCCATTGCAATCGTGCTGACCCGCGGCATCAAGGCACCAACATCTTCCGTACCGTCTACTTTATGCCCAACCTGATCGGCGGCATCCTGCTGGGCTACATCTGGCAGATCCTGCTCAACGGCGTGCTGGCAAACCTGCAAAAGCCCCTGCTGGCACTGGATGCCAAGGCCGGTTTCGTCGGTCTGGTCATTCTGATGTGCTGGCAGCAGATCGGTTATATGATGATCATCTACGTTGCCGGTCTGCAAAGCGTGCCCGGTGACTGATCGAGGCTGCCAAGATCGACGGTGCTTCTGACCGCGAGATCCTGTTCAAGATCAAGCTGCCCATGGTCATGCCCAGCATCACCATCTGCACCTTCCTGACCCTGACCAACAGCTTTAAGCTGTTCGACCAGAACGTTGCTTTGACCGCAGGCGAACCTGCCAACGCCAGTGAAATGCTGGCCCTGAACATCTACAATACCTTCTATGGCCGCTCCGGTGCTCAGTGGAAGGGCATCGGCCAGGCAAAGGCTGTGGTATTCTTCCTGATCGTTGTGGTCATCTCTCTGGCGCAGCTCCACTTCACCCGTTCTAAGGAGGTCCAGCAGTAATGATTAAACAGAAAAAGTTGTGGGATAACACTCTCACCGTCATCATGGCCCTGCTTTGCCTGCTGTGGATCTACCCCATCGTCCTGATTCTGCTGAACAGCCTGAAAAAAGAGGGTACCTTTACCACCTCTACCGTGTTCCAGCTGCCCACCAGTGAGACCTTTGCAGGCCTTTCCAACTACGTCTACGGCGTGATCAAAATGGGCTTCCTTTCCAGTTTGGGCTACAGCTCGTCATTACTGTTTCCAGCGTGGCCCTCATCCTGCTGTGCTGCTCCATGACAGGCTGGTACCTGACCCGGGTGAACAACAAACTCAGCAAGTTTATGAACCTGCTCATCGTGTTCTCGATGGTCGTCCCCTTCCAGATGGTCATGTTCACTCTGTCCAAGACCGCAGATACCCTCAAACTGAACACCCCCTGGAACATCTGCATCATCTACCTGGGCTTTGGTGCCGGTCTGGCCGTGTTCATGTTCACCGGCTTTATGAAGAGCGTTCCCATGGAGATCGAGGAGGCCGCCATGATCGATGGCTGTAACCCCATCCAGATCTTCTTCAAGATCGTGTTCCCCATCCTGAAGCCTACCATGATCTCCACCGCCATTCTGGAAACCATGTGGGTCTGGAACGACTACCTGCTGCCCACTCTGGTGCTGGATATCAAGAAGTACCGCACCATCCCCATGGCAATCCAGTACTTCCGCGGCGGCTATGGCCGTGTGGAGCTGGCCCCCATGATGGCCTGCATCATCATCGCCATCATCCCCATCATCATCCTGTACATGACCTGCCAGAAATACATCATTGAGGGTGTTGTTGCAGGCGCTGTCAAGGGTTAAGGAGGAGTTCACCATGCGAGCATGCGGCATTCTGATGCCCGTTTTTAGTCTGCCGGGGCCCTTTGGCATCGGCACGCTGGGGGAAGAAGCCTTTTCGTTCGTGGATTTTCTGGCCCGTGCAAAGCAGACCTATTGGCAGATCCTGCCCATTGGCCCCACCGGCTACGGTGACAGCCCCTACCAGAGCTTTTCCGCCTTTGCCGGGAACCCCTACTTTATCGATTTCCGTGTCCTGCACGAGCAGGGCTATCTGACCGCTGATGAGATTCCCGCTGAAGTTCCGGTTGGACCGGTGGACTACGGCGTGCTCTACCAGCAGCGCCCGGTGGTGCTGCAAAAAGCCGCTGACCGTCTGCTGGCTGCAGCCAGCGTGGAGTACAAAGACTTCTGCACGGCACAGAGCTTCTGGCTGGACGATTACGCCCTGTTCATGGCCGTCAAGGCCGAACAGGGACAGGCAGGCCTGTGTGACTGGCCGGATGACCTGCGCACCCGCCAGCCCGCTGCCGTAGCCGCTGCCAGGGAGCGTCTAGCCGGCAGGTAGATTATTTCAAGGCGGTGCAGTTCTTCTTCTACACCCAGTGGAACGCCCTGAAAGCCTATGCCAACAGCAAGGCATCCAGCTGGTGGGAGATATCCCCATCTACGTCAGCCCAGATTCCAGCGATCTGTGGACGCGGCCGGAGCTCTTCCAGACCGACGGCCAGACCCACCTGACGCAGGTGGCAGGCTGTCCCCCGGATGCCTTTGCGGCAGACGGTCAGCTCTGGGGCAATCCGCTCTACGACTGGCCCCGCCACAAGGCCGAGGATTTTGCCTGGTGGAAGCGCCGGATGCAGCACGCTACTTCGATTTATGATGTCGTGCGCATCGACCACTTCCGTGGTTTTGAGAGCTACTACGCCATCCCTGCCGGAAACAAGACGGCGGCAGGCGGCCACTGGGAAAAGGGGCCGGATCGTGCTTTCATCGATGCCATCCACGAGACCCTGGGTCAGGGCGGCATCATTGCAGAGGATCTGGGATACCTGACCCCTGAGGTCAAGACCATGCTGGCTGCCAGCGGCTATCCGGGCATGAAGATCATGCAGTTTGCCTTTGACAGCCGGGAACCGGGCAACTATCTTCCCTACACCTACCCTCACAACAGCGTGGTCTACACCGGCACCCATGACAATGTGACCACCGAGGCTGGCGGCAATCTGCCAGCCCCGAGGATGTCCACTATGCCTGCCGTTACCTGCGCTGCCTGCCCGAGGATCTGACAGAGGCTATGATCTGCGCCTGCCTTGCCAGTGTTTCGGATATGGCCATCATCCCATGGCCGACTGGCTGCATCTGGGTGCGGAGGCCCGCATCAACACCCCCAGCACCCAGGGACCAACTGGCAGTGGCGGCTGGATACCCCGCTTACCAGTCTGCTGGCCGAGCATATTGCCGATCTGACAGCACTGTATGACCGGGCTCCGGCTGTGGCAGACCGCTAAAACGTTTCCTTCTTCTTTTCTCCCCATACAAAGACGGCAGGCACCAGCCCCTCCTTTCCGGAGGACTGGTGCCCGCCGTCTCTTTTTGCATTATTTTCAATTTTCACACAACATTTTTTCGCCGCATCCCGCGCAGGACGTTCCATATATTTCCGCGCAGAACCGTTTCTTTTTTACAAAACGGCCACAGTATCTTCACAATTCTTTCGCATTTGGGGTTTCATCGCTCTCTTGTTGTTTTTGGGCAATTATGCTATAATCCAATTAGCTTCATATCCGCCTTTGCGCGGATTTTACGAACGAAAGGAGTTTTCCACCATGGAATTTACCTATCAGAGCACGATGCAGCTGCCCGCGTCCTATGCGGTTCTCTCCGAAGATGAAATGGTCTACACCGTTGGCGGCGCTTTTGAGCTGAATATCAACGCGCAGGATGTCCTGAATTTCACCGTTAATGTCGGTGTCAACCTGGTACGTATGCTGGGTCAGGCTGCCATCAGCAACACCATTGCCGGTATCATTGACATGCGGAACGATGGTCTGACCACGATGGGTGCCATTGAGCATTACTGGGGCCGCCAGACTCCCGTTGGCAAGACCATGACTGTGGTTGCTGCCGGTTTTGCAGGCGTTTATGTCTACTACTGGCTAGGTCTGCTATTGAGAGCTTCCTGTCCATTTACAATGACATGCGGAACATCTACAACGAGAGCGAAGCCAAAAATCAGGCACAGGCCGCAGGTACAGCAGCTCTGGCCGCCTGAGTAAATCTTTGAAAGGAGCCTTTTATGGAAAACTTGCGTATGCCTGCATCTTATGCAACGCTTCCGGAAGAAGAGCTGCCGGAGATCTTTGGCGGCGGAGAACTGGGAGATGCATTGGACAGCTTTACGGATAACCTCCACCTGGACGATTTCTTCTTTCAGGGGGGGATCCTCTCCATCTCCATCTCGTTTGTGCCTCTGCTCCTGTTCAATGTTGTTGTTTCCGGCTACCGGTTTGTAGAAAACATTTACAAGAACCTGTCCAACTGGTTCGGTTATCACGATGATACCTTCTCTGCCGTTTCTAGTTTCACGGATGAAATGCGCCAGAAACAGCAGCAGCGCGGTATCTGAGTCGTTTTCCCTGTAACATGAAAGAGCTTCACAATTCCGGCTTCTGCCGGAGTGTGAAGCTCTTTTTGTTTGGCCGGATCCAGATGTTCAAATGACCCGCAGCCCCCTGCTCCCGCAGACGGAGCAGATAGCAGCTGCCCGCACCGAACACCTTTTCTATCGCTTCGTGATATTTTGCAGTCAGCATACCGGACACAAACGCCTGAATGGTTCCTGCAAAGCCGCCGCCCTGCATCCGCCAGGCTCCCCCCTGCCCCTCCAGCAGAGTCTGACTGAGGGCAAGCGCCACCGAGAGCCCCTGATGCCGTACGTCCGTAGAGCAGTAAACGTTCTGGCACAGGGCAAAAGAGGCATGTCCACTTTCCAGAATCAGCTGCAGGAAAGCATTGAAATCCCCGCTGACCAGGGCATTCCGCTGGGCCAATGCGCGGGCATTCTCTTCAAAATAGTGGACCGCACGCAGAACAGCACGATCCCCGCAAGCCCTGCGCAGGCGTGGCAGAGCCGTCCAGAACTCCTGTTCCTTGACCTGCCCCAACACCTTACCGCCCAGACAGGCCGCCACCGATTCCATTTCATGCCGGATGGCCGCAAATTCACCGGTCAGCTCGCTGTGACTGCCCCGGGTATCGGTCACGCAAAGGGTCATGTCCGCCGGGAGCAACCCTGCCGTGTGGATCTTTTCTATCCGGGGCTTCTTTGGATCGGCAAAATCCGCAAAGATGACCCCGCCCACGGCGCTGGTCAGCTGATCCAACAGGCCGCTTGGTTTTCCGAAATATGTATTTTCCGCATACTGGCAGATCTTCGCCAGCTCCGGCGCTGTCAGCCTGCAGCCATATTCCCCGTTCAGGATGGCCGCCATCCCCATCTCAAAAGCCGCCGAACTGGAAAGCCCGCTGCCCCGGAGCACATCGCTGGCGGTATAGGCATCGAAGCCACCCACCGTCTTTCCCTGTGCCCGGAAACCTTCCGCAATGCCCCGGATCAAACTGGCCGAATGGGTGCTCTCGCCCTGCTGGGGCTCGGCCTCGCTCAGATCAATGACATCCAGCTTGTTGAAGCCCCGGGATTTGACCCGGATAAAACCGTCGTCACTGGGGGATGCCACTGCGACCAGATCCAGCGTCACCGCTGCCGCAAGCCCATACCCGTGCTGATGATCGGTATGGTTGCCGCCCAGCTCCGCCCGGCCCGGAGCCGAGTAAACATGCACCTGCCGCCCGGGGCCATAGTAAAGCTCAAACTGTTCCAGCGCGGCGGCATACCGCTGCCGCTGGCGGCCAGCACCGCCGGTTCTGTGCCATAGAGCGTGCAGAGCGCTTCGTCCCACTGCCCCGCAAGGATCTCCCGTCTGAGTTGTGCACTGGTCGCCATGGCCGCTCCTCCTCCACAAACGTTCTCCACAAAGTCCGTGCATGAAGCTCCATGCACTTGGGTTAGCCTTATTGTACTTCATTCCGCCCTCTTTTGCAATTTGAATCCGCAAAAAATCCAATTTCAGCGCGAAAAACAAAGTTTCGGATGTACTTTTGTTGAATTTGCAGATACAGTTATGATATACTGGAATCAAGAATGCGGTCAACTGGAGGAAACGATCATGGCAGATGTCTACAAGCAGTCCTTCAAGCAGAATTACACCAATAATATTGAATTATCCATCTTCAACTGTGGTCTGGAACGCTGTGCCCCGGGCCAGACCTGGGGCCCCGGTATCCGGGATCACTACCTGATCCATCTGGTTGTCTCGGGCAAGGCACCTTTGAAGTGGGCGGCAAGACCTTTGAGGTCGTGCCGGGAGATCTGTTCTTTGCCCGGCCCAGTCAGCTCATCCGCTACTCTGCCGACGAGCAGCAGCCTGGGAGTACAGCTGGGTCGGCTTCAACGGTGCCTGCGCCCATAAACTGGCGGCACAGCTTCCCTTTACCGATACTGCTCCTGTGCACCACACGCAGGACCCGGAGGGAATGCGGGCAGCTCTGACCAACATCTATTCTTCCCGTGGGTTAGAGCCTCAGGATGAGGCTGCATGGTGGGGTATCTCTACCTGTTCATCTCCGCCCTGATGAAGGAGACCAGTGAGACGCGCCCCCACAACGCTTCCTCCTCCAATCAATATGTACTGAATGCCATCAAATACATCCAGTTCAACTATTCGCACGACATCTCCATTGATGATGTCGCTAAGAGCGTGGGCGTTTCCCGCAGTCATCTGTACCGGGTGTTTATGCTCAATGTGGGCAAGAGCCCCATCGATTATCTGACCGAATACCGCATCAACGAAGCCTGCAAGCTACTGAGGGCCGGAAACCTTTCCATTGCAGAGGTCGCCATCTCGGTGGGCTTCTTTGACCAGTTCTATTTTTCCCGGGTCTTCAAGCGGGCCAAGGGGATGCCGCCCAGCAAATACATTGCCGCCCAGAGCGAAAATGCAGATGCCCCCGCTTCGGAAGAAGCCTGACCCAATCCCATTCCAAAGGAGAATTTTCATGCCCTTACAGAAAAATCAGGTGCTGACCCTGACCATTGAGCGCCTGTCCAACGATGGCAGCGGCGTTGCTCACAGCCCGGACGGCGAGGCTGTGTTCATACCCGGCACCGCCCCCGGTGACGTTGCCGCCATCCGCATCGTTAAAGATTGCGGCCGCTACGCTTTCGGTATTCTGGATGCCATTCAGACTCCCTCGCCTGACCGTATCCCGGTAGATTGTGCAGTGGCCGGCCCCTGCGGTGGCTGCAGCCTGCGGCATCTGGATTATGCCGCTGAACTGCGCGCCAAGGGCGAAAGCGTTACCGATGCTTTCCGCCGCATTGGCGGGCTGGATGTACCGTGCTGCCGCCCCTCCCCTCCCCCGAGATCGACCGCTACCGCAATAAAGTTCAATTCCCGGTGGGCTGTGATAAGAATGGCAAACCCTGTATCGGTTTCTACGCCGGGCGCACCCACCGCATCGTTCCCTGCCCCGACTGCAAACTGCAGCCGGATGTGCTGAACGAGATTGGCAATACCCTCTGCGATTTCTTTGCCGCCCACAACATCCAGCCCTACGATGAGCAGACGGGCAAGGGGCTGGTTCGTCATGTGTTTCTGCGCCGGGGTGTCCACAGCGGCCAAATCATGGTCTGCCTGGTCTGCACCCGGGCAAAGCTGCCCCAAGCAGAGGAGCTTTGCCGCGCACTGACTGCGCAGTTTTCCGATATCGCCACCATCCTGATCAATGTCAACGCCAAAAACACCAATGTGATCCTGGGCAGCGAGACCCACGCCCTGTACGGCCCCGGTTCATCGAGGACACCCTCTGCGGCGTTCCGGTGCAGCTGGGCCCCTTGTCGTTTTATCAGGTCAACACTCTGGCTGCTGAGCGGCTCTATGGCATTGCTGCAGAATATGCTCAGTTGACTCCGGATGACCTGCTGCTGGATCTCTACTGCGGCATGGGCACCATTGGCCTGTCCATGGCAGACCATTGCCGGGAGCTCATCGGCGTGGAGATCGTGCCTGAGGCCATCGAAAGCGCCAAGGCCAATGCTGCCCGCATGGGTGATGCCATAGCCGCAAAGAGCCGCTTCTTCTGCGCCGATGCTGGTAAGGCGGCCTCTCAGCTTGCCGCCGAGGGCCTGCACCCGGATGTTGTGATGCTCGACCCGCCCCGCAAAGGCTGTGACGAAGCAACCCTTTCCGCTGTCGTCGCCATGTCCCCCCGCCGGGTGGTCTATGTCAGCTGCAACCCCTCCACCGCCGCCCGGGATGCCAAGTGGCTGGAAGAACATGGGTATCGGACAGAAAAGGTGCAGCCGGTGGACCTTTTCCCGAGGACGAGGCATTGCGAGACGGTTGTTTTGCTTTCCAAGGGAGAAATCGACTCAAAGAAGGTGCGGGTGGAGTTCTCGCTGGAAGATATGGATATGTCCGGCTTCCAGAAGGGCGCGACTTATGAGCAGATCAAGGCGTATGTGTTGGAGCATACCGGTTTGAAGGTATCTTCCCTGTACATCTCACAGATAAAGCGCAAGTGCGGGCTGGATGTGGGGCAAAATTATAACCTGTCAAAGAAGGAAGATGCCAAAGTGCCAAAATGTCCGCCGGAGAAGGAAGCGGCGATCAGGGATGCGTTGAAATATTTTCAGATGATTTAAGAGTCTATTGAGCAAAAAAGCAGTAAATCAATTTCAGATTTACTGCTTTTGCTGGCCGGGCCGGTGAGCTACGAGCATTCATGACTTTTTGATAACTTGTTCCATACTGATATATTAAGCGGAAAGTTGTGGCCCTGTATTTTCAGAGGGAAACGAATGCTCCTTGAATATATCCCACAAAATATGCCATCGCTATACTCAGTGCAATGCAACATATACATAGTATTTCAGCAATTACCTTTTTTTCGATTATTTCATTTATGGACTTTCCGTAATCAATAGTAGACCATACCATTGAAAGCAAAAATAGAATTGAAATCCATTGAGTATGAAATGATAGTCCCATGCTAACAAATACATAGTTTGAGATGATGTAAAAAGCGCTTCTGACTACAACTTCTGTCACTTTTACAATCCGATTTCTCATAGAATTCTCCCTCTCTGATAATACTGTGGGCGGCAGCACTCCTTGCTGTCGCCCCTTGATTGCCTATCTGCAAAGGCGGGCGGGGCTGTCAACGGCGGCGCTTGCGCCGTTCATCTTGACCGTTGACTGGCTCGGCTGGCTTTGCTATTCCGTGATCTCTTTCAGTTATTGTCAAAGGAAATGTAGATAGTTAGACTATTGGGTATGTAGCTGATACTTAACCACTTTTCGTCGTTTGATAAAAGTGTCCCGATAGAAACATAGTTTTCTCCCTCGATTTCCTCTGACACATTTTCAATTACGGAAAAGCCTTCTTGGTTCAAAAGCTCCATATACTCGTTATAGTCGTTTTCGCTAATGCCGGTAAGGTTGATATTGCAATTCTCATGTTCTGTATCAAGTGTAGCCCATGCAA
>ENA-OQCP01000605-OQCP01000605.1-human-gut-metagenome-genome-assembly--contig:-NODE-605-length-15819-cov-2.409635_pt1 | contig 15819 bp, 23 predicted proteins | sample MGYA00242760_ERZ504583 | MGnify/ENA primary metagenome ERZ504583 (study PRJEB26092, sample SAMD00036308) | human gut metagenome | host: Homo sapiens | study: EMG produced TPA metagenomics assembly of...
CTTCGTCCGGGTGGGCGCTGGGCAGGTCGATCTTGTTCAGGATGGGCACCAGCTCCAGATCATGCTCCAGCGCCATGTAGGTGTTGGCCAGCGTCTGGGCCTCCACACCCTGGGTGGCATCCACCACCAGAATGGCACCCTCACAGGCGGCCAGACTGCGGCTGACCTCGTAGGCGAAGTCCACATGGCCCGGGGTGTCGATGAGGTTGAACTCGTAGGTCTTGCCGTCCTTGGCAGTGTAGTTCAGGGTAACGGCGCGGGCTTTGATGGTGATGCCGCGCTCCCGCTCGATGTCCATGTTATCGAGGATCTGATCCTCCATGGTGCGCTCGTCCACGCTTTTGGTCAGCTCTAGGATGCGGTCCGATAGGGTGGACTTGCCGTGGTCGATGTGTGCAATGATGCAGAAATTTCGGATGTTGTCTCTTGCCATGTAATTCCTCCGAGAGAGTGTGTTAGTCGTTCAGGATCCAGTCCTCTACGGCAGCGGTCGTGCCGTGTTCCAGATAAACGCGGGGCACCCGGCGGGAAACGCCGCAGAGCACCTCGTAGGTGATGGTATCGGTCTTGCGGGCAATGTCCTCCGCACTGTCGCTGACAGTGCCGCCCCACAGGATGGCTTCGTCCCCCTCCTGCACCGTGCCCGGCACAGCAGAGACATCCACCATCATCTGATCCATACAGACCCGGCCCAGCACCGGGCAGGGTCTGCCGTGGATCTCCACGATGCCTTTGCCGCAGCTGAGCTGGCGGGGGTAGCCATCGGCGTAGCCGGTGCAGAGGGTGGCCACCGGCGTGGGCCGCTCTGCTGTGAACCGGCGGCCATAGCTGGTGGACTGGCCCGGCTGCAGCACCTTGACCATGCTGACCACGGTCTTGAGCTTCATCACCGGGCGGAACAGCCCGAAGCGGACTTCATCGCTGGGGTCAAAGCCGTACAGGATGATGCCGGGGCGGGCCATGCAGTGTGCCCGGGGCAGGCCCTCGGGCCAGTCCGGGTGGAGCATCACACCGGCCGAGTTGTCGCAGTGGACGATGCCGGGCTCGTGCCCGGCTGCCGTCAGGGCGCTGCAGGCCTGCACAAAGAGCCGGTGCTGCTCGGCGGTGTAGGCAATGTTTTCCTCGGCGGTGTCATCGGCCACCGAGAAGTGCTGGAACAGGCCGGTCATTTCCAGGCCGGGCAGGGTGCAGGCGGCAATGGCCTCGGCAATGGCAGCATCAAAATCGGTGCGCAGAGCAAAGCCGATGCGGCCCATGCCGGTATCCACAGCCAGATGCACTTGACCCAGCCCCCGGCGGCTGCGCGGCCTCGCTCAGGCTTTGGCCTGGGGCAGGGAATAGCAGGCCGCGGTGATATCGTCCCGGATGAGGGCGGCAGCGTATGTGGGCTGCACATGGCCCAGAATGAGGATGGGCAGGGTCTGGCCGCTCCTGCGCAGCTGCAGGGCCTCGGCCAGGCAGCTGACAGCCAGCCAGGAAGCGCCTCCTGCGCAAGACCCGGGCGCACTGGACGGCACCGTGGCCGTAGCTGTCGGCCTTGACCACGGCACACAGGGGCAGGCTGCCTGCCCGCTGCTTTACGGTGCGGAAGTTGGCCCGCAGGGCATCGAGGTCGATCTCAGCCCAGACATGTTTTTCAAAGTTCTGCATCTGCATGATGCATTCCCTCCTTTGGGGATGGATTGGAAGCGCGGCCTGTATGAACCGGCCGCCAGCCATCAATGCCGCTCTCCTGCAGGGCATGGAGCGTTTTTTGCCGGAAAGCGTGGTCGGTGCGGCAGCGCTCCCGGACAAAATCCTTGGTCTGCTCCCGCACGGTCACACCGTCGGCGGGACAGCGGCTCTTGACGATGGGGAACTCCTCCTCCTTTACCGCACAGCGCACCTCGTGTTCGGTGGCCAGCAGCATGGGGCGGATCAGGGTCAGGCCCCGGCGGTCCAGCTGGGTGACCGGGGAGAAGCAGCCAATGCGGCCCTCCCGCCAGAGATTCATGTAAAAGGTCTCGACAGCATCATCGAGGTGGTGGCCCAGCGCCACTTTATTGCAGCCCAGCTCCTGCGCCGCCGTGTGCAGCGCGCCCCGGCGCAGCCTGGCGCAGAGGGAACAGGGGTTCTTTTCCTGCCGGTATTCAAACACGATGGGGCCGATCTCGGTGCGGCGCACCTCGTAGGGGACCTCATACCGGGCGAACAGCGCCGCCAGCGGGCTGTAATCCACGGCCTGATGGTCAAACTGCGGGTCAAGGGTGACGGCCATGACCTCATAATCAAAGCCGAGGTACCGGCGCAGCAGGGCCAACCCGATGGTCAGGGCCACGCTGTCCTTGCCGCCCGAAACGCCCACCATGATCTTATCACCGGGGGAGATCATCTCGTAATCCTGCACGGCCTTACGCATCAGGCCGCAGAGCCGCTGCATGGCGTGTGGATCGCTCATGTCAGGCTCACGCTTTCCACCAGATTGACGATATCGCTGATGGAGGCCAGCTTGGTCAGGCCGGAGACATAGACCACATCGCCGCTGTCGTATTCAATGGTGGCCAGCACGGCGTAGTAGGCTGGATATCACAGCGCACGGCAGTGACCGTGGCACCCTCCACCTGCAGCTTGACCTTGCGGGGCTGATGACACCGTAGGCTGCTTTCAGGTCAGCTTCCGACTGGCCGATGAAATCTTCGTAAGTGGCTTTGTCTCCCCGCTGGAACAGCACCACCTGGTAGTTGGCGTTGGCGCTGTCCTCACCGGAAGCCAGCTGCAGCGCATGGCCCAGCGCAGCGTCCTCGGTCATCTGGCAGACGGGCCAGGCGGCACTTTCGTAATCCACCGAGATGCCATTCTCCGCATCAAAGTGGGTGTCGGGGTTGGCGGGAGTGCGGCGGTTGACGGCCAGCGTCAGCCCAAAGTAGGCCAGCGCACCCAAAAGCACGATCACGCCCATGGCGAGCAGCAGTCTGGAGGCCCGCTGCTGGAGGAATCCTGCGTGTGAATGTCTTTCGGCATGGGAAAAATCTCCTTTTTACAATATCTTATATAGTATAACACACTCGGCGGCAAAATTGTAGCGCCGCCGGGGCAAATTTCGCCCCGGAGGCCGAAAAACTTTTTGAAAATGCGATTTTAGAAAACGTGAGATTTTGAGAGGATTCAAGAGATTTTGAGAGGTATAAAAATTTCCACTGAAAAAATCGCAAAAAGATGTTGACAGGCGCTTTTTTGTGTTGTATACTGACACTCGCGCCCCAAAGGCGCTGAATCGTACCAAACACTTATCAGGAGGAAATAGATATGAGCACTACTCTCGTAAAGCCCGCTGAAGTCGAGCGCAAGTGGTATCTGCTCGACGCAACCGGCAAGAGCCTGGGTCACGTCGCTGCTGAGCCGCTGTTCTGCTGCGCGGCAAGCAGAAGGTCAACTACACCCCCAATGTCGATTGCGGCGATTACGTCGTTGTCGTCAACTGCGACAAGGCAGTTCTGACCGGCAAGAAGGCTGAGCAGAAGTTCCACATCACCCACAGCAAGTACATTGGCGGCCTGAAGAAGGTCCAGTACAGCAAGCTGATGGCTGAGAACAGCGACCTGGCTATGACCTACGCTATCAAGGGCATGATCCCTTCCAACACCATCGGTGCTAAGGCTCTGACCCGTCTGCACTGCTACCAGGGTGCCGAGCACGCTCACGCAGCTCAGAAGCCCGAGAAAATCGAGTTCTAAGAAGGAGGCAATCGAACATGTACGAAACCAAACCTTATTTCTACGGCACTGGTCGTCGTAAGGATTCCGTTGCCCGCGTTCGCGTTTACACCGGCACCGGCAAGATCACCATCAACGATCGTGATATCGACAACTACTTCGGTCTGGAGACCCTGAAGCTGATCGTCCGTTCTCCGCTGGTCCTGCTGGGCCTGGAGGCAAGTACGATGTCGTCGTCCGCGTTTCCGGCGGCGGTGTTTCCGGCCAGGCTGGCGCTATCCGCCACGGCCTGTCCCGCGCCCTGCTGCAGCAGAGCATGAGAATCGTTCTGTTCTGAAGAAGGCTGGCTTCCTGACCCGCGATCCTCGTATGAAGGAGCGTAAGAAGTACGGTCTGAAGGCTGCACGTCGTGCACCTCAGTTCTCCAAGCGCTGATTTATTTCAGATGTATCTTTACGGCTCTGCTTCGGCAGAGCCGTTTTTTGTTGCCTGCTTTCCCGGAGAACTGGGGAGCACGACTGCGCATCTCCGGCGGTTGCCCCGCAAGGGGCGAGCCGGTGGCGCTAAAAATCTTTGCTCAAGCATCGCGTGCAGGGCGCAGCCCTGCCAGCGATGCACCCCAGTTCTCCAAGCGCTAATCTACAGCTTAATAATGCTAAAAAACACGGGAATACGCCATTTCCATGGCTTTTTCTATGCCTGAAATTCTGTTTAGACTAGATGATGGAAGTGTTCGAGAACCAGGAGTTCGGTTCGATCCGCGTGTTGCAGGAGGCAGGCAAGACCTTCTTCTGTGCAAGCGATGTGGCAAAAGCGTTGGGGTATGTGAATCCCTACGCCGCAGTGAAGCGCCATTGCAGAGGCCCCCTAACGAAACGCGAGGGGGTCGTTCAGAAGGTGAATCAGTATGGGGATGCTGGAGAGCAGGTCGTTGAAATCTCGTTTATCACAGAAGGCGATGTTTACAGGCTGATCGTTCACAGCAAGCTGCCATCGGCAGAACGATTTGAACACTGGGTGTTTGATGAAGTTCTCCCTTCCATCCGCAAGCATGGTGTGTATCCCAAACGCTTTTCCCTGCACCCGCCGCAAATGTAAAAAGGCACCGCACCTGCCCCGAAAGGCTGGTGTGACGCTGTGGTGTACTTCTGGGGAAGTGCAGCTGGCTGCCCGGTCTGGTCCCTTTAGCTTTGCGTCGCAGCCTTCCAGCTGGTTTGCCGATTCTTCTGTTTTGCGGGGGTGCTCTTTTGCATTTTATTATACCCCCCTATATAAAAATCAAGGGGTTTCCATGAGTTTGTCATTTGTAACAAATGCAGTCTATTTTTTAGTGCGATTTGACGGGGGGTGGGGGTGGCCCTCTCAGTCAAAGACTTTGGCTGAGAGGGTTAAGCCATTACTAGGAAAACGCCGCCGCACAGGTCGCAATTCTGTGCAGCGGCGTTCCTATGGAGGATGATAAAGTATCACTTGGAAATGGCGCAGTTATTCGTACAGGGCATCAAAGTTGGTCAGTTCCACCTCATGCTCATCCAGCCAGCGACGAACCTGCGGGTCACACAGGGTCGCCAGATCACGGCAGCGGGGCAGGGTCAAGGAAGTATTGTCCAGAAGGTACTGATCCAGATAACCCGGATGGAAATGCAGGATATTGTACTCGTAGGGAGAGCTCAGGATGCCGAAGCGGTCTTCCAGCCAGTCCTCCGGGCGGCTGCCCCGGTTCAGGATCTCCATTGCGTTGCTGTTGCCCAGACTGAACAGCTCGCAGGCCGGTTTCATCGGCAGTTCTTCGGCCAGCGTATCGCCCATGTTATGGATGCCCAGCTTCTTTCCGATATCCCGGAACGCCTGCTCCATGGGCCTTGTCATGGCGCTGTGGCCCTCAAAATGCCGGGGATAATGTCCCACAAGTTCTTTGTGCCGGTCCAGCTGGGCCATGGTCTCGGTATACAGGTCCTCATAGCTGGGGTAAACTTCGCCCTTGCATTTGGCATCATTGGGATTCTCGCTCTTCCACAGATAGCTGCGGTAGAACATTCCCTCTTCGTTTACCAGCGTGGGCACCTTTTCCGGGGCGCTGACGGGGCGGTACTGCACAAAATTGGTGTGCTGGACCAGCGGCACCTCCGGGCACTCGCTCTGCCAGAGTTTCACCGCATGGGGGGCGGCGGCCATGTTGCTCATCAGCGAGAGGGTGCAGACCACGCCCTCCTTATAGGCCTTGATGACACCATAGTTGTATGCCTCACTGAAGCCGAAATCATCGGCTACTACGATCAACTTCTTGCTCATAGCTGTTTCCTTCGTCCTTATCGGTTCAGATAATCCGTATTGAAGATCTTGCCCTCGGTGCTGCGGTCATAGACTTTCCGGCCCTCGGCGTAGGTGACCTGTGCCTGATAATCGTCGCTGATGACCACCAGATCTGCGTCTTTGCCCACTTCAATGGTACCCTTGCGGTCGGCAAAACCATACTTGATGCAGGGATTGAGGCAGGCCATCTTCAGGCAGGTCTCCAGCGGGATGCCAACATTGTTCACCAGATTTCCGATGTCGAACAGCACCGGCTGGCTGGAACCGCACAGCGGCCGGTATCGGTCAGAACAAAGCCCTCCGGGGTCACATTCAGGGCCATCCCCTCAAAGATGCCCTCATACTTGCCCACCGGTGCACCGGACAGAGCCGTACAGTCACTGACCATCATGAATTTGTCGGTGCTCTTGACCTTGAAGTAGATGCCCAGCATCTCATCGCAGATGTGCAGGCCGTCGCAGATTACCTCACAGGTAACGTTTTCATTGGTCAGGGCTGCTCCCAGACCGCCGATGTCTCGGTGATGCATATCGGTCATGACGTTGCCGGTATGGGTCGCCACACTGATGCCCTTGGCATAGGCGGCCATGGCCTGCTTATAGTTGTTGTCACTGTGGGCGGCTGCCACTGTGATGCCCTGCGAGAGGAAATACTCGATGATGGGGTCCATCCCGGGGATCTCCGGTGCCAGTGCCACAAGACGCAGCCACCCGCCGCCGGCTTCCACCATGGCATGTGCCGTCTCCATACTTACCTCCGGCCAGCCGGTACGGATGCCTTTTTCACCGGTGCGGTTCAGCCAGGGGCCTTCGCTGTGGATACCCAGAATGGTTGCACCGTCCTGATCACCCTCTTTTGCCACCTCTGCCACCGCACGGATGGAATCCGGGTCGCACACCGTCGGGAAGATGTTCACGGTGCCCTGACTTGCTAGCCCCTTCAGATAACCTTTCACGGATGCGATCTGCTTTTCATGGGGGGCATTCTTATTCATGATATCATAACCGCAGGTGCCGTGGTTATGAGTATCAAAAATGCCGGGGATGATCCGCTGGTCGCCGTATTCGATGGCTTCGGGGTCGGTCGTATTTTCTGCAAAGGCAGTGATCTTGCCGCCTTCCACAGTCAGTACACCTGCCTTGGGGCCTTCCGGCGTATAAATGCGGTTGGAATGCAGTTTCATAATTCAGTTCTCCTTCTTATTTGCTTCCTGTTTTGCAAAATCGGCCAACGCCCGTTCCATCCGCTCCATCCGGGGCAGATCCAGTACATGGTCCTGTGCACAGCAGGTATTCTCCACAACAAATTCGCCTTTTTCCACTCGTCCACAGCTGAGCATCATCCCTCTGGGAAAGAGCGCCAGCAGATTCCGCTGCCGCTGTTCCTCCGGGTAGTTCCGGTCATAGACTTATCCGCCGACAGCAAACTGCACAGCTGTTCCGCCGCCTCTTTCCGATACTCGCCGTGCGCCAGCGCCACCGCCGGGCCGCTGGTCAGATTGTCCAGCAGCAGAACAGTTGCCGCAGTGGCACCTCCTGCGCCAGAAGCCGGAAGCCGTCATAGTTATCCACTGCATGGTCGCAGAAGGCAAAAGCGATGTTCTCCTCACCGCTCAGGTCCTCCGCCAGCTTTACGGCAGTGGCGACCGCACCGGAACAGCGGCTGAAGTTGCAGGGGCTTGCATGGGGCAGCAGCAGCCAGACACCTACCCCCGCCAGCAGCAGTGCCGCCAGCGTCCGGGGCAGCATGGCACCGGTTCCCCGTCCGGACCAGAACATCAGGCAGGCCGCTCCGAAACAGAGCAGTTCCAGCACGCATTGCAGTGCAAGGTCTCTCCCCCGCTGCTGAACATTTTTGTCCGGATGGAACGGATAGTATTTCTGGGGCCGCAGCGCCTTTGCCGGCGTATCAAAGGGGACCGCAATGACGACCTTTGCATTTGCCAGATCCCCGGCGATCAGGTTTTCGATCTTGGAAAACCGTCCTTCCCTCTGTTGAACCCGCACCGGCCAGCCCAGCGGCGGTAGGCTCTCGTTGAGCTGCTGGGCAAAAAGATATTTCTGCTTTGCAGTGCGCCGTTTGCCCAGGGTGACACCATACAGCATCATCAGGTCTTGCAATGTCATATCCGTTCTCCTTCTACAAAAAAGTCCGGCAGGAAGCGTTTTACTCCTGCCGGACTGCGGACCCCTTGCAGGATCAGGCGATCTGATTTTTTAGAAGATTCCAAGGAATGCGCCCAGCAGACCAAAGATCAGCAGACCGATGATCAGCTGTGTGGGGCGGTTACCCTTCTTGATTCGCCACATCATGAACAGCACCAGAGCCAGGCTCAGAATGCCCGGATAGATGGCATCAAACAGCTCGGAGACCACGATGGAGGTCTCGCCGATGTTCAGCGTCCAGTTCAGGGGGAAGCCCACGGTGGTTGCCGTCATGGCACCGACCATCATCAGGCCGAGGATGGATGCACAGCGGGTCGCAACGCTCATCAGGCCGCTGTTAAAGACAGTGTCGATGAAGCTTGTGCCCAGTGTGTAGCCCAGTTTCAGCAGGACCCATTTGAGCAGGGACTGCGAAATGCCATACAGCAGGATGAAGATAAAGGTGCCGAGGATGTTGCCCTGCGAGCACAGACCGATTGCAATACCGGCACCGATGACACGCAGGCAGTTGAAGAAGATGGAGTCGAACATACCGGCGGTGGGGCCATCAGGGAAGCCTTGATGGCATCAATGGTCTCGCCGGGAACTTTACCGTCGTGGCAGTCCTTTTCCAGTGCGTAGCACAGACCTGCGATAAAGTTGAATGCGACTGCATGGGTATTGAAGAAGGACTGATGGCGGGCATAGGCGGCCTTCTTGCCTTCGATATCGTCGCCATAGATACTCTCCACGGCGGGGGCCATGGTCATGGTGAAACCATTGGCTTCCATCTTGGTCATGTTGAAGTTTGCAAAGACAGATGGCTATTCCAGAACATCTTTTTGAGGATCTTATTTTCCTCTGCGCTGACAACTTTCTTTTCCATCAGAAGAAATCCTCCTCACTGTTGGCAGGGGCAGCAGCACCCGCAGCGGGGGCAGCAGCCACAGCGTTCTTTGCATCAATGATGCGCTTGTCAATGAAGAACAGGGTCAGGGCGATGGCTGCACCGATGACGGCGATGCCAAGGCTGCTCAGGCCCAGGCTCTTGGCGCAGATAAAGCCGACAAAGTAGAACACAGCGATATCGGTGGACCAAATCATGGACAGCAGGATGCCGAAACCGACGGCGGTCATCATGGTACCGGCAACGGCTAGACCTGTCATGACCCATGCGGGGCAGGCAGCCAGACCAGCCTGCAGACCCTCGATGCCAAAGGCAACGCCCAGGAAGATGATCACCGCACCGGGCAGGCAGGCGATGAAGTTGACGACCATGGAAATGGCACGGAACTTGTTGGGCTTGCACTCAGAAGCCAGTCTCTCCCAGTAGGGAGCCAGGCCGGCCCACAGAGGCATCAGCATGGTACTGATGGTGGACATCACGGTACCGATGGTCAGGGACAGAGCCAGACCGGTTTCCATGGCACCGTCGCCGCCCACCACAATGGCATACGCCACAGCATGATGGAGCCGGACAGGCAGTCGGACGGGACCGAGCCGCCCACAGCGGAGATGCCCATGAAGATTGCTTCCAGCGAAGCACCCATGATGATGCCGGTCTGGAAGTCGCCCAGAAGCAGGCCGACCAGCGGTGCCACCACGATGGGGCGGTTCAGGCACTGCCAGGACAGGGTGTACGGGTCAAGCCAGTTGATGACCGCATACACGACTGCACAGATGATTGCAGCGGTAATTGACATAGCGATTTTTCCTCCTTGTACTTTTTTCTATTTTCAGGCAGAGCACCATGCTCAGCCAGTACCTTGGAAAGTTCCTGCGGAACATCATCGGGGATGGTCTGCACATTGCAGGGGATCCCGGTTGCCATGACCTGCCGCAGAACCTCGACTTCGTCCTCGTAGGCATACAGATTCTTGGTATAGGTCTTGCGGGCTTCCGTTCCGTGCTTGGGAGCAATGCGGCCATAATTGCCCACATTGATCTGCGGGATGTCCTTGACTTCCTTGGCCACACGCAGCAGATTTTCCGGCGTGCTGACGATCAGCAGGATCTTCAGACCGGCTGCACGGGGATCGTTGCAGAGCGAGACTGCCTTATCCACCGTCACGATCGCCGTTTTGCAGGTGGCCGGTGCAGCCATCATCAGGGATTTCTGCATGATATCGCTGGCAGCTGCCGTATCATCTGCCACCACGATGCGGTCAACGCCCAGCGTGCGGCTCCACTTGGTGGCAACCTGGCCATGGATCATGCGCTCATCCAAACGTACCCATTTGATCATAAGTTTTCCATCCTTTCTTTTTATCAGAAGAAGTCGTCGCTGCCTGCCGGTGCCGTGTCCGCAGGAACTTCCGGTTCCACACGGCGCAGATACTCGCGGCTTTCTTCAATGATCTCATCCAGCCGTTCGTCGCTGAGGGTATCCTCGCTCAGAACATTCATCATGAAGCTCATGTTCACACCACTCACCAGCCGGGTGTTTGGGCGGTCCAGATAGGTGAACATGGCCTGATTCACGCTACCGCCGTAAAGGTCGCTGCACAGCAGCACTTCGTCCTCCGGACCGACAGTCTCATAGAATGCATCCAGATGATCCTGCACGCAGCTCTCATCCAGATAGGCATCAAATACGGTCAGATTCTCGCACTCTCCCATCAGGATCTTCAGCGAGCTTTGCATTCCGCTGGCCATTGAGCCATGGGACGAGAGAAAGATTTTCAGCATAACAGGCATCCTCTTTTCGACTACAAGCTAATTATTTTCCTTCGATGTTCACATTTTATCTCTATTTTGCACAGAGTTCAACGCTTTTTGATTTATAGAATAAGTTCAAGTCGTTTTGATTTCATTTTATAAGTTCAAAATGGCGCACAGTTGAACACCCTGTTCAAAACTGTGCGCATGATTTGGTAATTTTACATAGTCTGCAACGAGCGCCGAAGCCATTCCGCCGCCATCCGGGGCGGGTCTTCCGCAAAGGCTTCCAGTTCTTCCGGATACCGCACAAAAGAGTACAGCAGTGTATTCAGCGCTTTCATCTTCTGCCAGTCGTGAAGTCCGCCGCCGACATACAGCAGGGCCCGGATCTTCCGTTCTCCCCAGAGCGCCCGTTTTTCCAGCGGTAGAATTCCAGTCGGATCTCTTCCCCTTCTGCGCCCTGTTCCTCCTGAAAGACCACCACGACTTCGCCGCACTGGTACGTCCAGCATTTTTCCCGGGAGATCCACCGATTCAGAAGCGCCTGCCGTTCAGCTTCGTCCCTGCCATGTACCCCCGCCAGATACTGGAAGAACTGCTCCGGCGTGTAATACTGGAAGTTTCGGATTACACGATAATTCTCCGGCGGCGGAAGCTGCTGCCGGTACTGGTATGCTTCCACCAGCAGGGTGTTGTAAACACGGTCAAAGTCCCGTTCGTTCCGGATCAGCAGCAACAGTTCCACCGGGTAATCATACCGGTAGCCGGGCTTTATTCCCTCTTCCTGTTCTGCGCCATTTCCCAGCAGCACTCCGTCGCATTCTGCCGGGTCGATGCGGCGCAGCTCGTACAGGTTCATCGGCGTGATCTCTTCGATCAGTTCGGGGTAACGCTCTTTCAGGCCCTCTGTCTGGATCCGGGCATACTCGGTTCCCAGAAAATGGGTGGAGCACAGACGGAGCGGCCGGATGGGATACCGGATCTCGTGCAGCAGGCTGAAGAAATAGCAGCTCAGCATTGCCAGCAGAAACCGGTTTGCCCGGAACGGATAAACCGTCTGGATAAATTCAATCACCCGGCGGCTCAGTTCCGCACAGAGCGGGCAATCCAGAAATTGCAGTTCATAAACATAGTCATACTGCATTGCACCATCCATTCCATAGAAATGTTGTGCGATCAGATTGAATAGGATCTGCTGCAGCAGATCCCTTGCCATTGGCAAGAGCGCAAAATCCAGTCCCGTCTCCTGCTTCAGGTAGACCAGAACCCGGTCCCGCAAGCGTCCCGCCTGCCCTGCAAAGCCAGGATGCAGACTGAACGGGTCCCGCTTCAGGTTCACATCCAGCATACTGAACAGCAGAATGCCCAGAAACGCCACCTCATCCCGGGGCATAGCATAGCCCCCGTATTGTTCCTCCAGTGTGTGGTAAATGGACTGTGCCAGCGGATAGAACATCGTTCCGGAGATGCTTTCCAGCCATGGGTCCGGCAGCCGGATCTCATGGCCGTTCTGCACCCGGTTCCGTGCAATGATCAGGTAGACCGCCACACGCTGGGTCGCACTGTCCCGCAGGGAGATCGGGCTTTCCCGCAGGATCTTCAGAAATGTATGCCGGATATCCTGCCGCTCTTCGTATCCGCAGCTGAGCCAGGATGCACTGTCCGGGTCACTGCAATCCAGCGTTTCCTTGTGGAAATGCACACCGGAGACCTCGGTCAGTGCCAGCCTGCGCTTGTACTCTTCTCCTTCCACCCGCATTCCGGTGCCGGGGCGTGAGACAATCCGCAGGCCAAAGCTCTCGCACAGGCGGGTCGCCATGCTCAGTGGCTCCCGCAATGCCGAAGCCGAGAGAAAAAGCTGATCGGCCAGCTGTTCTTTCTTAATGCCGGTTTCCGTGGAGATGATGCGCCGGGACAGATACCGCACCCGGCTTTCCCGGTCGGCGTTCAGCATACTGCCCGGCATCTGGCGGATGCTGGTCACAGCCGAAAAGGTATCGTATGCTTCCGGGTCCAGAACTTCCACATAGTAGCCTTATGCCGCCGGGAAACCAGCCGGGCACCATTCTCATTCAGGATCTGCGCCACCTGCGGCATCTCATTCTTGATGGTGTGCGCACTGACACCGATCCGCTCCGCCAGTTCCTGCGAAGTCATCGTCTGTTCGGGGGCATTGCTCAACTGGGTCACGATCTGCAAGGCTCTGCTGGACATAAAACCGCTCCTTTTCCCAATCATTCCTGCCTTTATTGTAGTAAAACACTGCCCGAAATGCAAGCCGGAAACCGGAAATGCCGCTCCGAGCTTTTCAGCCCAGAGCGGCATTCGGTTTTGGGATATAATTAGAGAATGGCTTGATTGTTAGCATCCTCACCCTCTCCGTCATTGCTTGCTACACAAAAATTATTTGTGCTGACTGCGGCTCTTTTGCATGACACGCTGTTCTTGGATTTTGTGTATGAAGATAGATAGGAGGAGAACACATAATAAACCTGAGGAATTGAGCAGCGTTGTGAATGCAGTATTCGGGCTGCGTTGAACTACACCAAAAATTTCGCGATTTCGTGGGTTTACTGAGAGAGGGAAGCACGAAAACCTGCATGAATAATGGACTTTTCGGATCAAGGTCAGGTGAGTACGGTCTGAAGGCTGCACGTCGTGCACCCCAGTTCTCCAAGCGCTAATCTACAGCTTAATAATGCTAAAAAAGCCCGGGAAATACGCCATTTCCCGGGCTTTTTCTATGCCTGAAATTCTGTTTGGACTAGATGATGGAACATTGTATTATGCGAACTCATTCCTCGAACAGATACAGAAGATATCCGTAGCCCTCTGCTTTCATCTTTGCGTAAGGCACAAAGCGCAGGGCCGCACTGTTGATGCAGTAGCGCACGCCATTGGGGGACTCCGGATCGCCGGTGAACACATGACCAAGGTGAGAATCTCCGGCACGGCTTCTGACCTCTGTACGGCGCATGCCGTGGCTCAGGTCCTCCAGTTCCACCACGCAGGCTCCTCGATGGGCTTTGTGAAAGCCGGCCAGCCGCAGCCGCTCTCGTACTTATCCGTGGAGGAAAAGAGCGGCTCGCCGGTGACGACATCCACATAGATGCCCTTTTCAAACTTATCCCAGAACTCGCCTGTGAAAGGGTGCTCTGTGCCGCTCTCCTGCGTAACACGGTACTGCTCCGCCGTCAGCTTGTCCCGGATGGATCCCGCCGAGGGCAAGGCAATGGCGCGCAGCAGGTACTTTTTAAATCTCAGGTCAGCCCATATCGGCGGCAAGAGCCTGGTCGATGAGCTTTTGCAGCGTCTCCGCCTGCTTCTTTTCTGTGATGGCTCCTACGATGGGTTCACCCACGATATTGCCGCTGCGGTCGACCACATAGGTGGTGGGATAGGCAAAGATGTTGGTGGTAAACTTTCCCGCCTCACCGTCGGAGTCAAAATACACGTTCTGATAGGTGGCGCCCTTCTTGCAAGCACATCCTTCGCCTCGGAAATTGCCGTTTCGTCGCCGTCCAGCGTGAAGGTGTTGACGCCGATGAGGGAGCCGCCTTTCTCCGCCAGTTCCTTGTTCAGCGCATCCAGCTCGGAAAGCTCGCCTACGCAGGGATTGCAGGTGGTGAACCAGAAATTCACCACGGTGACGGCGTTGGCGGAGAACAGCTCGTCGCTCTTCACCGTGTTGCCGTCCAGATCTTTCCCTTCAAAGGCGGGGAACTTCTGCATACTGCCGTCGTCGGGAGGGGTGCTCGTGTCGCTGCCCGCGGGCATGCTCATATCGCCGTCCATGGAGTTCTGCATGATCTCGGGATACTTCTCTTCCAACTCGGTCAGCCTGTTTTCAATATTGCTGATCTCCGTGGCTGACTCCTTCAGCCACGTATACTCCTTGTCGGTGAACTGCTCTTTAGCGGCCTCGACGGTATCCAGCAGGAAGTCGCCGTAGTTTTTGCCGTCCTCCTGCATGGTCATGCCCTTATCGGCCGCCATGAACACCTTCTCCCAGAGTTCGGTATTTTCCGACAGGATCGCGTTTTCCCGCTCCAGCAGCTCCTTGTGCAGGGCGAGCGCCTCCTCGGCGTTTTTCGGCTCGCCAGTCATAGCGGAGCCGTTGCCGCTCATGTCGCCCATCTTGTCATTGTTCTTCATGCCGCAGGCCGCCAGGGCCAGCACCATCAGCACGGCAAAAGCCAGTGCAAAAATTCTCTTCCTGTTCATTTTGATTCCTCCATCGTTGTTTTCTTTGTTGTTTCTTTCCCGTTGCCGAAGCCGTAGCGGAAGCACACGGCGTTCGTCGGACAGGCACGGATACACATCCCGCAGCGGATGCACTCGGTATGGTTGGGCGTTTTCGTCACATCCACATCCATCTTGCAGGCTCTGGCGCATTTCCCGCAGGAAACGCACTTATTCTTATCCACCTTCATCTGGAAGAGGGACACCCGGTTGAACAGCGCGTAGAACGCGCCCAGTGGGCAGAGCCACTTGCAGAACGGTCGGTAGAACAGTACGCTCAGCGCAATCACCGACAGCAGGATGCTGAATTTCCATGTAAACAGCTTGCCCAGCGCCGCCCGGATGCCGGAATTGGCAAGGGACAGCGGGATGGCTCCCTCCAGCACGCCTTGGGGGCAGAGGTATTTGCAGAAGAACGGGTCTCCCATGCCAACATCGTTCACAAGGAACGCCGGCAGCAGGAAAACCATCACCAGCAGGACAGCGTATTTCAGGTATGTCAGCGGCTTCAGCCTCTTTGTGGAAAGCTTCTTCGTGGGGATTTTGTGCAGCAGCTCCTGAAACCAGCCGAAGGGGCATAGAAAGCCGCAGATAAAGCGCCCCAGCAGCACGCTCAGCAGAATGAGGAAGCCTGTGATATAGTAGGAGAAGCTGAACTTGGAAGACCCCACCACCGCCTGAAACGCCCGATGGGGCAGCCCCGGACGCGCCGGACAGGACGTAGCAGTTCAGCCCGGCACCACAGACGGTCTCCCCGCCCCTGATAC
>ENA-OQCP01000606-OQCP01000606.1-human-gut-metagenome-genome-assembly--contig:-NODE-606-length-15816-cov-7.352349_pt1 | contig 15816 bp, 15 predicted proteins | sample MGYA00242760_ERZ504583 | MGnify/ENA primary metagenome ERZ504583 (study PRJEB26092, sample SAMD00036308) | human gut metagenome | host: Homo sapiens | study: EMG produced TPA metagenomics assembly of...
ACATCAGTGCGGCGCCATGGATTTCTTTTCCCGTTTAAAGATTGCCTATGCCAGACAGCTGATCCGCGAAACCAGATGAACTTTACGCAGATTTCGGAATTTCTGGGATACTCTTCCATCCATTACTTTTCCAGACAGTTTAAAAAAATTTCCGGAATGACACCCACAGAATATATCACATCAATAAAGGCGCTCTCAGAACGAGAGCGCCAGTAATACCAGACCAATATTTTCATAATGTTGAACAGCCTTTTTCTTATTTCATATTGCTGAGATTCTCTATAAATTCATCCGATGTTTCTTCTAATCTTGTAAGCTTCAGAAGTTCGCTTTGTATCTGTTCTTTATAATCCGGATCTGCCTCCAGACCTGCAGCCCACATGTACGGCTTTGACATCTCTTTCATATACGGTACTGCATCTGCCAGCACTTCCGGCCATTGTGTATTGTCCGTATCTGCCGGGATGGAATTAACCGCATCTGTCATTTTCATATCTGTTTCCCCGGTACAGATGGAATATGCAAAGTCAAAAGCTTCCTGCTTCATCTGCGAATCCTTTGTGACTCCAAATCCCTGTGCTCCCACCATAACACCTTCTGTGCCGTCTGTTCCGGCCTTTACTGCAGGCCATGGAAAAAATCCCCAGGAATCATCAGATTCTGTAGCTTCTGTCACTTCATTCGGAACCCAGGAGCCTTGCAGCACCATGACTGCCTCGCCATCTCCCACTTCATCCTGACCTTCCGGATGCTGTGCCGGTGCACTCTGACTCATATATCCCGCAAAAAACAAAATTCTGATATCATCTGCCGCCTCTTTTGCCTGTGGAATCTGTGACCAGGTACAGTTACGGATCAGCTGCTGCACTTTCTCCTGTCCAAGATATCTGGCAAGCTGATATCCATACAGAAGATTCACATACTCTTCATCGCAGGTCATGGCACTAAGGCCACTGTCACTGTTTTTAATCTTACGGCATACTCTGATCAGTTTCTCCCAGGTATCCGGGATATCCTGTTCTGTAAGTCCAGCCTCTTCCCATAAATCCTTATTATACCAGACGCCTGTGATATAAGCTGATACGGCATTGCAAGCAGTTCTCCATTTCCCCAGTTCTTCACCTGCTCCAACAGTACCGGCATAATATGCTTCTCATAATCCACAGTATCTGCCATTCCTTTTAATTCTGCCAGATAATCCCTGTGTTCCTGAGCCATCCTCTGATAATCATCATCAAAAAGGTCAATCTGTTCTCCGGCATCCAGGGCAGGTTCTATCAGAGACCGGATTCCTCTGCCCTTCCACTGAATCTCTACAGAAATACCTGTTGCTTCTTCATAAGCTTCTGCTGCTTCTCTGATCACATCTGCCTGTGGTTCATCGTCTTCCCACATGGACCAGTATACAATACTCTGTTCCGGAATTTCTGTGATTTCATCTGATGCTGATACAGTAACCGTTCCTGTTGCAAACAACATTAACAAACAGCTCATACCCGCTGCAATGCTTCTCCATTTTTTCATACTGAAAATACCCTCCATTGTCTCTCAGATTTGTCCACATGAATTTATTTTTGTACCTGCTTCTATAGAGGAACTGTCTGACTTTATTTTCTCTAATAATCACTTGTCTGTCAATCCCCAAAATTCACCTGAAAGCAATGGAAACAAGAGTTTTACTTATAGCAATTCCATAAATTACTGCAAACAATCCAGTCCATCATAGCGTGAAGTCCTGCGTCAGATATCTTTGCTGTGCGTCAGCACGCCTGCAGATATCTTCCTTGTCCTTCGCATTCTGCTGAACTGTCTTGATTGCATTATTTTATGGAATTGCTATAGTTTGATCAAACAGGATTTCCATCTTCGTTCCCTTACCCGGCTCACTGTCCAGAAGAATCTTTGCATGATGCAAAACTGCGCCATGTTTTACAATAGAAAGCCCCAGGCCTGTACCTCCGGTTTCGCGTGAATGGCTCTTGTCCACTCTGTAAAAACGCTCGAAGATTCTCTGCTGTTCGCTCTCCGGAATACCTATTCCGTTATCTTCCACACGAAAATACGGTTTCCCATTGAGTTTTCCCACAAAAACCTTTACATCTCCACCATCCGGGGTATAGCGGATAGCATTATCTGTAATATTGTAGAACATTTCATATAGTACATGGCGTACTCCCTGCATCTGTGCAGATTCGCCTGTATATTCCAGATTAATCTTTTTCTTTGCTGCCCTGTTCTGCAGATTGTTGATCACATCTTCCCCAAGCTCTCCGATGTCAACCTGTTCAAACATAGTTTCTCCGTTCTTCTCATCCAGTCTGGAAAGCTGAATGATATCTGCAACCAGATTTGATAAACGCTCGGACTCATGAAAAATCCTGCCGGAAAAATCCTGCATCTTGTCCGGCGGTACCATTCCATTCATCATAAGCTCAGCATATCCGGAAATGGACATTAACGGCGTTTTTAATTCATGAGAAACATTTGCAGTAAATTCTTTTCTTGCACTCTCTGCGTTCTTCAGATCTTCCAGTTGTTTTTTGATCTGCCGGTTCTGCTGATCCAGCCGAAACAGCAACGGCCTCAGTTCTTCATAGCAGACATTGTCCAGCGGCTTTTCCAGATTAATCTGATTGATCGGTTCGATGAGCTTTTGCGTCTGGTTCTGTACCAGAAAAAACTCGATCACAAAGATCACACATACCAGTCCTCCAAGCAGTAGAAAACTGGATAACATAGTCATCAAAAGACTGTCTGTGGTCCTGGCTACACGAAGAACCTGATCATCTTTTAATTTTATTGCATAATAGAAAGTCTGTTTTGACAGAGTATCAGAGTATCTGACCATTTCACCGAATCCCTTTTTCTCAGCTTCAATAAACTCTGGTCTGTCGCTGTGATTTTCCATTTCAGAAGGATTCTCAATGCTGTCAAACAACACATCACCGTCTTTTCCCAGAAGAGTGATACGGCTGCTGGTGGCATCCCCTATCTTATCTGTAAGAAAGTCCTGACCATCTTCTTCCAGACCTGTTTTAATGTATGCAGCTTCGTCCCTGACACCCTGTTTCATATAAATATCATATCTGTTATACATGACAGTTCCTGCTGCCAGGAATGTAAGTATTACGGATAAAATAATAAGTAAACTGGTGTGACTGAATATTTTATGCTTCATTTTTCCACTCCTGTTTTCGTCGGTTTTATCTGTTATGCGCCGATCCTGTATCCTACACCCCGGACCGTTTCGATCAGATTTCCTGCCTCTCCAAGTTTCTGGCGCAGGGTTCTCACATGGACATCCACAGTTCTGGTTTCACCGTCAAAGTCATATCCCCATACATGGCAGAGGATCTGATTTCTTGTCATAACAAGTCCTTTATTCTCCAACAGATACTGAAGAAGTTCAAATTCTTTTCGGGTAAGATCGATCTTTTCTTCCCGGTAATGCACTTCATGACGTCCTACATTCAGATAAAGCTCGTCGTAATGCAGTTCCCTGTCTTCATTCTGACGGGCACTTCGTCTGAGAACTGCTTTTACTCTGGCAACAAATTCCATCATACCAAAAGGCTTGGTAATATAATCATCAGCTCCGCCTTCCAGACCTTTTACTTTGTCAAATTCCGCTTCTTTTGCAGTAACCATAATTACCGGTACATCCTTTACAGACGGCATACTTTTCAGCTGTTCCAGAATGGTATAGCCATCATCTCCCGGAAGCATGATATCCAGCAGGATCAGCTCCGGTATCTCTTCTTTCAGCGCTTTCATCAGTTCATTGCCATTGCCAAAACCTCTGGCTTTAAATCCTGTTGTTTCCAGTGTATAAATAAGAAGCTCCCTGATATTCCGCTCATCTTCTACACAATAGATCATTCTGCTTTGCCTCCCCTTTATTTATCACATGCTTTGTCGTCACAAGTGTATTTCTTTTTTCAGTATACTTATTTTTTTATCCCTGTACAAGTAGATATCCGGCATCTGCTTCATTTCTTTAAAGCAAAAATCCGGCCATTTTCCCTGAAATATCTCTCAGATACTTCAGAGTGCCGGATTTCCTGATTATGCGGATAACATCATCCGTTACTGTTCACTTCGTTCTCAGTAACGTTGCCAAAATTCATTCCAAATTGCCTGCGGCAATGGAATTTTGTCATCTACCTGTTTATTTTTATGAAAGCTGATATTTGATTCGTGCGTCTTCCAGTTCATGATAAAATGTTTCGTCCGGATGGCTCTTGACGATATTCAGATGACTGTGAGTATCATACAGATCTTCATTCACCTGCGTCACACAGACTCCAATATTGGAACAATGGTCTGCCACACGTTCCAGACAGGTTGTAATGTCCGAAAGGATAAATCCCATCTCTATTGTACATTCACCGTTTCTCAGTCTCTGTACATGACGACGTTTCACTTCTTTGGAAAGTTCATCAATCACTTCTTCCAGCGGTTCTATTTTCTCCGCAAGTTTCATATCCTGTTTGTCAAAAACTTCATATGCCGTATTTACGATGTCTTCTACTGCCTGCCCCAGCACTTCCAGATCTTTCTTTGCATTTTCGGAGAACTTCAGTCCTTTTTCATAAAGCTCCTGTGCTGATTCCATAATATTTACAGCATGGTCGGAAATACGTTCAAAATCTCCGATACAGTGAAGCATAATGGAAAGGCTGTGACTGTCTGCTTCTGAAATATCTTTGTGGCTCAGCTTCACCAGATAAGTTCCCAGTTCATCTTCATAGCGGTCAACCTTGGATTCCATGTTTTCCACACGTTCTACGCCTTCTTCACTGTATTTGTCCACCAGACTCAGCGCTGTAAACAGTGCATTGTGGGATTCTTCTGCCATTTTTCTGGCAGCATTGCGGCTCTGCTCTACTGCAAATGCCGGTTTCTCCAGGAAACGAGGCTCCAGAATCATAAACTCTCTGTCCTCTGCTGAAACAACAACGTCCTCTTTTTTGTCCCGGATTGTAAGACAGGCAAGTTTCTCCAGTCCCTTTGCAAAAGGAAGGAGAATGATCGTTGCAGTAACATTAAATACACTGTGGATAACAGCAATTCCTGCCGGTGTTGCTGCCTGATGGAAGAAAGAAAATCCAACAACTGCATTTATAAGATAGAATACAGTCATAAAGATAACCGTACCGATCAGGTTGAAATACAGATGTACTGCTGCTGCACGTTTTGCATTCTTCTTGGCTCCGATTGCAGAAAGGATTGCAGTAATACAGGTTCCGATGTTCTGTCCCATAATGATCGGGATTGCTGCACTGAACGGTACTGCACCTGTAAGACACAGGGCCTGCAGAATACCTACGGATGCAGAAGATGACTGGATCACTGCAGTAAGAAGGGCACCTGCTATAACACCTAACAACGGATTTGAGAATTTAAGTAACAGGTTTGTAAATTCCGGCACTTCTGCAAGAGGTTTTACAGCAGAACTCATCATATCCATACCGTACATCAGGATTGCAAAACCTATAAAAATTGTTCCGATATCTTTTTTCTTTGAATCATTGATAAACAGAATGAAGATCACACCAATGATCGCAAGCACAGGGGAAAATGATGTTGGTTTAAACATCTGAATAATAAAATTATCACTCTGTATTCCTGTCAGGCTTAAGATCCAGGAGGTGATCGTAGTACCGATATTGGCACCCATGATCACTCCTACTGCCTGTGATAATTTCATGATCCCTGAATTTACAAAACCTACTACCATAACAGTCGTAGCTGAAGATGACTGGATCACTGCTGTTACTCCTGCTCCCAAAAGCACTGCTTTTATCGGATTTGAAGTAAGATTTTCAAGAATCTTCTCCAGCTTTCCGCCGGAAACCTTCGCAAGACCATCTCCATTGCATTCATACCATACAAAAATAATGCAAGGCCTCCGATCAATGTTAATATACTGAATAAATCCATGATTATTCTCCTTTTCCCTTTTCATAAGTATACGGTTATTTACTTTCTGCCATCTGCTGGCAGTCTCAGACATGTGCAGGTATATATATGTTTTTTGTGATACATATCCCTGACTTGTTTCTCATCATAACCATACTTTGTAAAATCATCCCCATGAGAATGTTAAATCCATGTAAAATTTCCAGTCATCCTATTCATTCTATGCAAAGTTCCCATAAATCCATCCGCATTGTTAATATAAAAATAAAAAGAACCATTGCAAGAGATATGACACTAACCGGTATTCATCTCTTACAATAGTTCTTTTATCAATCTGATTCTGTATTTCGACAGTATTATTATCAGAATCCGCGGATTTCTTCATCTTCGGAACCGGTCTTATCAATAGAACGGATTTCCAGGAAGTAACTGTAATTATCATTTACCTTTACTTCCACTCTGTCTCCAACCTTATGACCTTTTAATGCCATACCAATGGGAGATTCAATGCTGATGCGGTTTTCCATGGAGTTTCCTCTTATGGAAGTTACCAGTTTATATTTCTCAATCTCATCATCTTCCTCGAAATATACCTCTACAATATCGTCCATTCCAACTTCATCGTCTTTGGAATCATCAGAAACAATGGTTGCTGTTTTCAGCATATTCTCAAGGTAGCGGATGCGGCTTTCATTCTGGTTTTTATGCTTCTTTGCCGCATAATACTCAAAGTTCTCACTCAGATCTCCCTGGCTCTTGCTTCTTTTACAGCTTCGATTGCCTCTTTTCGTACAACCAGCTTGCGGTGGTCAATCTCCTGCTGGATTTTCTCAACATCCTTCTGTGTAAGCTTTTCTTTCATGACTGCATCTCCCTTTTACTGTTTTCCAAGTCGTTTCTCTTTCATATATTGTGCCATTTCATCAGAAATATTGTCGATCAGATAATTTTTACTGCTCTGACGTTTCTCATGCCATTGCTGGCGGATCTGATTTTCTGTAGCTTTTATTTCATCCCGAAGACCTCTGGCAGACATACGGTGGGCACCCTGTCCCATGATGATGATCTGCTCCAGTCCATCGGATGTTGCTACCGTTACCTGATTTTCCCGGCCAATCTTATGAACCGTTTTCTCAATGTATTGATCCGCTGTCTCAGCTTCTTTGGTGTAGACTACATGGATGTTATGATAAGTGATCACTTCCTCTGCATGGCCTTCTATCTTATAAGCGTCAAATACAAGAATTAACGTACATTTCTTAAAGCCCTGATAGTTGCTCAGGATATCCATCAGTTTTGTCTGGGCTGCATGGAGATTTGCATCTGCCAGTTCTTTTAAATCTTCCCAGGCATAGATGATGTTGTAACCATCTACAAGGAGATATTCTTTTTCTTTCTTCTTAGCAGAAGAACTGTTGCGGTAATAGCTTCCGCTGTCGGATTTTGAAGAAAATGTTCGTTTAAACTGTGGTTCTTTGTAACGCTTGACTGGCCCGAATGTGCGCTCAAAAATAGCTTTCAGTTCTTCCTCATCCTCATAGCTTCCTACGCCGGCATTCCTGGGTGGACGATAACCCGAATCTGTCTGATTGTTACTATTCCTGTTTCCTGCTATACTTTCTTCACTATCCAGTATGGTACTTCCCAGCTCAGACTCGTCAACCCCTTCTAAGTGCATATAATCCTCTACTTCATACCATGGCACCACAAATCCTGCTCCATGAGCACAGAATACAGAACCTGTGGGATTGTCCAGGTCACGTTCGGAATCATATCCAATCTCCGCTACAATCTCATCCTGATTCTGACATGGGGCATAGCCTTTCAACGAACAGAACAATCTCCCCCGCCCTTTCGTATAGGAGGTTACCTGTGTCTGATAATCTCGCATCATTGATACAGGCGCACTGCCTTTCAGAACCATCATATCATCCTCATCTGCTTCCGGCTGCTGGAAGGTTCCATTCATTTTTTGAATGTCAGTCATAGCACGCCCTATCATATCCCCCGGAATCTCAAGTCTGAACTCATAATATGGCTCAAGCAGGACACTCTTTGCTTTCTTTAATCCCTGACGCACAGCCCTGTACGTCGCCTGCCGGAAATCGCCGCCCTCTGTATGTTTCAGATGGGCGCGTCCTGTGATCAGTGTAATCTGCATATCCGTAATCGGAGAACCGGTCAGTACTCCCGGATGCTCCCGTTCTTCCAGATGAGTCAGAATCAGTCGCTGCCAGTTACGGTCCAGCACATCCTCACTGCATGCAGTAAAAAACTGCAGACCGCTTCCCGGCTCTCCGGGTTCCAGAAGCAGGTGTACTTCTGCATAATGACGCAGCGGTTCAAAATGGCCTACACCTTCTACCGGCTCTGCGATTGTTTCTTTATATACGATATTTCCTGTGCCAAACTCTACTGCTACGTGGAAACGCTCCCAGATCAGATGCTTTAATATCTCAATCTGAACCTCACCCATCAGCATGGCATGGATTTCTCCAAGCTGTTCGTTCCATACAATGTGAAGTTCCGGTTCCTCCTCTTCCAGCTCTTTGAGTTTCTTAAGAATCTGGTGAACATCACAGTCCTCGGGAAGCAGAATTCTGTAGTTAAGAACAGGTTCCAGAACCGGCATCTCGGATTCCCGTTCAATTCCAAATCCCTGTCCCGGATGTGTCTGGGAAAGACCGGTTACTGCACAGATAGTTCCTGCAGGAGCTTCCTTTGCAAGCTCAAATTTCGCACCGGAATAGATGCGGATCTGATCTGCTTTCTCGGTATCTGTGAGAAGTTCCTTTACCTTCAATGTTCCACCGGTGATTTTCATATAGCTTAAACGATTGCCCTGATCGTCTCTGGCAATTTTGAATACTTTTGCGCCAAACTCAGACGGATATGTCGGTGTCTCGCAGTATTTTTCCAGCCCATGAAGGAATTCCTCTACACCTGTCATTTTCAGAGCAGAGCCAAAGAAACATGGGAAAAGTTTTCGCTCCCTGATCACTTTTTGGATATCTGCTGTTGAAATCTCTTCCGTTTCCAGATATTTTTCAAGCAGTTCTTCATCGCAGACAGAAATATCTTCCAGAAACTGAGACTGCAGATCTGATTTTCCCCAGGTGAAATCAACGCAATTATCACTTAATCGCTTCTTTAATTCTGCCAGAAGTTTCTCTTTATCAGTTCCGTCCTGGTCCATTTTATTGATAAACAGAAATGTCGGGATCTGGTATCTCGCCAGAAGTCTCCACAATGTCATGGTATGTCCCTGCACGCCATCTGCACCATTGATCACAAGAATAGCATAATCCAGAACCTGCAGTGTTCTCTCCATCTCTGCCGAGAAATCCACATGTCCCGGCGTATCCAGCAGAGTTATCCCCCTGTTCCCCAATTCAAACTCCGCCTGCTTGGAAAAAATCGTAATCCCGCGTTCCCTCTCCAGGTTATAGGTGTCAAGATACGCGTCCTTATGATCCACACGCCCCAGCTTACGGATTTTTCCCGTTAAATATAAAATTCCCTCCGACAACGTAGTCTTACCTGCATCTACGTGGGCAAGGATACCTACAACAAGTTTCTCCATAGTATATTTAAAAGCTCCTTTTTCTTTATAAAATCAGTAGTTATTTTTTTATTGCTCTATCTATTAAAATTCTTTATCAATTAATTATTTTAACATACTGATATAGATAAATCCAATAGGGTTGTGTTTTTATGTGTTCATTTAGTCCAAAAGAGCCCACATTTACAGTTAATGTGGACTCCGCTTCCATTATTTTTAATATGTGGTTTTCATATTCTTTTTTCATTTAACCATTCTCGCACTGTCTTCTCCTCCACTTTTATTCCCTGAGCAATCTGCTGCACAGATAATCCCATTTCAGCAAAGGAAATTGCCACTTCTTTTTTAGTATTTATTACTCCAGCTTCATACTCAGCTTTCCTGAGTTTCCTTTTTTCCTCTTCTTCATTGTATTCAAATATACTCATAGCGACTACCTCCGCTCGATTCTTTTGCAGAAATTCTTTGAGAATTCCCTCCTGAATGCTTTCACTCACTGCACGTTCTACTGCCGTATTCAGTTCCATTTCATTAGAATATCTGCGTACTTTGTCAACATACTGAGCATATTCTCTTAGCGTCCGGCATTCTTCCATCAGTTTTTTATTATGTCCTACATTGATATTTAGTGTGATGACCTTTAATTCAAGATTTGGCTCTCCTGACATATTCTCATACGATTCTGACAGATAATCTACCAACGGTCTTCTTTTTTCTCTGTTCCGTTATAGAATACGATAAAATTCGGTGTGGGTATTCTCAGTCTTGTTGATGTATACAGAGATTTCCAATCCACCAGTTTCTGATATTCACTGGAGATATAGAACAAATCTCTTAAAGGCATGTTCGGGTTATACGTAGACTGATGTTCATACAGAAACAGATTCGTATTTATAATAAATGCCAGATCATTCTTCATTCCCATATAGATTGCATTTTCAAGTGTCACAATCTCTAATTGAGTTGCATCTGTATAGGAAGTTTCATTGATTGCATTATACAGCGACAACAGATTCCTTCTGTCTGAAAACAGCATACGGAATACTGTATCTTTGTACTTACGGTTTGCAGTTGCTGTGTTGCCTTTCAATCGGTTTCTTTTCACAGTAATTTTTTTGTTCTTTCTTTTTGCCATTGGCAATACCTCCTGTTTTCCGCAGGAGTCAAAGAACATATTGTACTATTCTTATCACTTCTCAGCTCCTGCTTTTCATAATTAATTGGATTTAAAAGCATGGATTTCTGAAATGTGATTAGAATGATCAGACGGCAAAAATGCTTGAAATATAAGAGAAATATGCTTTGGATTTATCTTAGCATTGCTTACTCTCTTTTTCAAGGCATTTTAGATTCTTTTTATTAAATTTGCTACAAACTCTTTCGATTAATGGACATTGTCCACATTACAAAAACAAAATATGCATCTTCCCACGACTATCATATACAACTTCCGCTTCTACCTTATAAATTCTACGGATCAGTTCAGGAGTGAGTACTTCCTGTGGAGTTCCATAGCTTTCCAGTACCCCATCTTTTAGCACATAAATCTTATCGCAGTACGCCGCAGCAATATTCAGGTCATGAATAGCGGAAATAACTGTCACATTCAACTTCTTTACCAGTTCCATCAGCATGATCTGATGTGTAATGTCCAGGTGGTTCGTCGGCTCGTCAAGGATCAAGGCAGGTGTCTGCTGTGCCAGTGCCCTTGCCAGAATTACTCTCTGCTGTTCTCCACCTGACAGAGTCGAGAATGTGCGGTCTGCAAACGTCTCCATCTGCACTGTTTTCAATGCTTCATCCACAATCTGATAATCTTTCGCATTATCCCGTTCCAGAGTTTTTTTATGAGGTGCTCGTCCCATAAGAACAACCTCTCGCACTGTGAAATCAAAATTGTAGTAATTATGCTGTGCCACAACCGCCATTTTCCTTGCAGAACTCTTGACACTCATAGAATGAAGTTCCTCTCCATCCAGATAAACAGCACCTGCATCTGGCTTCAGAATACGGTAGATACATTTTAACAACGTCGACTTTCCGCTTCCATTTGGCCCGATGATTCCTACCAGTTCTTTGTCCTGTGACTCTATGGAAATGCCTTTTAATATCTGTCGGGCGTGAAATCCAACCTGAATATCTTTTGTAGTGATCTTCATTACTTGCTACCTCCAAATCCATAGGATTTCCGCACAAGCAGATAAATAAAGCATGGAGCACCGATAATTGATACCAGCACACCAATCGGCATCTCAGAATTCTTCAGGATCACACGACATGCCACATCACACCAGATCAGAAAAGACGCGCCAAGAAGTGCGCTCAGTGGAAGTAATCTTCTGTGGTCAGTTCCAAACAGAATCCTGACTACATGAGGAATCACAAGTCCTACAAATCCGATCACGCCAGCACAATATACGGCAAATCCAATCATTACAGAAGCAACAATCAGGTAAAATGTTCTCAATCTGTGTAAATCTGTTCCAAGTGTGATAGAAACTTCATCTCCCAAAAGCATCAGATTCAGGTTTCGATACTGTGTCCAGAAGATGACCACACATATCAGAGTAACCGGAAGCATCACACCTACTCTGGCCCAGCTTGCCCCTGCAAGACTTCCCATGCTCCATTTCATAACTTCCGTAGCTGCATTTTTGTCATTCGTAATGTAAATAACAAAATTTGAAAAAGCAGAGCACACCGCACTGACCGCCATTCCGGCAAGGATCAGCTTAGCTGATGTTGCCTTTCCTCCCATATTTGCAATAGCAATAACTGCAAAGGAGGTGATCATCGCGCCAATAAAAGCAGTAACTCCGACAGAGTTCCCGCCAAGAAAGCTTCCGATTCCGAGCATGATTGCCAGCGTTGCACCAAGAGACGCGCCGGATGAAATACCAAGTACATACGGATCTGCCAGCGGGTTCTGCACGATTGCCTGCATTACTACGCCACATACAGAAAGAGCCATTCCAACTGCCAGAGCCAACAGGACTCTGGGCAGTCGGATCAGCCATACAACATCGTGAATTGCACCTTCTGCATAGGCAGACAGACTTTTTATATGAAATAATTTATAAACAATGACACTGTACACATCCTTCAGCGACAGATCAGCATTACCAAAAGTAATCGCCGCAAGTATGGAAAAAATAAGAAATCCGGCAAGCCCAATGAGGACTGCCACATACATGGATGCTCTGAACACATTGCCTTTTTTTGTCTGTGAAACCTGTTCTTTCACTGTATTTTCCTCAATCAGTCAAGATTAACGTCCGGGTATAATCCTTTTGTAAATGTTTCGATTCCATCCTGTGTACGTGTTGCACTTGCATACATCTCGCTGAGCATGATCGGATAAACACGACCGTTCTTTACAGCGTCAAGACTCTGAAGTGCTTCGTCATCCTGAATAACTGCAAGCTGGTCATTCTTAACTGTTTCCGGATCATCTCCTGCATATGGCATATATACTACGAAAATTACGTCAGGATTTGCTGCAATAATATCTTCTTTTCCAACTGTAGAAGCATCCGGGTTTGCCAGAGTCGCACCTAACTGTGTTACCATATCTCCACCAAGGCTCTTTGCACCATAGTTTGTGATATCTTCTCCAAGAGGTTCCAAAACCATTACGCTTGGTTTCTCTTCTACATCTGCTGTTGCTGTAAGAGTTTTATCGATCACTGCCTTTGCATCATCTACGATTGCCTGTGCTTTGTCCTGTACATCAAAAATCTTTCCAAGGTTTAAAATATCTGTAAATTCATTTTCCAGAGTTCTGTCTCCGTCAGGGCGTGTGTTTGTGTTGTAATAGGTGTTGCAGCCTTTGTCGATCCAGTCTGTTACATTTCCGAGGTTTTTATCAGAGAACAGGGAACTCCAGGATAAGATCATGTCTGGCTCCAACATCGTTACAGTCTCAAGGGATGGGGTAAATTCATCAAGATAATTTGTTTTAGAGAATGCTTCTTTGAGATCATCCGGAACTTCATTATCAAGACCCGCTGTAGCTACAAGGCGGTCTTCCAGTCCAAGTTTCAGCATAGTTTCAATGCTTCCCTGATATACAGCAAGAACTTTCTCCGGTGCCTTTTCATAGGTTGTTTCAATTTCATTTCCATCATAATCATAGGTTGTGATGGTCAGAGGATATTCTGTCTTTGTACCTTCTGCGTCTGCTGTTTTATCTGCATCTGCTGAATCCTGTGCGTCTGCATCTGCATCTGCTGCCGGCTGGTTGTCCTCTTTGATCGTCTCAGAGTCTGCTCTCTCTGCTGCAAAAGCTGCCGGAGCTGCGGAAACTACCATAGCTGCTGCCATCATAATTGCCATAATTCTTGTAGATAAATTACCTTGTTTTCATTTGACTTTCCTCTCTTTTCGTATATGTCGTTTACTTGTTCGTGTAACCGAAAAGATGGAACTTCAGAAAAAGTAAAATAGAAGTGATAAAAATAACGGATACTTTTTACGGAAGCTCCTTCTTTACACTGTCAGGCAGGTTTCCTGACTCACAGATCAAAGAAAGTTTCCACAAAATAAAAACTGATACAACATCCATGCTTCAGCAGTTCATGAATGTTGTATCAGAAATATTTCCAGATACTCTCTGGCAGCCGGATTCCGCCTTCTCACATATTTATGCAATGACATATTACAATCCCGCTTTTTTCTGTATACAGTGGCCGCAACCGTTCAGGCATTTCACCTGATTCCCTCTCACATTATCATACACAGAATCTGCATATGATAATGTTCACTTAACAGCTATTCAATTACGCTGATATAATTTTAGCACACTGCATTTATAATTACAACTATATTCGAGACACATCAAAATTCTTTCTTCTCCATAAGCCGTACACTACCCCAATAAGATCCCATATATACAATTACTGTAAACAATACAGCTCCGGCCAATACCATTCCCCGGTTCAGTCCATTCAGCCATGCATCGACTGCGTCTGCTGAAAGTCCAATTGTTTTTATCAGACTATAAACTACGGCAATTATAATAGCACATGACCATTGCAATATAACGTCCTTTTTCCGCTCCAAAATGTATTACAAGCGGGAGTGATGCCGTCAACATAAGAAGTGCAGTGGAATGTATATCAGGCTGTCGATGATAGTCTCACTCAGGTCCCCCTGAAGCTCTGCCACGCCTTTGCAGATCACTCCCGTTATCGTTGTAATTCCCCACGCTGCAGCCGTAAGCCCTGCTCCCAGCAGATATTTCTCTGCCACATATTGTTTTCTGGTAACCGGCAAGGTCATAAGAAATGCAAGACCATTATCAAACTCATCATAACTTATAGTCGTAATGGCAAAAATTGCTGTGACAAACGTAAAATATCCTGTAGCAAAACTGATACTTCCGCTTCCTGCCAGATTCAGAATGACTCCCATTACAATAACCAGGATAAAAAACTGTTTCTGCTGTTTCATCAGTTCTATATCCTTTACAAATAATCCCTTCATACCTGTTCCTCCATCATCACTACCAAATCATCAATCTTTCCATTCTCAATTACAACATCCGGGTAATTTTCCATATAAAATTGTTTCTGGTTTGTCAGACACCTGTATCCATAAGCTTCTTTCCGGATCTTAATAAGGTATTGCTGATCCAGTTTTTCGTACTCTTCTTCTGAAACTTTAAGAACTGCATAATCTGACAGCAGTACATCTGTGTCCTCATGAAGGATAATTTTTCCGGCATGAATCATATAAAAATCATCACAAAGACTCTCCAGATCTGATGAAATATGCGAACTGATCAGAATCGAACTGCTTTCATTTTCTTCCATATATTCTCTCAGCATGTTCAGCACCTCATCCCTGGCAATCACATCCAGACCAACTGTAGGCTCATCCAGAATCAGCAGTTCTGCCTTATGGCTTAATGCTGCCAGTACTTTAAACTTTGCTTTCATACCAGTGGAAAATTCTTTAATTTTCTTGTCTGTGGGCAGATTGAATCTTCTGCACTGCTGCAGGAATTCCTCTCTGTCAAAATCTGGATATATGCTTTTCATAATATTTGCCACGCCCGCTGCTGTCAGATACATACTGAAGCCTGAATCTGCAAAAACAACTCCCAGTTTCTGCTTATCCTCCGGCTTAAGCTCTTCTGCCTTTTTCCCAAAGACCTCTATCTCTCCGCCATCCGGATGAATCAGGCCAAGCAAAGCCTTAAATGTGGTGGATTTTCCGGAACCATTTCTTCCAATAAGTCCTGTAATCATCCAGGCTGTACTTCCATAGAACAGTCCAGCGAAAAACCTCTGTAATTTTTCTGCAAATGACTGATTTTCAACATGTCTTAG
>ENA-OQCP01000607-OQCP01000607.1-human-gut-metagenome-genome-assembly--contig:-NODE-607-length-15801-cov-7.453936_pt1 | contig 15801 bp, 27 predicted proteins | sample MGYA00242760_ERZ504583 | MGnify/ENA primary metagenome ERZ504583 (study PRJEB26092, sample SAMD00036308) | human gut metagenome | host: Homo sapiens | study: EMG produced TPA metagenomics assembly of...
CCGCGCACAGCGGAATGGCGATAACCATGCCGATGGGACCATGAGTGCCGAACCGATAACGAGAGCCGTCAGGCTCATAACGGGATGCACCTGCACCGAGCTCTGCATGACCTTAGGCGAAATGACATTATCGGTGACGTTTTGAGCCACCATGGTCACGACAAGCGTCCACAACGCCAGCATGGGGCTGAACATAAAGCCGAGCACCGTGGCGATCGCCGCACTCACCCAGGGACCGACAACCGGAACCAGGTGCATAATGCCGGTAAAGATAGCCATGAGTGCTGCATACGGATGGCCGATGATCGTAAAACCAATAAAGCAAGAAAACCGCCACAGATCGATGTGATGACCATGCCACGCATGTAGCCGCCGACCGAACGCGAAAGGATGGCCACCATAAAGCGGTACGAGGTCTCCTTTTCCTGCCCGATGATGGTGCAGACCTCGTGGTGCATGCGGGGATAATCGCAGTCAAGCCAGTAGCAAGCACCAGACCCAGGAAGATGACGAACAGCTGCGAGGCCGTGTTGGTAATGAGCGGAAACACACCGCGGCCGAGCTCAGCAGCGATTTGCGAGACGTACTTGGACGCTACGGTAACCAACGAAGAAAGATTGTCGTCCAGATACTCCTTGAGCGGCGTGTTGTTGAGCGTCTTAGCGTGCGAGAGCATCTCGTTGAGATCGCCACCCGCAACACGAAGCTGCTCGGGCAGGCGGCTCAGGACTTCCATGATTTGACCGAGCAAAATAGGCGATAGGATGCAGACGACGCCGACGAGCACGGCAACAACCACAATGAGTGCGATGAGCGAACCGAGGCCACGTCCGACACCGTGATGCTCGAGCCAGTTGGTGATCGGAGACATCACAAAAGCGATGATGGAACCGACAGCGAGAAACTCGATGACCGGTGCCAGGATGCCCATAAGGTTAAAGATGACGCAGCGATGACAATGCAGCCGACGACGCCCCAAATGCGCAGCGTCAGAATGCGGGTATCGCGAAGCGTGCGGTCGATTTGTTGGGGGTGCTCACTCATGAACGAATCATCACTCCGTCGGGGTCAATCTTATCTTGAATCTTCTTAAGGGTACGGCGCAGCAGGCGCGAGACCTGCACCTGCGAGATGCCAAGCTTCTTGGCAATCTCGATCTGGGTCATGCCCTTAACGAAGCGCAGCTCGATAACCTCGCGCTCGCGCGGCGAGAAATCGCGGATGGCTTCCTCGATTACCAGGCGGTCATCGGTAAAGTCGAGCTCGTTGTCGTCGTCGGCATAGCGATCGAGAATCGAAGGCGCATCATCGGAATCGGACGCACCGGGGGCCTCGATGGGCACCGAGGTGTAGGCCGAGGACGACTCCATGGCTTCGAGCACCTCGTCGACGGTCACGTCCAGGTATTCGGCGATTTCCTCAACCTTGGGCGAACGCTGCAGCTCGTTGGTGAGCTTATCGGTAGCCTGGTTGACCTTGGCCGAGAGCTCCTGCAAACGACGGGGCACGCGCACGCTCCAGCCCTTGTCGCGGAAGTGGCGCTTAATCTCGCCCAAGATGGTGGGCGTGGCAAACGTCGTGAACTCGAGTCCGCGCTCAGGATCAAAGCGATCGATAGCCTTGAGCAAGCCCAAGTACCCGACCTGCAAAAGGTCATCGAGCGGCTCGCCGCGGTTCTTAAATTTGTTGGCAAGAAACCTTACCAGGTTCATATGGGACATGACGAGCTGCTCGCGAGCATCCGGATCGCCGGTCTCCTTATAACGACGAAACAGCTCGCGGGTTTTCTCCTTGTCCCAAGCGGTCTTGCCGCTCCGGGAACGTTCGGTCATATTAGATATCCGCCTTGAGGTCGAGGGAAAGCGTTAGGGGCGCCGCAGTCTTTTCGTAGGAATCGCACACGCTTGCAAGAATGAGCTCGGCATACACAGCAGCCTGGTCATCCTCGTCGACGGTGGCCTGTTCCCCAAAGGTAAAGGTCATGCCGACGTGAGATTCGTCCACATCGAAATTGATCGTGATGTCGTCGCAGTCGACCGCGGTGCACCCAAAGATGAAGGCTTCCTCGGCAGCCATGCGGATATCCTCGATGCGATCGACGGACATAGAGCACAGCGCCGACGTTGGCGGCCGTCATGCGCACCAAGCGCGCGAGACGAGGATCACCGGCAACGCTCAGCGTGATGGGGCAGGTTGCTTCACTACTCATCGCAGGACTCCTCGGAGGTCTCGGCAGGCGTATAGGTGTAATACTGAGCAGGCTTGGCTGCGGGCTTCTGAACATCATCGTCGTCAGCAGCGGCCTCGTCCCCGGTTTCGCCAATTAGGACGCGCTCAGTCGGCTGCTCGGCTTCGGCGGCAGCGGAAAGTTTGCGCTCGGCGTCGGCTGCGGGGGCTTTCACCTTATTAAAGAGCTTCTGAACGGCACCAGCCGCAGAATCAGTCACGCTCGATACGGCATTACTGGCCTCGGCCATGCTGCCCGTAACCTCGGAAATGTCGCGAACGACCGCCTCAACCTCAACGAGGTTAGACGTCAGGGCGTCAACGGCAGTCTTGCTCGACTTGAGGAGCGGCTCCATCTGGGCAAGTGCCGGCGTAAGCTCGTCAACGGCGCCATCGAGCTTTGCCACAACGGGCTGTGCCTCGGCGAGCGTATTATTGAGGTCGCTCACCGTCTTGTCGAGCGAGTCGACGACGGTGCGGGTCTTGCGCAGCGTGAGCGCGAGCTCGACAACAGCCCACACGCCGGCAACGGCGAGCACCAGCAGGGCGATTTGAATGGGACTCATACAAGCCTCCCGAAGGAATCGAAATACAGACGTTTTTCATGGTACCCCAAAGAAGGGCAAAGATACCCAAAGGGAATGTGCGAGGCGCCAATGCCTACTTGGGAGCGTTGCCGCTACGGTCGCGCTCGCTTTGCTCCACACGCCACTCTTCCAACCGCGGCCGGCAGGCTGCCAGAACGCGCCGCGCTCCAACCCCTCGGGCAAATAGCGCTGATCGACCAGCCTTCGGGATAATCGTGCGGGTACTTGTATACACCATACTCGTCGCTGCCGGGACGGTGACGATCGCGCAGGTAACTCGGCACCTCGCGAAGACCACTGCTGTGGATATCGGCCAGCGCCGCATCGATCGAGGCCTCGCACGCGTTGGACTTAGGCGCCAGGCACACATAGAGCGCAGCCTGAGCCAGGTTGATGCGACACTCGGGATAGCCAATGACCTCGGCAGATTTAAATGCGGCATGTGCCACCAAAAGCGCCTGCGGGTCGGCGTTGCAACATCCTCGGAAGCCTGAATAATAATGCGGCGAGCGATAAACTTGGGATCCTCCCCTGCATCGATCATGCGCGCGAGCCAATAGATCGTGGCATCGGGGTCGCTGCCGCGCATAGATTTAATAAACGCACTGATAATGTCGTAGTGCATGTCACCGTTTTTGTCATACGAAAAACCACGACGCGGATTGGCGATCTTCACGTCATCCACGGGTAATGGGATAGCGTTCCCCCCGCCGCCGGCGCTGGCGTTCCCTCGGTATCGGGACGCGTAACGGCAATCTCACTCGCAAGCTCGAGCGTCGTGAGCGCCGAGCGCGCATCACCCGCGGCAGCGTGCAAATGGTCTTGACTGTATCCTCATCGGCCGAGAACTTACCGTTTAAACCCTGCGGCGCCTCGAGCGCACGCTCAATGAGCATGGCGATATCCTCGTCCTTCAGGTGCCCAAGCTCTACCACACGCCCACGCGAGAGCAATGCCGAGTTGACCTCAAAGTACGGGTTTTCCGTCGTGGCGCCAATCATAATGACGGTGCGGTTCTCGACCGCATGCAGCAGGGCATCTTGCTGCGACTTCGAAAAGCGATGGATCTCATCGATAAACAGAATGGTGCGGCGGTCGTAGGTGTTCAGACGGGTCTTAGCCTCATCGATTACGCGGCGCAGGTCCTTCACAGTGCCCGTCACGGCACTGACCTCGACAAACTCGCTCTTGGTATGGTTGGCGATAATGTGGGCCAGCGTCGTCTTGCCCGTGCCAGCCGGGCCGTACAGAATCACGCTCGACAGCACGTCATGCTCAATCGCGGCGCGCAGCCACGAGCCCTTACCGACGGCCTTTTGCTGGCCCACATACTCGTCGAGCGAATTGGGGCGCATACGCACCGCAAGCGGCGCATTTTTAAAGGAGCGCTCGCGCGTCGAAGCAGAAAAAAGGTCGTCCATAGCCATCCCGTGCATTAATCAAAATCGTTGTTGACCAATAGTATACCGAAAGGATACGAACTACCGTTCGTTAATATAGGTGCGGTGCGGAAACTTTAGACCTGGGAACAATTTGCTCGTCAGCTCGCAGAAATAACCATCCGTCATGCTTGCGATGTAATCGACGACGGCCTGATCCTTGTCGTCCTGCCAGGCATAGGTGCGATCGTAGTAGGAAAGCTGCTGCTCAATGCGCGAAACATGATGCTTAAAGATGTAAGAGAACTCGTCGCCTTTATTTAGATCCTGCAGGCAACGGTCGTAGAGCTTTTCGAAAGCCTCACGCAACTCTGCCTCAGAATCGCCTTCGATACCGCCCTTGCTATAGATCTTCTCGTAGTTCTCGCGCTTCGCCCGGCGGATCTCCTCAAACAGGTCCTCGCTCATCTCGATACGCGGTTTGCCATAGCTATGCTCAACGATATCGATGGAAGCGTGCGTGAGAATCCAGCTGTTATAGCGCCGCCCCGACCATCGTCAAAAGCGTCGGGCGACAGCAGGCCCGCCGCAATGGCGTCCTGACGATCACGACCGACGTAGGCGAGGATATCCGAGATACGCACCACACAGCCCTCGAGGGTCATGGGGCGCAGGTGCTCGATCGCGCCATAGCCCGTGGCGATGCAGTCCTCGACGGTACGGTCGAACTGGTCAAACGACGCCATGTCCGAGAGTTCAAAGACACGCTGCTCGTACTCGCCGTTATGGCACAGCACGCCGTCGAGCGTCTGGAGCGACACGTTGCGGCCGTACAGCGCGTCGAGCACGCGGACGGACTGCACGTTATGGAAAAAATAACGACCCGTACGCTCGTGATAGATTTCGTTGAGGAAACGCTCGCCGGCATGGCCAAAGGGCGTGTGGCCCAAATCGTGGCCCAGGCCAATCGCCTCGATCAAATCGCTGTTGAGGCCCAGGCACGGCCGATATCGCGGGCAATGCGCGAGACGAGCTGCACATGAAGGCCGCGCCGCGACAGGTCGTCGTTGCTGCGAAAGCTAAAGACCTGCGTTTTGCCTGCATAACGCGTGTACGCAGGAAGATGAAGAATCTTTTCGGTATCGCGCATAAACGCCGGACGCATAAGCGTGCCTTTGTCGGCAGCGCGATCTATACGACGAATGACCTGGTCGTCGCAGCATCGATAAGGATTAACGACACCCGAGGCGCGGTCGGCGGCGATACGCTCGACCAGCTCGGGCGACAACGCCGCGGGAATGCGGTCCATGCGCGCCTTAATGACGGCCGTTTCTTGATTAGTTGCCATGGCATGCTCCTTAAAAAGGATGCGCAATCGGTTACAATGTCCAGCCCACGACCTCGATTATGGCAAATATCGGCACCAAAAACGGGAGCAATGGCAGGGAGCGCGATTTTGTAAAGAGGCAGGAGAGGGCCAGGACCAGGAGCGCGACGGCAAATGCCACGATGCCGCCAGAGGTCGAGCGTGCAAAGCGCGAAAAGCGCCTTGGCATCCCCCATGCCGATGCCGGGGGCCTGGCGGAAACGCCGCCAAAGCGACTCGGTCAGCACAAGGGAAAGGTACACGATAACGGCAGGACCGGCGTGGTCAAGCGCCGTGTTCAAGCCCCTGTCCAGCCAAACGCCTGCAAACGCCGCCACGGCGCATGCGGCGGCAAGCGCGTTGGGAAACCGCCGTTCACGGACATCAATCACCGCACCGGCAAAGGCGCAGATCCAAAAGGGAATATAGACCATTGAACACCTCCCGGGGCAGTCACTCAAAAGCAAAAACCACCACAGAGGTGCCTGTCCCCTTCGTGGTGGTTTTGGTGGTGGTTATTTAGCGCCCTGCATGACCTCGTCGAGGGTAACGCTGACGGCATGCTGCGTCGGGACCAGTCGACCTTCAGGAACAACGCAGCCACCGTAATGGGGATATAGCTGAACATAAAGATCGGGAAGGTAAACAGGTTGGTCACCAGGCGCCACTTTTGCGCGCAATGGATGTGCTTGTACTCGAAGATAGTCGTGAGCAGCGCCAGGATAAAGAAGGTCTGATACATCATGACGAAGGTCATGATGAGCGAAGCGGCACAAGCCTGCATCTCGACTTCGGTAGCCAAGAAGCCGTGTGAGAGTCCACCCACGATGAGGAACGTCGCGTTGGCGAGCATGGAAATCAGGGACAGAAGCATGCCCGGAGCGATGGTCATAAACATGTCGTAGGCGGCAAAGCGATGGTAACGGAAGGTCGACTTGACCAAGTGCTTACCATATGTAAAGAACACCTGATAAAAGCCCTTGGTCCAGCGCATACGCTGCTTCCAGGATGCCTTGAACGTCACGGGTTGCTCGTCAAAGAACTCTGCCGGCGCATAACCGATGCGGATGCCGTGAATGGCGCAGAACGTGGTGAACTGAATGTCCTCGGTCAGCGTGTGGAACTGCCAGCCGTGCATGCCCTCAATAACACTGGCGGAGATGAGGTAGCCCGAACCCGAGACGGCGCAAGAAGTCTTGCAGATGTTGCGCGCGTTGTTGAGAAAGCGTGCCTCGCGCAGATACCAGGTGGCATTAGCTGCCGAGATCCACGAGCTGCCGAAGTTCTTGGAGTTGCGGTAGCTTGTGACCACATGGAAGCCCTGGTCAAAGGCGTCATTCATCTTGGATACGTAATCGCGGGAGATAACATTGTCGGCATCGAAGATAAAGTAGCCCTCAAAGGTATCGGGATACTCGTTAAGAATGCGGTCAAAACCAAAGTCCATGACCCAGCTCTTACCCTTACGGGCCAGGTCGTTACGCTCATAGACGATGGCGCCAGCCTCGCGAGCGAGCTGCGCCGTGTTATCGGTGCAGGCATCGGCAACCACGAAGACCTCGATAAGCTCGGACGGATAGTCCTGGTCTTTGATGGAGCGCACGAGATTGGCAATTACCGCCTCCTCGTTATGCGCCGCAATAAAGAAGGCATAGCGATGGAGCTTTTTGGCCTTGGGAGGTGCGACCTCACCGCGCAGGCGCCAATGACAAAGAAGACCACCTGGTACAGAAAGCAGACCGTGAGCAGCGTAACCACAATCTGGTTAAAGATCACGATGGGCGTGTTGGTTTGTAAAAAGGCGAGCATGCAGGCTCCCAGGAACGCGTTACGTAAACAACCCTATATCTTACCGCAGGCTAGGGGCGTTCAAGAAACCACCTAATACTAACTAGGCTTCGAGAAGACCGAGCTGCGGAACGATTTCATCTCCAGCGGCCGTGCGACCGAGCGAGCGCGGAGCCAGATCATCCAAAACCGCCGCAAGGTCCCACGGCAGCTCGTCGCGGCACTCAATGCGCTCCCCCGTCACGGGATGATCGAACGCCACACGCCAGGAATGGAGGAACTGCCTGGTCAGGCCCTGATCGGCGCGCGCATCGCACTTGCCGTAAAGCGGATCGCCCACGCAAGCGTGGTTGATATGGCGCATGTGCACACGAATCTGATGCGTGCGGCCGGTAAAAAGGTGGCACTCGACGAGCGTGTAGCCGTCGTCGAAACGCGTGGAATCAAAGCGCTCGAGCACCTTGAAGGTCGTGATGGCCTGGCGCGCAAAGGGGTCATCAGAAACCGCCATCTTCACGCGGTCGCGCGTTGAGCGGGCAATACCGGTGTTGATAGTGCCCTCGTCCATGGCGATGTGTCCGTGAACGAGCGTAATGTAGCGGCGGTCGAGCGTACGCGTACGGATGAGATTTTGAAGCGCGCGCTGGGTGTCGTCGTCTTTTGCCGCGAGCATAAGGCCCGAGGTATCGCGATCCAGGCGATGCACGATGCCGGGGCGGTCCTCACCCTGCACGGTGCCCAGATGGTCGATACCGCAGTGATAGACCAGGGCATTCGCGAGCGTACCGCTCTCATGACCATGCGCAGGATGGCACACCAGGCCGCGCTGCTTGGAAAGCACGATGAGGTAATCGTCCTCGTAGCGGATATCGAGGGGAATGGCCTCGGGAATCACGTCAGTCGGATCGTGAGGCTCGGGCAGGTCAACCGAGATGCGGTCACCGGCGCGTACGGCATACTTTTTTGACAAACAGGTCTCGCCGTTCACGATTACGGCGCCGCCCTCGATCAGATGCGCGCAGGCAGAGCGCGTAGGGCAGCGTCATTGGCGCCAGATAGGCGTCAAGGCGCTGACCAGCGGCATCGTCGGCAACAAGGATATGGATGTCGGCCATTAGCGCTCATTCCTTTCGCGAATCTTGCGGGCACGCTCCCCACGCTGCTTGGCTTTGCGCTTGGCGCGGGCCTCGTCACGAGCGTTAAGCTCGGCGGTCGCATCGACCTCACGGGCCGCGGGGCTCAAGAACATGTAGCCAAAGAGGGCAAGCACGACGCTACGGTGATGCCGATATCGGCACATTGAAGACGGGGAAGTCGATGAAGGTGGTGGCAATAAAATCAGTCACGAAGCCAAAGGCCAAACGATCGATAGCGTTGCCGATAGCACCGCCCGCAACCATCGCCATGCCCACAACCTCAAGATGGGCGAGCTGGGGTGCACGAACGAGGTACACGGCAATAGCGATAATGACCGCCAACGCCAGCGCGGCAAACGCGATGCCATGCCCCTCGCCCATGCTAAAGGCAGCACCGATATTGCGGACAAACATAAAGTCGATAACACCGGGGATGACGGTCACATGCAAAGCGTCGCCCACGGCACGAACCGCAAGCTTGGTCAGCTGGTCAACAAGCAGCACAACCAGCGCCACCCCACCAGCAGCACCCAACCGCCAACGCAAAGGCGGCGTCATATCCGCACCACGACCCAAAGAAATCCCCTACCCTCAGATAATCAAATTCCGTTTAACGCAAATAACCATCTTATATTGCCACACGCAGAGCACACGACACATACGCTAACGTCAGATAAATAACCAGCATAAAAGAAAGCGGCATTCCGGATAACGGAATGTCGCTTTTCTTCAGCGGAGCAAATGGGCCGAAGGCGTCAAATTCTCCCTATAACTAAAATGCCGAGTTACCGTGCCTTAAAGGGCATTCGCACACCTCTTGCAAATGTGAGCGTGACCGTTGTACTCGCCAACGGTGGTGCGGTAATTCCAGCAACGGTCGCAGCACTCGCCCTCGGCAGCCTCGATGGCAACGGAGAGGTCCTCGCCCTGGGTCAGTTCAACAGCGGAGACGATGTAGAACTCGGCCAGGTCGACGGCCTTGTCGCCGGTCAGCAGCGCATACATCTCGGCGGGAACGACTGCCTTGACGCGGACCTGCTGGCTCTTAGTGAAGGTGCCGGCGGAGCGGGCATCCTCAAGGGCCTTGGTCACGGCGCTACGGAGCTCGAGCGAAGCCTCAAGCACGCCCTCAAACTCATTGGCCTCGTCGACCGTAATGGGCGACTTATACCAATCGAGCAGCGCGGCGTACTTCTGGTGATCGACGCAGCCGGTGGGTGCATAGGCCATGGCCTCGTCGACCGTGTAGGACAGGATCGGCTGCAGGTCGCGCATGAGCATCGAGAAGAGCTCGGCAAGCACGGTCTGGGCGCTCCGGCGCTCGAGCGAGCCGGGCTTCTCGCAGTACAGACGGTCCTTCAGGGCGTCGAGATACACGTTGGACAGCTCGGTAACCACAAGGTCGTAAAGCGCACGGTAGGCGCGCGGGAACTCGTAGCTAGCGTAGGCGTCGTCGACCTCGGCCTGGACCTGGGTCAGGCGGGCAACCATGAGCTTGTCGAGCGGCAGCAGGTCGGCAAAGGCGACGCCGTCGGTCTCGGGCTCAAACTGACCCTCGAGCTCGGAGAGCAGGAAGCGCAGCGTGTTGCGGAAACGACGGTAGGCATCGGACGTACGAGCAAGAATCTCGTGGTCGATGGACACGTCGGAGCTGGTATCGACGGAAGCAACCCACAGGCGGATGATGTCGGCGCCCATCTCGTCACAGACCTTGTTGGGGTCGATAACGTTGCCGAGCGACTTGGACATCTTACGGCCCTGGCCGTCGAGGGTGAAGCCCTGCGAGACGACCGCCTTGTACGGAGCGTGGCCGTTGGCGCCCACCGAGGTGAGCAGCGAGCTCTGGAACCAACCGCGGTGCTGGTCAGAGCCCTCGAGGTAGACGTCCGCCGGGTACTCCAGCTCGGACGGTACTCGCAGACGGCCTTCCAAGACACGCCGGAGTCCCACCACACGTCAAGGATGTCCTTATCAGCCTTGAGGTGATGGCCACCGCACTTGGGGCAGACGCAGGCCTCGCCCAGATAGCTCTCAGGAGCGTCGGTGAACCAGGCGTCGGAGCCCTTCTCGTGGAAGAGCTTAATGACGGCGTCGAGCGTGGCGTCGTTCATGACCTTCTCGCCGCAGTCGGCGCATGTGTAACTGGGGATAGGCACGCCCCAGTTGCGCTGGCGGCTGATGCACCAGTCGGGACGCTGCTCGACCATGGCGCCGATGCGGTTGGCGGCGTGAGCCGGATACCACTTGACGTTCTCACGGACCTCCTTGCCAGCCTGCTCGCGCAAACCGGTCTTGTCCATCGAGACGAACCACTGGTCGGTAGCACGGAAGAGCACCGGGTGCTTGCAGCGCCAGCAGTGCGGATAGCTGTGCGTGATCTTCTTCTCGAGAACCAGGGTGCCGCGCTCGCGCAGGAACTCGATGATGTGCGGGTTGGCCTCATCGGTATCCATGCCGCTGAAGGGGCCGCCGGTGCCAAACTCCTCGCCGGTGTAGAACTTGCCGTCGTCATCGACCGGCATGCAGATGTCGGTGATGCCCTCCTTGAGGCAGGCGAAGTAGTCGTCGACGCCGTGGCCGGGCGAGTTGTGGACGATACCGGTACCGTCATCGACACCAACGTAATCGGCCAGCAGCGCCACGCCCTCAACGCCGTCAAAGATCGGCTGCTTGTAGTGGATGTGGTGGAAGTCTCGGCGGAAACCACGTAGGCTTGCCATCGACCATGACCGGGGTGTACTCCCAGCCAAACTCCTCACAACACTTAGGAGCCAGGTCCTCGAGCATGACCTCGGCACGGCCCTCGTGCTCAACGGCGACATAGGCGGCGCCGGGCTTAAGGGAAACGGCCTGGTCGGAGGGGATGGTCCACGGCGTGGTCGTCCAGATGATAAAGTCGACCGGGCCGTCGAAGTTCTCGAGGCCGGCGGGCTTGGAGGTCATCTCAAAGCGCACGAAAATGGACGGGCTCGTCTCGTCGGAATACTCGATCTCGGCCTCGGCGAGTGCGGTGTGGCAATGCTTGCACCAGTGAACCGGCTTGTGGCCGCGATAGATCATGCCCTTATCGAACATGGCCTTGAAGACCTCGATGTCGGCGGCATCATGCTGGTGATAGAGCGTCAGATAGGGGTTGTCCCAGTCGCCGAGCACGCCCAGGCGACGGAAGCCGGCCTTCTGCAGCTCGATGTTCTCGACAGCGAACTTGTTGCAGAGCTCGCGGATCTTAGCCGTGGAGGTCTGGTTGAACTTCTCGGTGCCGAGCTTCTCCTCGACCTTGTGCTCGATCGGCTGACCATGGCAGTCCCAACCGGGACGTAGGGAACCTCATAGCCCTGCATCATCCAGTAGCGGTTGATCATGTCCTTGGAGATCTTATTCATGGCGTGGCCGATGTGGATCGGACCGTTGGCGTACGGAGGGCCGTCGTGCAGCACGAACTTCTTGTGACCCTCGTTCTTCTTCAGAACCTGCTCGTAGACCTTGTTGTCCTGCCAGTCCTTGAGTCGCTTGGGCTCGGACTTGGAAAGACCGGCACGCATGGGAAAACCGGTCTTGGGCAGATTCATCGTCTGCTTGTACTCGTTTGCCACGGTACCCCTTTCATGTCGTGGGCGCGCACGCCCTCTGGGCACCAAAAAAGCGCCCGTCCCTACAAGCTGGGACGAAGCGCCACAAACGGGCTGCACGCCCGTAAAAGCTCTTCGCTTAACCACCCAGCTTAGATGCCCTCGCCCGCGTATTCGCGCGCTCGCATCCGTTACTCGGCTGGTCTGTATCGACGACCATCTCGGCGATGTCTACTAAGACGAACCTACGCGGCACGTCCGTTGGGACCGCAGCTCCGGGGTGATTTTCATCGGTCGCATGCACGGGTTCTCAGCGCTCCCCGCTCTCTGTAGCATGCGGACGGCCGACTACTCGTCCCCATCAACGCTTATGCGGAGTATGCTAGCACGTTCCGCACCGGCGAAAAACCCTCAACACTGGTTTTATACGTTCGAAATTTCTTGCGGCCGTGGACCTTCTCTTGGAGCAAAATACCTGTAAGCACTTTATCGAACGAAAGAAGATTGCTATGCGCACGATCGGAATGAGCGACTATACCGTTGGCGAAGACTGCTTTGACGAGCTGCACGGCGCGTTGGCCGAGTACGGAGCAACCAAGGTCGCCATCATTGGTGGTAAACGAGCACTGGCCGCAGCACTTCCCGGTATCGAGCTGCGCTGGCAGGTACCGACGTCGAGATTCTGGAGACGCGCGTCTACGGCACCAACAGTACGCGCGCAAATATCGCCAAGGTCGTAAACTCCCCTGCCTGCCAGGAAGCTGACGTGCTTATCGCATGCGGCGGCGGCAAGGCGCTCGACACCGTGAAGACCGCAGCTATCGAGCTCAAGAAGATTGTCTTTACGGTACCGACGATCTGTTCCAACTGCTCCGCCGCGACCGCCATTGCCGTTGTCTACAACGACGACGGCTCGCTCGAGGCTATTCGTACCCTAACCGACCTGCGCACATCTTCATCAACCCAAGATCATCGTCGAGGCTCCGGCGGAGTACTTCTGGGCCGGCGTGGGTGATGCCCTGTCCAAGCAGCCCGAGGTCGAGTACGCCACGAGCGCCGGCAACCTGGAGCACACGGCAGCCTTGGCCTAGCACTCGCCCACACCTGCTCCGAGCCGCTGTTTACCTTTGGCGTCCAGGGTCTTGAGGACGTGCGCCAGGACCAGTCGACCGATGCCGTCAAGCAGATCGCGCTCGACATCGTGGTCAACACGGGCTACGTCTCCAACCTGACCAACCAAAACGATTACTACTACAACTCGAGCGTGGCGCACGCGTTCTACAACGCTTCCTGCAGCATTCCGCGCGAGGCTCCTACCTGCACGGCGAGGTCGTAAGCTGGGTGTGCTGGTACTGTTCGCCTATACGGGCGATACCGAGAACCTTGAGCGCTACGCCGCCTTTAACAATCAGATGGGCCTGCCCGTGACGCTTGAGCAGGTCGGGCTTTCCGAGGCTGATATCCCTGCCCTGTGCGAGTACGCACACGCCACCAACGAGTGGAAGCAGGGAAACCCCGAGCCCTTCACGGACGAAAAATTCGCCGCCGCCATCAAGGCCACCGACGCTTACGGCCACACGCTCTAGGACTGACCCAAAACCACCACAAATGGGACGGGCACCTTTCTGGTGGTTTTTTATTGATCCAGCATTCAGTTCGTACTCGAACCCGATTCTTTACGAGAAAGGGTTCGGGTACGTTTTTTGTTTATCGGAAATTCTGCGGAAGGACTACTCGGAACGGCAAACAGGAACGAACAGAGGCAGGGTATCATCGTGGTGATGGTATCCTGCCTTTTGTTTTGCGGGATCAAGGTCGCTTTATGCGAACTTGATCGCCACTTATATAGCGCATTGATGGCAATTGCTTCGTACGTGCATACCGGGAGCCTGTACACCTCTGGCAAGGCGTAACACGCTAGACTTTGTTCCAAAGTCCGTGTGCTAAGGGGGCAGGCACCTTAGAATTCCTGTGGAGTGTGTACGCACGTACGCAGGAAAACGGCAAAATTTCGCTATATTAGGGCGTTCTTTCATTGGAGAGTATGGTATACACGGCTTAGTTCAACAAATAAGAATTTATACATAAAGGAGGATATTGATGAAACTGTTTTTATGTTCTCACTTTTCAAGTGTAGGAAGTCTGATAAAGGAAGAAATTGAAAATAAAAAAGTCGCATTTATTCCAACAGCTTCGCTGCGTGAAGGCTACACCGGTTATGTCGGCTCGGCTCGAAAATTATTCAAAAAGTTGGGAGCAATCGTAACTGAAATTGATATTTCAACGGAGGCTTATTCAACGATACAGTCTCTTTTTGAAGATGCGGATGTGATCTATTTTACCGGCGGAAATTCTTTTTTCCTTATAGACCAGCTCCGTAAAACGGGAACGGATGAGCTGTTGAAGAAAGAATTGGCAAAAGGAAAACTGATGATTGGTGAATCGGCAGGTGCGATTGTATGCGCTCCAAGCATCCAATATATCGAGCAAATGGATGAAAAGCCGGAGGACTACTCACAAGAAGATGATGCAGGGCTTAATTTGATTGATTTCTATGTTCTTCCGCATTTTCTTACAGCACCATTTAAGAAAGTTACCGAGAAAATAATAACTGAGTTTTCGGATTTGAATCTATGCCCAATTAACAATCGTCAGGGAATTGTAATTGATGGTGAAGGTTCAAAGGTTATTTGCAAAGAGTAATTTAAAATTCCAGTTTGCTGCACTCGTTCCTAGCAGGGTTTGGGGCAGGCACGCCCCAACAAGAAGCCGTCCCAAAGGGGCAAGAATGGGGACTGCGGACGATTTCTTGGACCGTTACGCGGCCCTTCCCAGCGCGGAGCGGAACTCGGCCGGGGTGCGGCCACCGAGCGCATCGCTGCGCCTCTCCGTATTGTATCGGCCGATCCAGCCCCCGAGTTCCTCGATGAAGCGGGCGGGGGTCCAGTCCGACCAGTCCCTGCCGTGCCAGAACTCCTTCTTGAGCAGGCCGAAGAAGCCCTCCATCGCCGCGTTGTCCGGGCTGCAGCCCTTGGCGGACTGGATTGGCTACGCTGATGTGGACAGTTCCGGGAGAGGCGCAAGAGACGGGAAGGCCGTGTGCGCGTTCCTGCGCGAGGGCCGTGGGGAGGGGCTGCATGGGTACGGCGCCTGTCAACTCGGTCTACGTCTTTGATGACCGGGTCGTACTCAATATCAACTTCACGGATGATGCCAAAACGGTCACCCGTGAGGAAGTGTTGGGTTCGAGTGCTGTGGACAATGTTCCAGTATGCTGGGATCGAACTCGCTAGCCGGAATCACACGGTACCCGTGACGCAGCAGCAGATCGACAAAAACACCATTGCCCACAGTGAGCGTGCCGCTAAAGGTGCCATCGTAGACGCGACCCGCACCGCACGAGGGGCTACGGTCCTGTAAGACGCACGCAGCGATCTCGGACGGGCCGCCCGCCTGCTCGCACATATCGAGCGCGCGCTCTGCACCCAGGCGAAACTCGCGATCGACCGAGATGCCCTCGCAGGTACAAACCTCGCCATTCACAATCTCGGACGGCTTGCGCGGTGTGGGCAAGCGCCAAAAACCTCGGGGCACACCAACAGGACCTCGGTCCCTGTGCGTTCGCAGGCCTCGACCACGCGCGATGGTAATTGTCGAGCCCGTTATATTTGCAGCTCTCCCCCATCAAGCAGGCACTCACCACGATCTTCATACATATCCCTCCCAAACAAAACGCCCCATTTGAGATAG
>ENA-OQCP01000609-OQCP01000609.1-human-gut-metagenome-genome-assembly--contig:-NODE-609-length-15784-cov-2.685827_pt1 | contig 15784 bp, 28 predicted proteins | sample MGYA00242760_ERZ504583 | MGnify/ENA primary metagenome ERZ504583 (study PRJEB26092, sample SAMD00036308) | human gut metagenome | host: Homo sapiens | study: EMG produced TPA metagenomics assembly of...
TCCACCCCCACGTTGCCCACCGTCGACAACCGCGGCCGCAATGTAGCCTACGAACATACCGAGTTCACCTCCGGCAAGGAGATCAAACAGGCAGCCGGTAATGCCGGCATCGGCCTGACCTACGCCAACGAAACGCCTTTCTTCCACTTTGCCGACTACCGCACCGCAGCTCCAATGACCTTCCCGGTGCCCCTGCGGCCAAATCCATCAGCATCACCCACTCCGAGAGCTACAGGACCCGCCTGACCTACAACAGCTGGGGCCGCAGCTACAAGCTGGAAATGTACAACCGCTCCAAAAAAGCCTATGAGAACACGGTGGACGAGCTGACCGGAAAGCAGCTGACCTTTGACAACGTGGTGGTCTGCTTTGCCGATATCGCCGCCTATGCGGGCGATTCTCACGATGTCCAGTCGGTCAACTATGTGGCCGGTGGGCAGGCGTACCTCTTCACACGGGGCGGCGTGCAGGTGGGCCGCTGGGAGAAGCCGCATCCCACCCATCCGCTCAAGCTCTACACCGAAACCGGCGAGGAGATGACCCTGAACCGGGGCAAGACCTATCTGGCACTGGTGGACAATGATGAGTGGAGCAATTTCAGCTACTAAATCACCCGCCCTCCGGGGCAGAAGAGGGAAACCGATGAAACGCTTTTGGATGCGCGCTTTGCTCTGTTTTGCGCTCAGCGCCGCACTGCTGACAGGCTGTGCGCTCAGCCCCAGCTCCCAGCCCGCTGAAAGTCCCACTGACCCGCTCACTGGCAGGAACTTGTCTGGCCGGGCCAGCGGCCGGTCGCCATCACCATTGACAACGCGGCCGCCAGCACCACTCAGTGGGGGCTTTCCACAGCCTCGCTGGTGCTGGAAGCCCTGACCGCACAGCAGCAGTCCACCAGGCTCTGTCTGGTCTACCCTGCCGTGGGGGCCGTGCCGCAGGTCGGGCCTGTCTCTGCCGGGCAGGACCTCTACTGGCGGCTGCTGGTGGGCCAGCAGGTACTGCCGGTGCAGCGGGGCGGCGGGCAGTTTGACCAGAACTACCTTGATTACTACTCTCTGCGCGCGGTAGACGCACTGGAGGTGGGTACCAATGCCTTTTCCTGTGAGACCAATTGGCAGAATGTCCCGCTGTGGCATACCAGCGGTGCAGCACTTTCGGGTGTGCTTGGCAGCCTGAACATCTCCCCGGCCCTGACAGAATCCCGCGTCACGGACACCTCTTCCAGCAGCTCCGACAGCGAGAGCGGAACCCTCCTCTCCGTGCCGGGTCTGCTGCCCATGCAGGAAAACGGCAAGCTGCCCGATGCAGATGCTTCGGACGCAATGAGTGTCCGGGTCCAGTTTGACGCGCAGAACGCCACCGGCTTCTCCTACGATGCCGACAGCAAGACCTACCGGATGCTCCACGCGGACGGCACACCGCAGCTGGATGCCAACAACGGCCAGCAGACAGATTTCGACAACCTGCTCATCCTGTTCAGTGCATCCACCCTGCGTGACGATGGTGTGACGCTGGATTACGACCTGACCATGGGCGGCGGGGTCTGGCTCAACGAGGGCCACCTGTGAACATCACCTGGACGCAGGGCAGCGAGACCACCTTCTTCCTGTATGATTCCAACGGCCGCCCCCTGACCCTGACGGCAGGCCGCAGCTATCTGGCGCTGGTGTCCAGCCTGACCGGACAGGAGCTCACCGTGCAGAACTCCACCGGGGAAAACCTGTTATAGACAAAAGAGACGGTCCTGCAATCCGATGCAGAACCGTCTCTTTTTACGCTATGTTTTTTACAGATCGACACGCTGCCCACCTCGGCAAGGGTGGCAGGCACCGCGCCCAGATGGACCTCATCGGCATCCCGGCGCACCACAAAATGGACGGTCTGGCCTGCGGCAAAGTCGGGCTGATAGATCAGCTCCAGCGTCTGCCAGTCCGCAGGGGTCTCGCAGAAACAGTGGAGCATCGCCCCGCGCCCTGCGGAAAGATTCAAGGTAAAGGCAGAGGCATCTGCCGCATTCTCACCGTAGAGGGGAGCTGCAAAGCTGCCCACCCGCACCTGTCTGCCATCACACAGAGCCGTCAGGCCGGTGCCCAGGCTGTACAGGGCATTCCTGCTGTCCAGCCCGCGGCTCTGCAGGTAGCTGGCCCCCACAGCCAGCGGCCGGGCCGAGAGGTTCTCCACCGACAGATAGACCAGCGTGCTGTCCAGCTCCGAGGCAGGCGCATAGCCCAGCAGCTCCACTGCCGCCTTGCCGTCCAGCAGAGCAGGTTCGCCTCATAGCAGGGGGCCAGAGCCGCGCCCGAAACACCGGTGAGCAGGGCAGCAGCCAGACTGACTGCGCCGGAACCGGCATATTTCAGGAACGAGCGGCGGGACAGGGATTGTGACATCGGGGATTCCTCCTAACGGGAAAATAAGTTCTCTTTATACAATAGTAAATTCCTGGCTTTCTGTCAAGAGATTTGCCGGAATTTTACCTGTTCTTCCGCGTTTTTACGTGTTTTGGATATTTTCAGGGCGGCGCGGCAAAGATTCTTACTCAAATGCCTCGTTTTCCTCGGCTTCTGCCTGCCGCGCAGGGTATCGGCGTAACCAAAGGGGACGATGTCGATGGCCTCCACCAGACGGTCGCGCATCCAGAGCTGCACGTCGGTCTGGACGGTATAGCCGCAGCCGGGGTCGGCCATCCACTGTTCCGGGTGGCGGGAGGGCAGCGCGCGCTGGCTCAGCATACTCATGATCACGCCGCCATGGGTCACGCAGGCAGCCTCGGTCACATCCATCCGGATCATATACTCAAACAGCTTGAGCAGGGTCTCGGCGCAGCGGGCGTGGAACTGCTCGGTGGGCTCTGCTCCCTCGGGCACAAAGCCGGAGCCGGGGGTGATCCACTTCTTGAAATCCTCTTCCTTGACCAGCTCCTTCACGGGGCGGTTCTCAAACACGCCAAAGCCCGCTTCCCGCAGGTCGTGCACTGTGAACTGGTGGCCTGCATTGGGGAACAGAATGTTCGCTGTCTCCACAGCGCGCACCAACGGGGAGGAGAACACCGTGTCCACCTGCGGATACTCGAACCGCTCCTTCAGCTCCTTCAGCTGGCGCGGCCCTCATCACACAGGGGGATGTCCGTGCCGCTGCCGATGTACAGGCCCTGCAGATTACCGGCCGTCATGCCGTGGCGGATGAGATGAAGTTTGAACGTTTTCATGGAAAAACACCTCTATCTGGCAAAGAGTTCCTCTTTGCTGTAAAATTTCGCACCGGCAGCGGGCATCCTGCCCGGGCCGTGCGCCACAAAATATGCGTTGATTGTCTTTAGTTTAGCATAGATATGGTATCCGGGGCAAGCCTTTTGACAAAAATGACGAAAAACGACGAGAATTTCCGTCACTTTTCTTGCTTTACTTTTGGTTTTCCACTGTGTATAATCAACATGTTGTAAACCAAAACTCAAAGAAGTTCAATTTCCACTACTGAGGAGTCCAAAATCATGGAATTCAACCGTATCATCAAGCTGCTGCGCAAGGAGCGCGGCATCACCCAGAAGCAGGCCGCCGAAGACCTTGGGGTGTCCCAGGCACTGCTCTCCCACTACGAAAAGGCATCCGCGAGTGCGGTCTGGACTTTGTTGTCCGGGTAGCGGATTACTATAATGTGTCCTGCGATTATCTGCTGGGCCGCTCAGCTGAGCGCAACGGCATGATGCTGAACGCCGATGACCTGCCCAACCCCGATAAGATGAAGGACAACGTCTACCACGGCAGCGTTCTGCCCACCATGAACAAAAAGCTGATCTCCAACAGCCTGAACGTGCTGTATGCCAAGATCGCCGAGTGCCACAGCAAGGCCCTGACCACCGAGGTCAGCACCTACCTGATGATGGCCGTGGCCAAGATGTTCCGCCTGCTCTACTCCGCCGAGCCCCACAACGCCCAGAGCCTGTTCAGCGTGGAGGCCCGCCGCTGGCCCGGCTACTCCGATGCCGTGATGCGGATGAGCGAGAGCAACGTGGAGGACCTGCTGGCCGGTGAGGACCTGAACGGTGCCGAGGGCGTGAAAGACCCCTCCTGCCTTGCCATGACCACCGAGAGCCTGACCCGGGAATACCCGCTGTACACCCCCAGCCTGCTGAATCTGGTCAAGACCAGCGAGACCCATGTGCGCGGCCTGGACCCCAACCAGTGAGCTTCTGTGTGAAACTCCTGTTAATTCTGTGCCAGGGCCTTGCAATTTCCGGTAAAAAATGCTATAAACGAATCAGCGAAGAAAAAGATTTCTGCCATTGATTAAGGAGGCAAGCTTTATGTCGAACAAGATTTCCCGCCGCACCTTCCTCAAGGTCACCGGTGCTTCTGCCGCTGCTCTGGGCGCTGCTGCTGTGCTGGGCGGCTGCCAGGCCGGCGATAACTCTTCCATCGAGTCAAGGTCGGCGATAAGATCAGCAACTGGAACAATCTGGCGGTCCAGCTGACCAGCGTCTTTACTCTGGCAAGTGCCCCCGATGCCGAGGCTATGAGTACATTGCCATGCTGATCACCTCTGCAAACCGTTCCAGCCGCGACACCTTTGCCATCGGCGCACAGAACATTCAGGAGATCGGTGAGGCCTATCCTCTGGATACCCCGGAGCAGATCGCAGCCAACACTGCCGGTTACTTCCATGCTCTGTCCGCTTCCACCACCGACTTCTCCTTCACCTGCGACGGTCAGCAGCCGAGGGCGGCGCTTATGTCCAGCTGTACGACAGCACCACCCGAAAGCTTTACCACGGCCTCCTGCCATTCCCCCGCAGTGCAGGCTACATTGAGCTGGTCTGCATGGTGCCCACCACCTGGCAGCAGATCGGTGTGACCTACACCCCGACCTTTGTTTCCGGCAAGACTCTGAACTTTACCATCAACGCCTCTGACCTGACCAAAGCTTGATCAAGCAGGACGAAATTTCGTATGATTTGCACGGCGGCGGTGGGAAAATTTCACAAAATATTTGTGAAAACCATTGACATTCGCCCCCGTTTCGCCTATTGTATAGGCAGAGCCTTTTGGCATTTTCGTGCGCTTTGCACATTATAAGGAGGAACGATTATGTCGTTAGCATTTTCTCGCCGCTCTTTCCTGAAATACTCCGCTGTTGCAGCTGTGGCCGTTGCGGGCGCCAGCATCTTCTCCGGCTGTGATCAGACCGATACCAAGAACCTGTACTGCGATGGTGCCGGTTCCATCACTGTTCTGCAGATCAAAGCCGTTCTTGGCACCTACGATGACAATGCCAAGAAGTACAAGGATATTGATTTGTCCGGTACTACGATTGACTTCCCCTTCCAGATCACGGTTGGCCGTACTAACAATCTGGGCATTGATCCCTATAACTTCAAGGTTACCGTTACCAGTGGCAAAACCGTAACCAAGTATAGCTACCCCAATGTTACTCTGAAGGTCTGTCTGATCCCAACTTGGAGAACAGCGCAACTGCCAGCGGTACGGTATCTGTTACTCTGCCTTCTGCATTGAAGGATGGCGACAAGCTTGTTCTGACATATGTGCCTGACAAGACATATGCTGAGTATTCCATGAACTGGACCTTCACGAAAAAGGCTGCTGAAACTACCACTGCTACCAAGTAACTTATCCAACGTACATCCCAAGCCGTCCGGGAAAGCCGGGCGGCTTTTTTGCGCCGTCGTATTGGCAAAGTATCTCAATTTTTCTTTAAATTTTCAGCAATTCTGTATCTTGTGCACACCCGCATTTTCTGATACCATAGGTTCATGGAAAAGAAGGGGAGCGCAGCGGCAGGGGCCGCCGCGCTGTTTGTGTTTCCGCCTGAAAAAGGCCAATGGGCCGTAGTTTGACAGAACAGGAGTGTTGCAGTTATGATCAACATGGTAAAGCTTCCCACCAACAAGAGCAATCTGTTCCTGCGTGTGGCAAAGGGCCATTTCGCAACCAGCCACAGCCACATCAATTACTATATCGATGTCACCACCCAGAAGTCCCGCCTTTCCGAGGCAAAGGCCGTGGCAAAAGAGCTGGTGGCTGCCTATCAGCACAACACCATCGTGGATACCGTTCTCTGCCTGGACGGCACACAGGTCATCGGCACCTGCCTTGCCAACGAGCTGACCAAGGACGGCTTTGCCAACATGAACGCCCACCAGACCATCTATGTCATCACCCCGGAGTACACCACCGGCAGCCAGATCATCCTGCGCGACAATCTGGCCCCCATGGTCAAGGGCAAGCACGTGCTGATCCTGGCTGCTTCCATCACCACCGGCTACACCGTGCAGGCTGCGATCGAGGCGATCAACTACTACAGCGGCACTGTGGCAGGCCTGAGCGCCATCTTCGCCACCGCCACCGAGTGCCTGGGCATCCCGGTCACCTCTATTTTTGACCCCTCCAACCTGCCCGATTATGCCAGCTTCGATTCCCGCGAGTGCCCCATGTGCAAGGCAGGCCAGCATATCGATGCACTGGTCAACAGCTTCGGCTATTCGGCACTGTAAGCCCCTTGCCCGATCCGTTTCATCCACTTCCTGCAGACACAAAGACCCGGCTGTCATCGGCAGCCGGGTCTTTTTCTTATTCTGCTTTTTTCGGGAACACAAACGGGTCGTGCAGGTAGACCAGCACGAGGTACGCCGCCATAAAGCACCAGATGATGGGCTCACAGAGGATGACGGCGTTATAGGCAAACTTCGGGATGAAGAAGAGCACGAACACCACCTTGCCCACCAGCTCAATGACGCTGGAGAAGAGGGGCAGGACCTTCTGCCCCAGGCTCTGCAGGGCATAGCGGGTGGCCAGCAGGACACCCAGCACCGAGTAGAAGGGCGCGTTCCAGAGCAGATACCGTGCGCCGTTTTCCAGCACCACAGACTCGCTGGAGCCGGAGATGAGCCGCACCATCCACTCTGCGCCCAGCTGCATCAGAAAGATCGCCAGCACGGCCACCGCCACGCTGTACAGGGCGATCTCCTTCATGCCCTTGCGGACACGCTCCGGCTGGTTTGCGCCGCGGTTCTGGGAAACAAACGTGGAGCATGCCGATGCCATGGCCATGACCGGCATGGTGGTAAAGGAGAACAGCTTCCGGGCGGCGGTGTGACCGGCGATGACCAGCGTGCCCAGCCCATTGATGCCATACTGCAGCACCACCGAGCCAGCCGAAACGATGCTGCTCATCAGGCCCATGGAGATGCTCTGGCTGAACAACTCCCAGTAAAGGTGGCTGCCCACCCTGAAATGCTGTTTTTCCGGCAGCAGGATCTTCACTCTGAGGAAGATGTACAGGATGCAGAGCACCACCGAAACGCCCTGCGAGATGACCGTTGCCACAGCCGCTCCCTGCACCCCCATGCCCATTCTTGCAATGAACAGGAGATCCAGCACCACATTCAGGCCCGAGGAGATGAGCAGGAACACCAGCGGCATCACGCTGTTGCCAATGGCGCGCAGCAGGCCCGCGCAGAGGTTATAGGCGAACATGACCAGCACACCCAGATCGATGGTCAAAATGTAGCGGTACGCATCGTCCAGGATCTCCGCCGGGGTGTCCAACATGAGAAGCAGCGGGTGCAGGCCCAGCACACCTGCCAGCGTAATGCAGAGGGAAGCCACCAGACCGATGACCAGTGAGCCTGCCACGGTCTTTTTGAGCAGATCGTGATCCTGCGCCCCGTAGGAGCGTGCTGCAACGATTGCAAGGCCGTTGCCGATACCGAGGCCAAAACCGACCAGAAGCTCGTAGATCGAGCCGCAGGAGCCAATGGCGGCAAGGGCGGTATCGCCCAGCACATTGCCCACGATCATGGTGTCCACGGTGTTATAGAGCTGCTGGAACAGGCTGGAGATGAAGATGGGCAGCATAAACAGCAGCAGGTTTTTGAAAATGGGCCCGTGCATCAGGTCCACATTCATGCTGAAGGGGGATTTTTTCGCAGTTTGGGTCATAAGGTTCCTCACAGTTTACGGAAAACAACCCTCCCCGGCATTGCACAGCAAAAACGGAGAGGGTTGTGCTTTATTTTTCTTTTACAGCTCCTGGGTCTCAAAGCCGTGGCCGGTCAGCACCTCCACGCTGGTGAAGCCGGCTGCCTTGATGGCGGCGGCGGCTTCCTCAAAGCCGAAGGACAGGCTGGAAACATCGTGGGAGTCGGAGGTGATGATGACCTTGCCGCCCATCTTGTTCCACTCCTCCAGCATCCATGCACTGGGGTAGAAGTCCTTGCGGTAGCCGCGGTAAACGCCGCCGGTGTTCACTTCCAGCAGGCAGTTGTGCTCTTTGGCTGCGCTCAGGGCTTTGAGGGCAGCGGCCCGGTAGCGGGGAGCCTCTTCATCAAAGAACTCACCCTCGCCGTTCAGCTTCTTGATGAGGTCGATGTGGGCCAGAATGTCCGGTCCCTTGGCGGCAACCTTCTCCACCTCTGCAAAGTAGGCCTCCACCGCGGCCAGCGGGTCACCGTCGAAATCATCAAAGATGCAGTCGTGCAGATCCTGCGGGCGGAAGTCGATCTCATAGTACTTGCCGGTGTTCTTGCCGTACAGGTGATGGGCCGCACCGATCCAGTAATCGTAGTTCTCGGGCTTGTCCTCGCTCAGGCTGTCCCACTCGATGCCGCAGAGGATGTCCACCTTGCCCTTGTACTCTGCCTTGAGCTTTGCAATGGTGGCCTTGTACTGGGCGGTGCGGCTGGGCTCATGCAGTACTCGCGGTCCCGCTGAGTATAGCTATGGCCGGAGAAGCCAGGGTCGTCAGGCCCTGTGCACAGGCGGCACTGGCCATTTCCTGCAAGGTATTTCTGCCATCGCACATCGTCGAGTGGCAATGAACACTGGACTTCTTATAATCTGCCATAACTAAATCACTGCATCCTTTCCTGTTTGACCTTGTGGTCAATGACGTGTCGTTTTTCCAGCTCACGGGTGATCTCTTCCACCGTGATGCCCGCCTGCACCATCAGCACCAGCACATGGTAAGCCAGGTCGCTGATCTCATAGATGGTCTCGGCCTTGTCCTCTTTTTCTCCCGCAATGATGACCTCGGTGCACTCCTCGCCCACCTTTTTCAGGATCTTCTCCTTGCCCTTCTCGAACAGGTAGGTGGTGTAGCTGCCTTCCTGGGGATGATCCTGCGGCCCTAGATGAGTTCGTAAAGCCCCTGCCAGCTGAACTGTTTGAGCTCCGGCGAGACATACACTTCGTTGAAGAAGCAGCTCTCGGCACCGGTATGGCAGGCAGGACCATCCTTGACCACCTCCACACCAGTGCGTCCTTGTCGCAGTCTGCGGTGATGGACACCACATGCTGGACATTGCCGCTGGTATCGCCCTTGCGCCAGATTTCCTGACGGCTCCGGCTCCAGAACACCGTACGCCCCTCGGCAATGGTCAGTGCCAGCGTCTCGGCGTTCATGTAGGCAAGGGTGAGCACCTCTTTGGTGTAGTGATCCTGCACGATGGCAGGAATGAGGCCCTTTTCATCAAATTTCAGTTCCATGGTCAATACTCCCTCCCCAAAGGGGATACTTACAGTTTATCCTAAAGTTGCCCGAAACGCAAGAGCTTACAGCCGCATTTCGACACCATTTTCATTCAGATAGGTTTTCAGGTCGTGGATGGTCAGCAGTTTCTGGTGGAAAATGCCCGCCGCAAGGCCAGCGTCGATGTCCTTGTGGTGGAACAGCTCAAGGAAATCTTCCTTTTTGCCCGCGCCGCCGCTGGCGATGATGGGCACGTTCACACGGGCGACGACCGCGTCCAGCATCTCGAGATCGAAACCGGTGCGGACACCATCGGTGTCAATGCTGTTCAGGCAGATCTCCCCGCGCCATGCGCCACGCACCAGCTGATCCATTCCAGCGCGTCCCGGCCGGTATCCTCGCGCCCGCCCTTGGCGAACACCCGGAACTGGCCGTTCACCCGCTTCACATCCGCCGAGAGCACCACGCACTGATCGCCGTATTTCTGGGCCGCCGCCGGGATGAGGCCGGGGTCCCGCAGAGCGCCCGAGTTGACGCTGACCTTATCGGCGCCGCATTTCAGCACCCGGTCAAAATCCTCCAGCGTGTTGATGCCGCCGCCTACGGTCAGCGGGATGAAGATCTCGCTTGCCACCCGGGTCAGAATATCGGTGAACAGAACACGGCCCTCAAAGCTGGCGGTGATATCGTAGAACACCAGCTCATCGGCACCGGCGGCGTTGTACATTCGGGCCATCTCCACCGGGTCGGCCACGTCCCGGATGCCCTCAAAATTCGTGCCCTTGACCACCCGGCCATTCCGGACATCCAGACAGGGAATGATGCGTTTTGTGATCATTTTCGTTCCCCTCCGTTTAATTCTGCACCAGTTCTACACAACGTTTCAGATCCAGCGCCCCGGTATACAGGCTCTTGCCCAGGATCGCGGCAGCGGTGCCCATCTTTTTCAGTTCCAGCAGCTCGGCCTCCGACGAGATGCCGCCGCTGGCCGTGAAGGCCACGCCCGGCACCTCTGCCGCCAGCTGGCGGTACAGCGCCAGATTCGTGCCCTGCATGGCACCATCACAGGCAATGTCGGTGTAGATGATGGCCGTGCATCCGGCATCTGCCAGCCGCCTGCAGAAGTCCACGCCCTTTTCGGCGCTGACCTCCTTCCACCCGTTGATGGCAACAAATCCATCTTTGGCATCCACCCCCACGGCGATCCGTTCGCCGTAGCGTTTCAGCATCCGGGCCGTGAAATCAAAATCCGTCACGGCCACACTGCCCAGGATGCAGCGATTCACGCCCAGAGAAAGGTATTTTTCAATGCGCTCCTCTGTGCGGATGCCGCCGCCCACCTCGATGTACAAGCCGCCCTGCTTTGCCAGCGCGGCAATGGATCCGTAGTTGGAAAGGGTGCCGTCCTTTGCGCCGTCCAGATCCACAACGTGGAGATACCTGGCCCCGGCCTCCACAAACTGCCGGGCCTGTGCGCAGGGGTCCTCCCCGTAAACGGTCATACGGTCGTAATCTCCCTGCGTCAGGCGGACAACTTTGCCGCCTCGCAGGTCAATGGCTGGGAATAGATTCATAGTTTCTCCTTTAGCGGCCTTACCCTCTCAGCTTCGCTGCGCTCAGCAGCTCTCCCAAAGGGAGAGCCTTTGGCAAAACCGGAAAGTTTACCGTACTGCCAAGGCCTCGCCCTTTGGGAGAGGTGGCATCACGCAAGTGATGACGGAGAGGGCGAGCCAGTTTACAATTCTGCAAACGCCTTCAAGATCCGCAGCCCCGTCTCCCCGCTCTTTTCGGGGTGGAACTGGGTGCCGTACACCTGCCCGCTGACCACGCCGGTCACGGGGATGGAGTAATCGCTGACAGCAAGTGTACTCCCGGTACAATTTTTGCCGTAGTAGCTATGGACGTAATAGACATACTCGCCCTCACGGATGTATCGGAAAAGCGGGTCATCCCGTACGATGTGCAGGGCGTTCCAGCCGATCTGCGGCACCTTGAGGGTTTTGTCTTTCAGGTCAGGTTCCAGCGGGCAGACCTCACCTTTGACAAAGCCCAGGCCCCCATGCTCACCGTACTCATAGCTTTTTTCAAAGAGCAGCTGCATTCCCAGGCAGATGCCCAACAGGGGCTTTTGCGCCGCCTGCTCCCGGATGACCGGCACCAGACCGGTGGCCGAGAGCTTGTCCATGGCATCGCCAAAGGCCCCCACCCCCGGCAGGATGAGCCGGTCAGCCTTGCGGATGGTCTGTGCATCGGCGGTCACAACGGCCTCCAGCCCCAGATGCGTCAGGCTGGAGCGCAGGCTGAACAGGTTGCCCACGCCGTAATCGATGATCGCGATCATACCAGCAGTCCTTTCGTGGAGGGGATCTCGTCCCGGTGGGCGGCATCAATGGCGACTGCCGCAGCCAGCGCGTGGCCTGCCCCCTTGAAGCAGGCTTCGAGAATGTGGTGGGTATTTTCTCCTGCAAATTGTACAAAGTGGAGCGTAGCGGGCACATTGCGGGCAAAGCCCAGCCAGAACTCCGAGGCGCATTCCACATCGAAATCGCCCACCTTTTCGGTCTTGCAGTGGACATCCCAGTTCAGGGTGCACCGGCCCGAAAGGTCTACCGCGCAGAGCACCAGCGCCTCATCCATGGCAGGTAGAAGCTGCCATACCGCTGGATGCCCCGCATCTCGCCCAGCGCCCGGGCAAAGGCCTGCCCCAGTGCAATGCCGATATCCTCAGCCGTGTGGTGGTAATCCACCTCCACATCCCCGTGGCAGGTGAGCACCAGGTCAAACCGGCCATGGCGGGCAAACAGCTCCAGCATGTGGTTCAGGAACCCACAGCCGGTGTCCACCTCATAGCGGCCCGCACCGTCCAGATTCAGGGTCAGCTCGATCTGGGTCTCGTTGGTGTTGCGTTCCAGTGTCACTTCCCGCATGGGTCATTCCTCCATTATTTTGTCAAGGGTGTTCAGGAAGATCTGCATCTGCTCCGGCGTGCCGATCGTGATGCGCAACCAGTTTTCAATGCGCGGGGCATCAAAGTGGCGCACCAGAACGCCCTTTTCCTTCAACTTCCGGTACAATTCGCCGCCGTTTTTCTTTTGTGTAGAGGCGAACAGGAAGTTGGAGCGGCTGTCCAGCACCGCAAATCCCCGGGCTTCCAGCTGCTCTTTTGTCCATGCGCGGGTGTCCACGATGGCGGCACGGGTCTTTTCAAAATAAACGGTATCTTCCAGCGCGGCCTGCCCTGCCTTCAAGGTCAGGCGGTTGATGTTGTAGGGGTTCAGGCTGAACTTGACCCGGTTCAGGTCCGCGATGAGGCTGGCGCTGCCCATGGCAAGGCCCAGCCGCGCACCGGCCAGCTGGCGGGATTTCGAGAAGGTCTGCACCACCAGCAGGTTGTCGTACCGGCCAATGAGCGGCACGCAGCTCTCGCCGCCAAAGTCCACATAGGCTTCATCCACAATGACCACATTGTCAGGGTTCGCTTTCAGGATGCCCTCGATGGCACTGCGGGGCAGGGCCAAGCCAGTGGGGGCGTGGGGTTTGCGATGACGATGGTCTCGTTCAGCCGTAGTAATCGGCGGGGTCAAGGGTGAAATCCTCCTTCAGCGGGATGATATGGCTGGGGATGTGCATCAGCCCGCACCAAACGCTGTAACAGCCATAGGTGATGTCGGCATAGGCCAGCGGGTGGGTCTCGTCACAGAAGGCCCGCAGGGCGAAAAAGAGGTTCTCGTCACTGCCGTTGCCGGGCATGATCTGATCCGGCTGCAGGACAAAGTGCGCCGCCGCCGTTTTCAGCAGGTCGGTGCAGGCGGGGTCGGAGTAGAGACGGAGCTTTTCCACCTCATGCTCGCTCACCGCCGCCACCACCGCCGGGCTGGGCAGATAGGGGCTTTCGTTGGTGTTCAGCTTGATGTATTGTTGGTCCTGCGGCTGCTCCCCTGGGGTGTAAGGGGTGACTGTTTCAAGTTTCGGAGAGAGATATTTACTCATAGCAATTTCCTCACTGTCAGCGTCCTCGCCCTCTCAGGCGCTTCGCGCCAGCTCCCCCAAAGGGGGAGCCTCTGGCGGTTTTCCGTAACCTTGCGGGAAATTGCCAAAGCCTCTCCCTTTGGGAGAGGTGGCATTGCAAAGCAATGACGGAGAGGGCGAGCCGCCTTTAGTCCTCTTCATATCTTATCGTCACACTCTTCGCATGGGCGTGCAGGCCCTCGCGCTCGGCAAAATCGGCAATGCGGGGTGCCACCTCGCCCAGCGCCTCGCGGGTGTAATAGAGGAAGCTGGACTTCTTCACAAAGTCGTCCACACCCAGCGGGCTGGAGAAGCGGGCCGTGCCGCTGGTGGGCAGGGTGTGGTTGGGGCCTGCAAAGTAATCGCCCAGGGCCTCGGGCACATTGCGGCCCAGGAAGATGCTGCCCGCATTTTTGATCTCGTTCAGCACCCCGAAGGGGTCCTCCACGCAGACCTCCAGATGCTCCGGCGCAATGATGTTGCAGGCCTCAATGGCCTTGTGCAGGTCGGTGCAGACGATGATCTTCCCGTTGTCGTCCACGCTGGCGCGGGCAATGGCGGCACGGGGCAGCTGGGGGATCTGCACCTCCAGCTCTGCCTGCACGGCCCTGGCCAGCGCCGGACTGTCGGTGACAAGAACAGGGCTGGCCAGCTTGTCGTGCTCGGCCTGGCTCAGCAGATCTGCCGCCACCCAGGCGGGGTTGCAGCCGCCGTCGGCCAGCACCAGGATCTCGCTGGGCCGGCGATCATATCAATGCCCACCTTGCCGAACACCTTCCGCTTGGCGGTGGCAACGTAGATGTTGCCGGGGCCGACGATCTTGTCCACCGCGGGATGCTCTGGGTGCCGTAGGCCAGCGCGGCCACGGCCTGTGCACCGCCGGTCTTGAAGATCTTGGTCACACCGGCGGTGGCGGCGGCGGCAAGGATGACCGGATTCACCCTGCCGTCCTTTCCGGCGGGGGTGGTCATCACGATCTCCGACACGCCCGCGACCTTGGCCGGGATGACATCCATCAGCACGGTAGAGGGATAGCCGCCGTGCCGCCGGCACATATACGCCCACCTTTTCAATGGGGGTATATTTCTGGCCCAGCACGATGCCGGGCTTCTCGTTGATCACGAAGTTCTTGTGCACCTGCTGGCGGTGGAAGCTCTCAATGTTGGCGGCAGCCTCCCGCAGGGTCTCAAGGAAATAGGGGTCCATATTGGCAAAGGCCTCGTCGATCTCCGCCTGCGTCACCTGCAGGTCATCGATCTTTGCCCCGTCAAATTTCAGCGCGTACTCCTTCAGCGCCTCATCGCCCCGGGCGCGGACCTCGGCAATGATGCCGGCCACCACATCCTCCACGTTTTTCTCCGCGCGGATGTCCCGGTTCAGGATCTCCTCTGGCCTGAGCTCATCAAAATTATACAGCTTGATCATTTTGTTTCCTCCTGCAAGGTCTTGCGCAGCGCTTCCAGCATGGCATCCATCTCGTTGTGCTTGAACTGATAGCTGGCCTTATTGGCAATGAACCGGGCCGAGATGGGCATGAACTCGGTGACCACCCGCAGGCCGTTCTCCCGCAGGGTGGTGCCGGTCTCCACGATATCCACAATGACATCGGAAAGGCCCAGAATGGGGGCCAGTTCAATGGAGCCGTTCAGCTTGATGATATCGATATTCCGCCCGATGGACGCATAGTAGCTCTTTGCAATGTTGACAAATTTGGTCGCCACCCGCACCGGGCGGCTGGGGTCATCCTTGTAATCTGCCGGGGCAGCCACGCACATCCGGCACCTGCCAAGGCCGGTATCCAGCAGCTCGTAGACATCGGCAGAGGCTTCGGTGAGGATATCCTTGCCCACGATGCCCACATCTGCCGCGCCGTGTTCAACGTAGATGGCCACATCGCTGGGCTTGACAAGGAAGTACCGGATGCCCGCTGCAGGGTTCTCCACCACCAGCTTTCGGGTGGCGTTGTAGTCCTCGGTACAGCCGTAGCCGATGCGGGCCAGCAGGTCATACATCCTGTCACCCAGACGGCCCTTGGGCAGGGCCACATTCAGCATGACCCGGCCCGTGCTGTTCCTCTGTACCGGCGGGGTGGGGGCGCTCAGGCGGTCAAGCTCGTCCAGATAGACCGCAAAGCCGATGGCCCCGGCCCCGGGGGTGAACTTCTGCATCAGCAGGTCGTAGCGGCCGCCTTGAGCAGGGGCCGCGGCAGGCCCTGCAGGTAGCCCTGAAAGACCAGCCGTTGTAGTATTCCATCTCACCGGCAAGGCTCAGGTCAAGGCGGACCGCCCCGCCGGAGG
>ENA-OQCP01000610-OQCP01000610.1-human-gut-metagenome-genome-assembly--contig:-NODE-610-length-15781-cov-3.456241_pt1 | contig 15781 bp, 17 predicted proteins | sample MGYA00242760_ERZ504583 | MGnify/ENA primary metagenome ERZ504583 (study PRJEB26092, sample SAMD00036308) | human gut metagenome | host: Homo sapiens | study: EMG produced TPA metagenomics assembly of...
ATACACTCCAGTCGAGTAGTCAAGGCTACAGGGAAAAATCAAAAGTCCATAGTATCTGAATTGTATTGAACCACGATATTAAAAGAAAGGAAACGTGTGATAATTAACTTCCTAATTATCATACAAGGGATATAATGGAAGAAAATGAGAAGTTGAAGTTAGATGAAAAGTATATGCGGGCAGCCATTAAACAGGCGCAAAAAGCATATGCGATTAATGAAACACCGATCGGATGCGTTATTGTTTATGAAGGAAAGATCATAGGCAGAGGTTATAACAGAAGGAATACAGATAAAGACCCGTTGGCACATGCGGAGATTAAGGCAATCAAAAAGGCAAGCAAAAAAATGGGAGACTGGAGGCTGGAGCAATGTACAATGTATGTGACGTTAGAGCATGTCAAATGTGCGCAGGAGCAATCATTCAGTCGAGGCTGACCCGCGTTGTTGTCGGATGCATGAATCCAAAAGCAGGATGTGCGGGATCGGTTTTGAATCTTTTGGATATAAAACAATTTAATCACCAGGCAGAATTGACAACCGGAGTGCTTGAGGAAGAGTGCAGTGCGCTTATGACCGGATTTTTCAGGGAACTGAGGGAAAAGAATCGCCGGAAGCGCTAAAGGCACATTCCGGGATTGTAAGCGGTCGCCAAGGTCTCCGGCAAGTCCGGACTTTAGCTCGCTGCCATTACAAAAAGAAAGCCCGTGCAGACGTTACAGCAGTATAGCTGTTTCGGCACGGACTTTTCATTGAGATCATATAAACTTTATAAATACTTTTTCGTGCATTGTGCTTCGAGCTAGGCTAACAGACGTTACTTAGCAGTTAACTCAGTTCAGGCGCCCTTACGGCACCCGGAAGGTTCTGCTTAGTGCTGCTCCGTTCCCGACCTGACACGATTCACAGATTCCCGTCGCGTAAGACCCAAACATCAACGCCACTTACCTAAGGCAGCTCTGCCGCTGTCGCCCTCTGCACAATATCACCCCTGCTATAGCGGATTGCAGGTACAAGGTACCGCTAACACCCCGGCTGCACGAGTCTTAATTTTACATGGTTTTAAGAGAAATGTCAATGAATAGAGCGCAAAATCACAGTAAAATGTAACAGTTCTTTGCGGCGGATTATTTTTAGTGTTATTATAGAGTATAAATTTTGTTGGAAAAAGAGATAGGAGAAATTATGAAGGTACTATTAGCGGCAGTAAATGCAAAATATATTCATTCAAATCTTGCCGTCCACAGCTTAAAAGCATATGCGCGAACTTATACGGAAGAAATCGAAGTTGCGGAATATACGATCAATCAGACGTTTGATGCGATCTTGCAGGATATATATAGGAGAAAACCGGACCTATTGGGAATTTCCTGCTATTTGTGGAATATTGAATATGTAGGACAGCTTTTGAGAGAACTGCCGAAGATTCTTCCGGATACAAAAATCTGGCTTGGAGGTCCTGAGGTATCTTACGATGCGAAGGCTGTGCTGGAACAGTATCCGAAAGTAGAAGGCGTGATGTGCGGAGAAGGGGAAGAGACGTTTGCGGAACTGCTCCGTGTTTATCATGAAGAAAAAGGGGCGCTTTGTTCCGGAGTAAAAAGAGATGAACTCTTTTCTGATATTCCGGGAATTGCTTATAGAAATAAGGACAAAGCTGTAATCCAAAATGATTTTCGTCCTGTTATTGATTTGAGCACGATTCCGTTTGTCTATGATCATATTGAAGATTTTGAGAACAGGATCATCTATTATGAATCGAGCAGAGGATGTCCTTTTTCATGCAGTTACTGCCTTTCCTCTATCGACAAATGTTTACGTTTCCGGGAGATAGAGCTCGTAAAAAAAGAACTTCAGTTTTTTATCGACAAGAAAGTACCTCAGGTGAAATTTGTGGATCGGACGTTTAATTGCCGGCATGATCATGCGATGGCGATCTGGACTTATATTCATGAGCATGATAACGGAATCACAAATTTTCATTTTGAAGTTTCCGCGGATTTATTGAATGAAAAAGAGATCGCGTTGATCAATCGTATGCGTCCGGGTCTGATCCAGCTTGAGATCGGTGTTCAATCGGCAAATGAGATACGATCCGGGAAATCAACAGAACGATGAAAATCGATGTTTTGTCAACGATTGTTGACAAAATTAAAAAAGGAAACAATGTGCATCAGCATCTCGATCTTATCGCAGGATTGCCGTATGAAGGATATGAAAGCTTCGGAAAATCATTTGACCGTGTATATAAAATGAATCCGGAGCAGCTTCAGCTTGGTTTTCTGAAAGTTTTAAAAGGATCTGTTATGCATGACAGGGCGCAGGAATACGGGATTGTGTATCAGGATCGTGCGCCGTATGAAGTCCTTTCTACAAAATGGCTTACTTATGCGGAGGTCATCCGGTTAAAGCAGATAGAAGAGATGGTTGAAGTGTATTATAACAGCGGGCAGTTTTGCTGTACGATGGCGGCATTAGAGCAAGAATTTGCATCTCCGTTTTGTATGTATGAATGTCTGGCGGCATATTATGATGAAAAAAATGCATTTGCCGTAAGTCATTCACGGATCGGAAGGTATGAGATCTTATATGATTTTATCGTGAAAACGTGTAAAGAAAGATCGGAACAATATATGGAAATGTTGACATTGGATATGTATTTGAGGGATAATGTGAAAAAACGTCCGGAATTTCTTAGAGAAAGCGGAGTTTCATCGGATGAAGCGGCGGCATTTTATAAAAAAGAAGAGAAAGAGCGGACCTATTTGAAAGCATATGAAGGATACGACAGACGTCAGATGAGAAAAATGACTCATTTGGAACGAATTGACGGGAAAACAGTGTTGTTTGATTATAAAAACCGAGATCCGCTCACAGGAAACGCGGCGATTTATTATCTGTCAGAGTAAAGGACAGGCAGACATACTGAAAGCGGCGGAGCTGTCAATTTTTAAAATAACAATGGAAGGAAAAGCAAAGAAATATGAAGATCGGAAAGATCTCACCGACTATATGGAACCGGTCGGTGAAAAAGAAAGTTCATATGGATCAGACGGACGGAAGTTTTTCGTGGGCAGACGTATGTGTTTGCGGCGGCCATGCCGGGATAGGGTATTATGCGGTTTTGGGCGCGGCGGGAGAACTGGCAGCCCGCAAAATACAGGCAGAAGGGATATCGGTAAGAATTCTTTTTCCGGAAGAGACAGAGGAAGAGTTTCTTGCGGATGTTTGCGGGGAAATCCAAAAAGGCTGCGAGTGCATTAAAGCAAAGCTGACGTCTTTGTCGGCAGAGGGAACGGCGGCGGTGCAAACTCCGATCGTGTACGCATGTGCAGGCGGAACGAAAGTACAAGATCCGGGGATGCATGCATTAGAAGAGACTGCAGATAAAAAAACGGGAAACAGACAGAAGTTTGTTAAAAATCGAGAATTGCTCTTATGCGGATATGCAGGTCTGGAAGGTTCTCTTCGCATTTTAGAAGCGGCGGAGGAAGAATTATCGCAAAGATTTATTAACACATTTTTGATGCAGGCAAAAAAGCTTCGTGATCAGCTCATAACGCCGGAGCAGATTTTAGAGGCGGCAAAAGGAAGAGATATTTCGGTTTGGCAGATCGGAAGCGGAGGCATCTTGGCGGCCTTATGGGAAATGGCAGAGGAAGAAAAGATCGGTTTTGAAATTGCAATGGGATCGATCTCGCTGAAGCAGGAGACTGTAGAAATCTGCGAATATTATCGTCTGAATCCGTATCAGCTGACTTCTGCCGGAAGTTATCTGATCTTGACCGATGAAGCGGATCAGGTGATTGAAGTGCTGGAAAAGGCGGGGGCGCGAGCCGTCAGGCTTGGGGTTGCCAAAGCGCAGAATGCGCGGGTGATCACAAGCAAAGAAGAGATAAGATATCTGGACAGACCTGCGCCGGATGAACTGGCGAGATGGCAGAAGGATTATAAAAAGTGTGAAAAATAATAAAAATACATACAGATGAAAAGTTTTATCCATGATAAAATATTATTTTACAACAAGTAAAACGGAAATGATATATAAAGGTATAGGAGGCAGAAAATGAACGAGAAAAAAGAAGCGTTGAGAATGGAGATTTTGAAGTATATCGAAAAGCACAGCCGGGTAGAGCTTGGAGAACTGGCAGTGTTAGTCGGTGTGGAAGAAACAGATGTGGCAAATGAGATCGCAGATATGGAGAAAGAGAAGATCATCTGCGGATATCATACGCTGATCGACTGGGATAAAGCCGGCGTAGAGATGGTGACGGCGCTGATCGAAGTGCGTGTGACGCCGCAAAGAGACAGCGGATTCGATCGGATCGCGGAACGGTTATATAACTATCCGGAAGTATATGCGGTTTATCTTATTTCCGGAAGTTATGACCTGCTTGTAACTTTGGAAGGCAAGACGCTGAAAGAAGTATCGAGATTCGTATCTGAACGTCTGTCTACGATTGACGGCGTTTTGAGCACGGCAACTTATTTTATATTGAAAAAATATAAAGACCACGGAACGATCATGGGCGTGAAAAAAGGGTCGGAAAGGATACCGGTGACACTGTAATGAGAAATCCATTATCAAGAAAAATCGTTGAGATACAACCGTCCGGCATCCGTAAATTTTTTGATGTGGCGAACGAGATGGAAGACGCAATTTCCCTCGGAGTAGGAGAACCGGACTTTGATACGCCATGGCGCATAAGAGAAGAAGGAATGTTTTCCCTTGAAAAAGGAAGGACGTTTTATACTTCTAATGCCGGATTAAAAGAACTGAGAAAAGAGATCTGTAATTATCTTGAGAGAAAGATCCATGTAAAATACGATGCAGTACATGAAACACTTGTCACTGTAGGCGGAAGCGAGGCAATAGATGTCGGACTTCGCTGTATGCTCGACCCCGGAGATGAAGTGCTCATTCCGCAGCCGAGTTATGTGTCTTATCTGCCGTGTACGGTTATGGCAGACGGAGTTCCGGTGATCATCCTCTTCAGGAAAAAAATGAATTTAAACTGACGGCAGAAGAACTTGAAAAATATACGACGCCTAAGACAAAGGTTCTCGTTCTTCCGTTTCCGAACAATCCGACAGGAGCGATCATGACGCGGGAAGATTTAGAACCGATCGCAAAATTTGTCGAAGAGCATGATCTGTATGTCATGTCTGACGAGATTTATTCGGAACTTACATATAAAGAAGAACATGTATCGATTGCGAGCCTTCCGGGAATGAGAGAGAGGACGCTTGTTATTAACGGATTTTCAAAAGGGTTTGCAATGACAGGCTGGAGACTCGGATATTGCTGCGGACCGGAAGTTATCATATCTCAGATGACGAAGCTTCATCAGTTTGCAATCATGTGTGCGCCTACAAACAGCCAGTATGCGGCTGTGCAAGGACTTAGAAACTGTGGGGATGAAGTAGAAGAAATGAGGAAATCCTATAATCAGAGACGGCGCTTCCTCATGCATGAGTTTAAAAAGATGGGACTGGAATGCTTTGAACCGTTCGGAGCGTTTTATGTTTTCCCGAGTATTAAACAATTTGGAATGACTTCAGAAGAATTTGCAACCAGGCTGTTAAATGAAGAGAAGTCGCAGTTGTTCCGGGAACGGCGTTCGGCGAATGCGGCGAAGGATTTTTGAGAATATCCTACGCATATTCGTTGGAAGATCTAAAAGAAGCAATCGGCCGGCTGGAAAGATTTATCGGGCGATTGAGAAATGAGAGAAAATAATTATGCTGAATATTGTACTTTATGAGCCGGAGATTCCGGCCAATACCGGAAATATCGGAAGAACATGTGTGGCAACAGGGACGCGTCTTCATCTGATCGAGCCTCTTGGATTCAAATTATCCGAAAAGGCATTGAAACGCGCGGGGATGGATTACTGGAATGATCTGGATGTCACGACTTATATTGATTATGCGGATTTCCTTGAGAAAAATCCGGGTGCCAAAATCTATATGGCAACTACAAAAGCGAAAAAAGTATATACCGAAGCGGCGTATGAACCGGATTGTTACATTATGTTCGGAAAAGAGAGCGCAGGTATACCGGAGGAGATTCTTGTAGATCATGAAGATACTTGCGTGCGCATTCCGATGATGGGACAGATCAGATCTTTGAATCTTGGAAATTCTGTGGCGGTTGTTCTCTATGAAGCTCTGCGTCAAAACGGATTTGCGAAAATGGAGTTGGAAGGAGAGCTTCATGAATTAGAATGGCATGGGAATACCTGAACGAAATAAGTTGTGAAAATATGTGCAAAATGACGAAATAATGTAAAAAAAATTCGGGAAAAGTGTAGTTCACTATTGAAGACTTTCGGTATATAATAGTGTCAATGTGCTAAGAAACTGCTAAGAAACGTTTGCGGTTACATCGGTTCGGATAAGGTGCGGGAGGGCGTTTTACATTCGTTTAACGTTGAATCTGTACACTGTGTTACGTCTGTTCAGATAGGGCACAGGAGGAGGGAATCGTTTCCCGAAAAGGGAACGTCCCGTATGAAGCGGGAAAGTATGGTAAAACTAAAAAGATAGAAAAGAAAGCGGAAGGTGGTGTTGCGGAAATGGTAGAAGAAACGATCAAATCTATCCGGGAAACAGAAAATAAGGCAGATCAGATCGTAAAAGAAGCGGAACAGGAAAGCAAGAGAATCCTCAAGACCGCGAAAGAAGAAGCAAAACAGGCTGCCGACAAGCTGATTGACGAAGCAAAGTCAGACGCTTTGAAAACAGCAAATCAGGCAAAGAAAGACGGAGAAGTTATGCTGGCACAGGCGGCGGAAGAAACGCGCAGAGAAGCAGAACAGATGAAAAAGGCGGCTCTTGAACGAAAGAAAGAGGCGGCTGCTCTTGTGTTGGAAAGATTGACATAACAGAAATAAGACTGTAAAGGAGGGATAGACAGATGGCGGTACTTAAGATGCAGAGAATCAGCATCTGCGCCTTAAAGAAAGACCGAAAAGCAATCCTCGAAAAATTACAGAGCCTCGGTGTTGTGGAGATCAATCATGTAATCGAAGAAGATGAAGATTTTAAGAAGATGGACACTGCAGGGCAAAAGGCAGGTTTCGAGAAAGCGTCGACTCTGGCAGAACAGGCGATCGATATTCTTGATAAATATGTTCCTGAGAAGAAGTCGATGTTTGCATCTTTAGAAGGAAAGGCATTGATTGAGCGGGAAGAAGAAGAGCGGATTCGCAATGAGCGAAGAGATCTTCTGAAAACGGCAAAACAGATCGGAAGGCTGGATAAAGAGCGCTCTGAACAGATGGCGGAGATTACGAAACTGAACAACAGTATCGAGAGTCTCAATCCGTGGATCAGCCTGGACGTTCCGCTGACACCGGCAGAGACAGACCGGACGGCAGTATTTTTCGGAACGATGCCGGGAGGTACTGACGCGGAGACGGTATATGGGATTTTGGCAGAGAAAGCGCCGGATATAACCGGAGCAGATGTAAACATTGTTTCATCAGAACCGGGCATGGTATATCTAGCAGTCGTCTGCATGAAAGAAGATGTGCAGGCAGCGGAAGATGCGCTTAGAAGCGCCGGGTTTGCAAGACCTTCCCAGATGTGGGGAGACGTTCCGAAGTTTCAAAAAGAAGAGCTGGAAAGTGAGATCGCAGACTGCAGAGCGCGGATTGAACAGATCGAGAATGAGGTGAAAGACCTTTCGGATCAGAGAGAAAAATTAAAAATATTAGCGGATTACTACAGAGTACGCGCGGACAAATACGCAGTGCTCGGTCAGATCCCGCAGTCGGAGAGAACGTTTGTCATAAGCGGATACATTCCTCAGTGTGAGGCGGCGCATCTTTCCGGTTATCTGACAGAAAAATATGACTGTATGGTAGATGTTGAGGAACTGCAGGAAAACGAAGAAGCTCCGGTTATTTTAAAGAACAATCCGTTTTCGGCAAGTGTGGAGGGCGTTGTAGAGTCTTACGGACTTCCTCACAAAGGGGAGCTTGATCCAACGACGATCATGTCGTTTTTCTATGTATCTTTTTCGGAATGATGCTTTCGGATGCGGCGTATGGAGCGATTGTGGCAATCGTCTGCGCTGTGCTTGTGAAGAAATTCCCGAGAATGTCTCAGGGAATGAAAAAATCGATGAAATTATTCTTCTATTGTGGATTATCCACTCTTGTGTGGGGAATTTTATTCGGAGGATATTTCGGAAATATCGTAGATGTTGTTTCGGAGAGTTTTTCGGAACGACGATCACCGTTCCGGCGCTTTGGTTTGTGCCGTTGAACGACCCGATGAAACTGCTTGTGTTCTCACTGTTATTCGGTGTCATCCACCTGTTTGTGGGACTGGGGATCAAAGGATATCTCTGTCTGAAAGACGGAAAAGTGATGGACTTCTTCTGTGACGTTGTTCTTTGGTTTATGCTTTTGATCGGTCTTATATTGATGCTTTTGCCGAGCGATATTTTTGCATCTATCGCACAGATGAATATTGTATTTCCGGCATGGCTCAATACAGGAGCGAAGGCATTGGCGATAGCAGGAGCGGTGGGAATCGTGCTTATGTCGGGAAGAGAGAAGAAAAACCCGGCGCTTCGTCTGGCGCTTGGCGCATATGATCTTTACAATGTGAGCGGCTGGCTCAGCGACGTGTTGTCTTACTCTCGTCTGCTGGCGCTCGGACTTGCAACCGGAGTAATCGCATCGGTTATTAACCAGATGGGAAGCATGCTTCCGAATAATGTGATCGGCGTGATCGCATTTGTCGTAATTTTTATCGCAGGTCATACGCTCAATCTGGCGATCAATCTTTTGGGTGCGTATGTACACACAAACCGTTTGCAGTTTGTGGAGTTTTTCGGGAAATTTTACGAAGGCGGCGGAGAGCCGTTTAATCCTTTTAAAGAAAATACAAAATATGCAGATGTTAAGGAGGAAACTTTATCATGAATATTGCGGAAAATTTAGGAATTGTTTATGCACTGCTCGGAGCGGCAGTTGCGGTATTGTTTGCCGGAGCAGGATCGGCGATCGGAGTAGGTATTGCAGGACAGGCAGCGGCAGGCGTTGTGACAGAAGATCCGAGTAAGTTTGCAAAAGTGCTTATTATCCAGCTCCTTCCGGGTACACAGGGTCTGTATGGACTGCTTGTAGGATTTATCACACTTTCAAAGATCGGTATTCTCGGAGGCGGAGCATTGGATGTTTCCGTATCTTCAGGTCTTTTGATATTGGCAGCGTGTCTTCCGATCGGTATCGTAGGACTTCTTTCAGGAATTGCACAGGGAAAAACGGCGGCATCGTCTATCGGAATCGTCGCAAAGAAACCGGAGCAGTTCGGTAAAGCTATGTTGTTCCCGGCTATGGTTGAGACATACGCTATTCTGGCGCTGCTGATCTCATTCCTTGCCGTAAACGGAATTCAGATTTAAGGAAAAGACGTCTGGTTTGGAATTGATGAAAAGGAGACAGCGATAAATGAGCGGATTAGATAAAATGAAATCCCGGATTTTCGAGGAGGCAGAGCAGTCTGCGGCAGAACTTCTCGATCAGGCAAAAAAAGATGCGGAAAAGATCGTGAAAGATGCGGTTGAAAAAGCCGGGGCGGATGCAGAACATATCCGTGTAAAAGCTGCGGCTGACGCGAAAGAATATGCAAAACGGGCGGAATCGTCGGCTGATATGAACAGAAAACAGGCTCTTTTGGCGGCAAAACAGGATGTGATCCGCAGTGTGCTTGAGGATGCGTACAGTCAGGTGATGAACATGGATGACGCGGCATATTTTGAAATGCTTGGAAAAATGCTTGATAAATATATGCTTGCCCAGGATGGAGCAATTTGCTTCTCTAAAAGAGATCTCGACAGGATGCCGAAGTCATTTGCAGAGAAAATCGATGCATCGGCAAAGGCAAAAGGCGGAAAACTTGTGATTTCCGAAGAGGCGAGAAAGATTGACGGAGGATTTATCCTTGTATATGGCGGCATCGAAGAAAATTGTACGATAAAAGCAGTTTTTGATGCGAAAAGAGAAGAACTGGCAGATGTAGTGAAGAGACAGCTCTTTTCGTAAACAGTGATCTGCAATGAGCATAACAATCCGCATTTTTAATGCGGCGGATTGTTACAGCATAAGGAGGTTTAGAATTGGGGAATACAAAATATACTTACGCAGTCGCACGTATACGTGCGCTGGAAGTCGCCCTGTTCTCTGATGCAGTCATCGAGCAGCTTTTGTCCTGTAAAACGGCGGCGGAAGCGCTGCAGTTTGTTGTCGAGAAAGGCTGGGGTGATATGGCGGATCAGGATGATCCTGATGTCGTCCTGCGGCGTGAAGAAGAGAAAACATGGGAAGTGATCAAAGAGGTCGCTCCTGATGCGAGCGTATTTAATGTTCTCTCTTATCCGAAGTTGTATCATAATCTGAAAGCTGCGATCAAAGAGGTTTGTACGGAAGCGCGTAATCCGAATATTTTTTATGATGACTGCCCGATACCGGGAGAAGAGATGCTTCGGATCGTGGAGAACAGAGAGTTTTCGCGTTTGCCGTCTCATATGGGAAATGTTGCGCAGGAAGCTCTTGAAACGCTTCTTCATACAAGAGACGGTCAGTTGTGCGATATTATGATTGATAAGGCGGCGCTTGAAGCTATTCGCAAAGCGGGAAAAGAATCCGGTGAACCGATCATTGAAAATTATGCAGATACAATGGTTGCTATTGCGGATATCAAGATTGCCGTGCGTTCCGGAAAACGGGAAAAAGCGCTGATTTCATGCGAAGCGCTATGGCGGAGTGTGATGGGGTGAATGTTGAACAGCTCATCCGCGCGGCTCTTGCCGGAGAAGATGAGATCGCACAGTATCTGGAGGGAACAGCGTATGCAAAAGGCGCACAGGCGCTTCGAGAGTCAGCCTCCGCGTTTGAACGGTGGTGCGACAACCGTATGATCGAGATGTTGAAGCCGCAGAAGTACGAGGCGTTTTCGGTAGGACCTCTGCTTGGATATTTGATCGCAAGAGAGACGGAGATCAAGACCGTACGGATTATACTGACAGGAAAACAGAACGGTTTTTCGGACGAGGCGATCAGGGAAAGGATAAGGGAGATGTATGTATAAGATAGCAGTCATCGGCGATTACGACAGCATTTACGGATTCGCCACATTAGGTCTTAGCATCTGCTGTAAAGACCCGGGAAGATGCCAGAAAAAAATTAAAACAGCTTGCAGACGGTCAGTACGGGATTATATATATTACCGAAGCCGTGGCTGCACAGATCGAAGAAGAGATAGAGCAGTACCGTGAAAATACGCTTCCGGCAATTATTCAGATACCGGGCGTGTCAGGCAATACGGGAGCGGGAGTAAACGGTGTAAAGAAGACCGTGGAACAGGCGGTCGGTTCGGATATTCTGTTTGGAGGAGTAAGCTAATGAGCACAGGAGTGATTAAGAAAGTCGCAGGACCACTTGTTATTGCAGAGGGAATGCGCGATGCAAATATGTTTGACGTAGTCCGCGTGTCGAATCAGCGTCTGATCGGAGAGATTATCGAGATGCACGGAGATGAAGCTTCGATTCAGGTATATGAAGAGACTTCGGGACTTGGACCGGGAGAGCCGGTAGAGTCAATGGAAGTGCCGATGTCCGTAGAACTCGGACCGGGACTGATTACAAGTATATATGACGGAATACAAAGACCGTTGGACGATATTATGAAAGTATCGGGAAACAGCTTAAAGCGCGGCGTGGAAGTTCCGTCTTTGAAACGAAACCTGAAATGGGAATTTGTTCCGACTGCAAAAGTCGGAGATGAAGTCGAGACGGGAGACGTGATCGGAACAGTGCAGGAGACGGTTCTCGTGCAGCAGAAGATCATGGTTCCTTATGGAGTAAAGGGAACAATTAAAGAAATCAAGGCAGGAGAGTTTACAGTAGAAGAAGTTGTGGCTGTCGTTGAGACGGAAAACGGAGACAGAGAACTGACATTGATGCAGAAATGGCCGGTTCGCCGTGGACGTCCGTATAAAAAGAAACTTCCGCCAAAGATGCCGCTTGTAACAGGACAGCGAGTGATCGATACGTTTTTCCCGATTGCAAAAGGCGGTGTGGCAGCAGTGCCGGGACCGTTCGGAAGCGGTAAGACAGTGATCCAGCATCAGCTTGCAAAATGGCGGAAGCAGATATCGTTGTGTATATCGGATGCGGAGAGCGTGGAAATGAGATGACAGACGTTTTGAACGAGTTTCCGGAATTGAAAGACCCGAAGACAGGTCAGGCGCTGATGCAAAGAACAGTTCTGATCGCCAATACGTCTGATATGCCGGTTGCTGCCCGTGAAGCGTCGATTTATACGGGAATTACGATCGCGGAGTATTTCCGTGACATGGGTTATTCTGTAGCGCTGATGGCAGATTCTACATCTCGTTGGGCAGAGGCGCTTCGAGAGATGTCGGGACGTCTTGAAGAGATGCCGGGCGAGGAAGGATATCCGGCTTATCTGGGAAGCCGTCTGGCACAGTTTTATGAGCGTGCAGGACATGTGATCTCTCTCGGAAAAGACGGAAGGGAAGGAGCGCTTTCCGTAATCGGCGCAGTATCGCCTCCGGGTGGCGATACGTCCGAGCCGGTATCGCAGGCAACGCTTCGTATCGTAAAAGTATTCTGGGGTCTTGACTCAGCTCTTGCGTATAAGAGACACTTCCCGGCGATCAACTGGCTGAACAGTTATTCTCTGTATCTTGACGATATGGAAAAATGGTTTAACGGAAATGTGGCGGAAGACTGGATGGAAGGACGTCAGAAAATGATGACACTTCTCCAGGAAGAGGCAGAGCTGGAAGAAATTGTAAAAATGGTCGGAATGGATGCACTTTCTCCGACAGACCGCCTGAAAATGGAAGCAGCCAGATCGATCGAGAGGACTTCCTTCATCAGAACTCATTCCATGAAGTAGATACGTATACCTCTCTGAAGAAACAGCACATGATGATGAGATTAGTAAATGCATTTTATGAAAGATCTGTTGCCGCGCTTGGCGAAGGAGCGTCTCTCCGGAAACTGATCTCTATGCCGGTTCGTGAGCAGATCGGACGTTTTAAATATGTGAAAGAAGATGCATTAGATGCGGAATTTGTGAAAGTAGACGAGGAATTAAGCGCTCAGATTGCAAATGCATTTGTAAAGGAGGACCGCTAAATGCCGAAAGAGTATAGAACCATACAGGAAGTAGCCGGACCGCTGATGCTTGTGCGCGGCGTAGAAGGCGTGACTTATGATGAGCTCGGAGAAATCGAGCTTGCAAGCGGAGAAACAAGAAGATGTAAAGTGTTGGAAGTCAACGGAAGCGACGTGCTCGTCCAGTTGTTCGAGAGCGCGACGGGAATCAACCTTTCCAACAGTAAAGTCCGTTTTCTTGGAAGAAGCATGGAGCTTGGCGTGTCGGAAGATATGCTTGGAAGAGTATTTGACGGTCTCGGAAGACCGATTGACGATGGCCCGGAAATTTTGCCGGATGCCCGTATGGATATTAACGGACTGCCGATGAATCCGGCGGCCAGATGCTATCCGGAAGAGTTTATCCAGACAGGAGTTTCCGCTATTGACGGACTGAATACACTTGTCCGCGGTCAGAAACTGCCGATCTTCTCGGCGTCAGGGCTGCCTCACGCGCAGCTTGCGGCTCAGATCGCAAGACAGGCTAAGGTGCTTGGAACAGATGAAAACTTTGCCGTAGTGTTTGCCGCTATGGGTATTACGTTTGAAGAGTCGAACTTCTTCGTGGAAAGTTTCCGCGAGACAGGAGCGCTTGACAGAACAGTTTTGTTTATTAACCTTGCAAATGATCCGGCGATCGAACGTATCGCAACTCCGAAGATGGCGCTTACAGCAGCAGAGTATCTTGCCTTTGAAAAAGAGATGCATGTACTCGTTATTCTGACAGACATTACAAATTATGCGGATGCTCTCCGTGAAGTGTCGGCTGCTCGTAAGGAAGTTCCGGGACGCCGCGGATATCCGGGATATATGTATACAGATTTGGCTTCTATTTATGAAAGAGCAGGAAGACAAAACGGTAAGAACGGAAGTATTACGATGATCCCGATTCTGACGATGCCGGAAGATGATAAAACACACCCGATTCCTGACTTGACAGGGTATATTACGGAAGGTCAGATCATCTTGAGCCGTGATCTTTACAGAAAAGGAGTCACGCCTCCGATCGATGTTCTTCCGTCCCTTTCCCGTCTGAAAGACAAAGGAATCGGAGAAGGCAAAACAAGAGCCGATCACTCGAATACGATGAACCAGCTTTTCTCAGCTTATGCACGAGGAAAAGATGCAAAAGAGCTGATGGTCATTCTGGGTGAAGCAGCGTTGACAGAGATCGACTTGATGTACGCCAAATTTGCGGACGCTTTTGAAGCGGAATATGTATCGCAGGGATATAACGCAGACAGAAGTATTGAAGAAACTCTTGATATCGGATGGAAATTGCTTAGAATGCTGCCGAGAACCGAATTGAAACGTATTGATGATAAATATTTAGATCAGTATTACGCAGAGTAAGAGAATGTATCATAGTTGCCGCAAGGCAATCTGCGATACTTACAAATCAGCCGCAGAGATACAGCGCGCAAAAGAAAGTGGAGAAATATCTTCAAAAAACTGAGAGGAAGCATGCTGCGATCATCTGCGGCAGCAGGAAAAGGAGGTAGAATTTTGGCGGCAAAACAAGTGAATCCGACCAGAATGGAGCTGACGCGGCTTAAAAAGAAGCGGATCACGGCGATTCGTGGTCATAAGCTTTTGAAAGATAAACGTGACGAGCTGATGCGTCAGTACCTTGATCTCGTGCGGGAAAACATGGAAGTTCGTAAAAAAGTAGAAGCGGGAATCCGCTCTGCAAATAAAAACTTCGTAATCGCAAAAGCAGGCATGTCAGAGGCGGCTCTGAATACGGCGCTTATGGCTCCGAAGCAGGAAGTGAATCTGGAAGCCGGAGAAAAAAACGTCATGAGCGTGGATATTCCGACATTTCAGTATAAAACAAGAACGGCGGATGAAAATGATATTTATTCTTATGGTTTTGCTTTTACGTCAGGAGACTTGGACGGAGCAGTAAAATCGCTTGCAGATGTTCTTCCGGATATGATCCGTCTTGCTGAATGTGAGAAAGCCTGCCAGCTTATGGCGGCGGAGATCGAGAAGACGAGACGCCGTGTCAATGCACTTGAGCATGTGATCATTCCGGAGACGGAACAAAGTATAAAATATATTACGATGAAGCTGGATGAGAATGAAAGAAGTACACAGATTCGCTTAATGAAAGTGAAAGATATGATGTTGGAAGAAACTCATCATTACAGCGAAAAATAGGATGATAAAAAGAGAGACCAAATGCGAGGCGCAATCGGTTTCTCTTTTTGCATTTCGTAAAGTAAGGCATTGTTTTTAAATGACATGTATGCTATAGTAACTCTACTTACAGAAATTCTTTCTGTGGAAGATACCGGCAGCTTCGCCGGTCTGAGGAATTCCCTCGAAATTACCCGATACAATACAACAACAGTTTTTGCGTGGATAGTCTTGTAGAACAGTTCTTTTTTTCGTATACTGATTTTTAAGAGAAGGTCTTAAAAAAGAGAAAAAGTTTTCTTTTTCAGAGGAAAAACTTTGGCAAAAGCAAACCTAAAAGCAGCAAGTTTGAAAACAGTAAGCTTAAAAGTATTTTCCCGCCTGTACTGCAGGACTTATTCATGCACATGAAAGGAGAGCCTATGGCAGGAAAAGAAA
>ENA-OQCP01000611-OQCP01000611.1-human-gut-metagenome-genome-assembly--contig:-NODE-611-length-15767-cov-2.660934_pt1 | contig 15767 bp, 21 predicted proteins | sample MGYA00242760_ERZ504583 | MGnify/ENA primary metagenome ERZ504583 (study PRJEB26092, sample SAMD00036308) | human gut metagenome | host: Homo sapiens | study: EMG produced TPA metagenomics assembly of...
GTTTTCTGTTTTTTCTTCTTTTTCGAAACATTTTGAAAACAGAAACTGCAGATTTTTTTCTTTCCGAAAAAAAAGATCCTGCCCTTCATCATACCACAGAAATAAATTGGATACAACCATCGGAAAACGGAAAAATGGAAATAAGGAAAATGTAACTGGACAAACTACCATATGCCATGCTATGTTTGAAGAGGGGGATACATTATTAGCTGTTATTCAAAAAAGTTTCTTCTATAATAAAATAAAGGTCGCCTCAAATTCAAATAAAGGAGCAAAAAAATGGACACAAAAGAACAGGCATCGCAGCCTGCATTACAAACGTTAAAAGAATATGCTGTCATTACCGCAGCTGTTCTGATCATGGACATTGGAATTTATGTTTTTAAATTCCCCAATAATTTTTCTTTCGGCGGTGTATCCGGTATGGCCGTTGTCATCTGCCGGTTTCTTCCGTTCACTGCCTCACAGATCAACCTTTTTATCAACCTGCTGCTTCTGCTGGTTGGTTTTGCTGTGCTGGGGCGGAACTTCGGCGTCAAGACAGCTACGTGACCGTGCTTTCCTCGGTTCTTCTGAACATTTTTGAAAAGCTGTTTCCGATGGCACATCCGCTTACCGATGAGATCATGCTGGAGCTCTGCTTTGCCATTATTCTTCCGGCACTGGCGGCAGCACTGCTGTTTTTTGAGAATGCCTCCGGCGGCGGCACAGACATCATCGCCATGATTATTAAAAAATATTCTACAATGAATATTTCCACTGCCCTGCTGGTGACCGACCTCATCGTTGTCATCCTTGCTTTCCTGATTTTCGATACTTAACCGGACTTTGTTCGGTTCTCGGTCTGATAGCGAAAACACTGCTGATTGACAAAACGATTGAGCGGATGAAGCTGAATAAATTTTTTACGATTATCTCCAACAATCCGCAGCCGATCTGCGATTTCATCACAAAGGATCTCAATCACAGCGCAACCCTTTACGACGCCGTCGGCGCTTACTCCGACCAGCAGCGGACAGTCATTCTCACGGTTGTGGATGTCAAGCAGGCCGTCTATCTTCAGCGGTTTATTCATGATACCGAGCCGACCGCGTTTATTGCGATCACAAAGAGCAGCGAAATTATCGGAAAAGGCTTCATGAGTTATATCTGATCGATTCAAACCATATTTTTCACGCAAAAAATCCGAAGGTTTTTGACGCCTCGGATTTCTTTGTATGTGCTTATTCTGTTTATTTCTCTTCTGCTTCTTCGGTATCTTCTGCCGATGCTTCTACGTTGTGGGAAGCCATCAGACTTACGACAATGGATTCCGGATTGGTCTTTATGGTGATATCCGGGTCAGCGGCCAAGGACAGATCTTTGACGCGGATGACATCACCGATCTTCATCTCTCCGACATCGACCATTACCTGATCGACCAGGGATGCCGGGTATGCCATGTAGGCAACCTCGTTCAGATCCTCCTGCAGAACGCCTTCTGCGATCTTTTCATGGTTTACAAGGACAATCTCTGCAACGGAATGAACTTTCTCGTTGCTGACCAGTGCCTGGAACTCGATCGAATCGATCTGTCCGGCTACCGGGTTATAATCAACATTTTTGATCAGGACATCGTATGCGGTTCCGTCGACATCCAGCATAATCTGGCTGCCTTTGTGGTCTGTCTTCAGCAGTTTCTCGATATCTCTTTTTACCATCTTAACTGGAATGGATTCTTTCATCTCTCTGCCGAATACATTGCCGACAACGTATCCTTCTCTTCTAAGTCTTTTTGCTTTTACATCCAAACTTCTCTTTTCAGCTTTTAAAGTATTCATTTACCTTTTCCTCCAAAAATCTGATTCTTAGCAGGCTTCTTATCTTGTGAAGGGTGTTAAGTTTGCTTTGCCTTGTGGCTATGAATAAGTTTCTTGGAACAGGATGTTTGGGAACATGCAAGGAAGAATTGGTTTCTTGTTGATTCCTTTTCTTTGTTCTAGATGTAATATAATACCACAAACACGATTTGTCAACCCGGATTTTCCGATTTCACAGTTTCTTCACATTTTCAGCACGCTTCCTTATATTCCATCAGTTTCTGGCGTGCTGTGCGGTTCAGACTGCGCGGTACAGCAATCTCAATCGTCGCATAATGATCACCGTGCACGTTCGCATCTTTCATCGATACCATGCCCTTGCCGCGCAGACGGAGCTTACTGCCGGACTGTGTTCCTTCCTTGATTTTGCAGACCACATCTCCGTACAGTGTCGAGACACGCGCTTCACCGCCAAAGACTGCCGTTGTGTATGGAATCTGAATCGTCGTGTAGATGTCCATTCCGCGCCGTTCAAAGCCTTTCTTTTCTTCTACATTGACCTTCAAAATCAGATCGCCGCGGCGGCCGTTTGATCCTGTATGGCCTTTGCCGCGCAGACGGATGCTCTTTCCGCTCTCGATACCGGCCGGGATTTTAACCAGCAGCGTATTGGTCGTTCCATCCGGGTTCCGCAGGGTAATCTGTTTTTCACAGCCCGATGCCGCTTCCTCCAGGCGGATCGAAACCTCAGCGTGCAGATCGAGATCCTCTGCCGTACCGCGGCCGGAAAATGCATCCTCAAACGGATGTCTGCTACTTCCCGAACGCGTATACCGCTCGCTTCCGAATCCACGGCTTTTGCATGAAACATCTGATCAAAGAAATCGCCGAACATATCGTCCGCGTTTCCTTCAAGTGAAATTCGTGATAGCCGCCGTTGTTTCCGCTTCCGCCGAACGTGTTTCCATACGCACTGCCGTACGGATTTCCACCGCCCTGCTGGCCGTACGCGCCGGCTCCCTGGTCGAACGCCGCGAATCCGAACTGATCGTACATTTTCTTCTTTTCCGGATCGCTTAAGACAGAATACGCTTCTGTCACTTCCTTAAATTTCTTTTCCGCATCCGGGTTTCCCGCATTCGTATCGGGATGATATTTTTTCGCCAGTTTCCGGTATGCACGCTTGATTTCTTTCTCGTCTGCATTCCGGCTGACGCCTAATACTTCATAATAATCTCTCTTTGTTTCCATCATCAGGCACCTCCAGTCAAGCCTTTTCCTGATTTCCCAGGTGAACAATTCCTGGCTCTCTTTATCTGTTCTATTTGTACTATAACACGCATTTTTTACACTGTCAATTCTTTTCACGGAAGATTCAAAATTCCTATACGAATTGAAAAACCTGCCGTGCACTGTTACAATAAGAGATATACGATTCTCACGATTTTTTATGGAGGTACTTGATTGATGCATTCCATTTTCTGGTTCCGCACCCGGCAGTGGGTGTTGAGCCGCGTTCTTCATCTGACAGAGCATAAGAAACAGACACTCCTTGCAGCACCGGATGCCGTTCTGCTGCTCCCCACGTTATTCCGGAAACGCCGGATCTCCCGGATTCTCCTGGTGACTACCCCCGGCTTTGTCCGCCGCGGAACACTGACGTCTCTGCTGGACGGCTGTAAAAAAGAAAACATTTCCGTCACCATTTTCTCCGAAATCGCCCCGGATCCGCAGATTGAGAGCGTGGAACAGGGTTTCCGTCTTTATCAGCAGATTCAGGCGCAGGCTATCCTCGCCATCGGCGGCGGATCCGTTCTCGATGCAGCAAAGCTGATCGGTGCCCGCGTCTGCTGTCCGAAAAAGACGGTTCCTGCGATGCGGGGCCTCCTGAAAGTCCGTCGGAAACTTCCGCCGCTGTTTGCCGTGCCGACGACAGCCGGAACCGGTTCGGAGGCAACGGCGGCAGCTGTCATCACAGACTGTATCGACGGGAAACCATACAAATACGCCGTCAATGACCTCTGTCTGATCCCGGATACGGCAGTTCTCGATCCGCGTCTTACGATCAGCCTCCCGTCCTCTATGACCGCAGATACCGGTATGGATGCCCTGACCCATGCCATGGAAGCTTTTCTGAACCTCTTCGCCTCCACAGCGTGCAGAATGCATCCATCGAGCAGTCTGCGAAAATTCCATGCCCTGCCCGAAGCCTGGCGTGACGGCTCCCGTCTTGCCGCACGGCAGGAAATGCTTCATGCATCGTATCTGGCCGGTTTCGCTTTTACCAACAACTTTGTCGGCTACGTCCATGCCATCGCTCACGCCGTCGGTGCACTGTACCACATTCCGCACGGAAGAGCCAACGCGGTTCTGCTGCCTGCTGTTCTGCGCGAATACGGTTCCTGCATTGCGCCTAAACTTGCCGTTCTCGCCGATGCGCTTTCTCTCGGCGGAGATACCGTTTCTGAAAAGGCTGAGCGGATGATTGCAGCTATCGAGGCTATGCGCGATTCGTTTGACATTCCATCCACTCTGCCACACCTTTCGCCGAATGATTACACAGAAATAGCACGCCGTGCTTTAAAAGAAGCAAATCCCACCTACCCTGTTCCGCAGATCTGGGATTCTGAAAAAATCTTTTCTGTGCTCCGCCGTGTACAATCCTAAAGCCGCTGTTTTCTCGAATTTAAATTTGACAGAACGCAAAAAACATGGTAATTTATTAGAGATATCGCATAGAGGAGTGAATAAAATGAATAAAAGAACCATGAAAAAAATGGCCAAAGCGAAACAGCAGGCTGCAGAAGCTGCAAAAACAGCGGAAACCGTTGTAAAGACAGCGGCACCGGCAAAAGAAGTAAAACCAACGACTGAAAAAACCTTACATACAGAAGCAGCAGAAGGAAAAGCAGAAGCTGCAAAAGAGCCGAAAAAAGCAACCAAAAAAGAAACCGTTAAAAAAACAGTAAAAAAGGAGACCACGGAAACCATGGCAGAAGCAACCAAAACCCCACGTAAAATGACAAAAGTATCTGATACCGTTCTTGAGATCTTCGAGACAAAAGTATCTATGAAAGACCTCGAAGCAGTCATCAAAAAAGAAGTAAAAGCAAACGGATTAAAAGGCGAGATCAAAATCTACCTGAACGCAGAGCAGAGAGCCGCTTACTACACCGTAGACGGACAGGGATCTGACGATTTCAAAGTAGATCTGACCACTCTTGCTGAATAATTTTTCTGTCAGCTGATCTATCAGAACAGACCAAAAGCGGCATGTCCGAAACAAAGTCTTCCGGATTTTGTTTCGGACATGTTTTTTGCTGTCTGTTCCCAAACCAAAAAAAACGACAAGGTATTTTTCTATGAAAACTGTAAACCATCTCGAACCGACCCGATCGGAAAACTGGTTCCCCGTATTGCTTTTCCGAGCATGCTGGCACAGTTCGTGAGTGTTCTGTACAGCATTGTAGACCGTATGTACATCGGCCACATTGCCTCTGTCGGTGATCTGGCGCTCGCGGGTGTCGGCGTCTGCGGTCCCATTCTCACCATGATCGGCGCGTTCTCCTCCCTCATCGGGGTCGGCGGCGCACCGCTGCTCGGCATCCGGCTCGGAGAGAAAAATGAAAAAGAGGCATCCCGCATCCTGGCTAATGCGTTTCTGATGCTTGTTTCCCTGTCTCTCGTTCTGACAGCCGCGGCGCTTTTTTTAACCCGCCCGATGCTGATGGCATTCGGAGCCAGCACCGTTACGTATCCTTACGCCAGAGCCTATTTTATGATCTACGTTTCCGGCTCTGTGTTTGCGCTTTTATCGACCGGCCTGAACCAGTTTGTGATCTGCCAGGGCTTTGCCAGTGAGGGAATGAAATCTGTTCTGCTAGGCGCCGTCCTGAATCTGCTGCTGGACCCTGTGTTTATCTTCGTTCTGCATCTCGGCGTGCGTGGCGCAGCAATTGCAACCGTGCTCTCCCAGATCGCAAGCTGTCTGTATGTGCTGCATATTCTGTTCGGAAAGACGATTCCGATCCGCATCACCTTCGGCGGGTATTCATTTGCGATCATGAAACGCATTCTGACAGTCGGTTTTACTCCGTTTCTAATCATTGCCATCGACAATGTGATGATCATTGCGATGAACGCCGTCCTGCAGCGGTATGCACCCGCCGGACAAGGAGACAGCTTCATCACCTGTGCAACGATCGTTCAGAGCTTTATGCTGATTATTACGATACCGCTCGGCGGAATCAGCGGCGGAACGCAGTCAATCCTCGCATACAATTATGGAGCTGGAAATTCCAGGCGTATTCTTGAGGCACAGAAAACCATCATCGCACTCTGTGCCGGATTTACGACTTTGATGTTCCTCGTCTCCAATGCCGCCGGAACACTGTTTGCGCAGCTTTTACTTCCGATCCGCAGATCGTCTCGATGGTGGTCCGCGCGATTCATATTTCGACACTCTCAGTCATTCCGCTCGGCATTCAGTACGAGATTGTAGACGGCTTTACTGCAATGGGCTGCGTGCGCTATTCGTTTGCACTCTCCTTCTTCCGGAAATTCGTCTACTTTACCGCTCTGTTTCTTCTGCCGCGGTTCTTTGCACTGGAAAACATCTTCTACGTGGAACCTATTTCCGACCTGATCGGGCCGGTTGTCTCAATGATTGTTTACTGGACTTCGATTCAGAAGATTCTGAAACAGCGGGAAGAGGCGGTACGGCTGATGCACACAAAAAAAGCATAAAAAATCTCATATCAAAAAAGCTGTTCTTTTCCGCGGAGTTTTCAAAACTCTCACCAGAAAAAGAACAGCTTTTTCTGCTTCTGTTAAAATGTCTTCGGCATCGGAACGGTTTCCTGTACTTTCAGACCGTATTTTGCTGCCAGCTGCAGTGCCTTCTGTTCCGTCTCCGGATTCCAGACGGCTTTCGGCGTATGGGCATCACAGCCGAAAACGGCGGTGTTTCCTTCTTCGCCGGCGATCTTCCAGAACTTCTCGTTCGGATACCATCTTTCTTCCATCAGACCAAGGAAATTGATCTCCAGCGGAATGTTTCTCTTTTTCACCTCACGGCAGAATCTCCGGTATTCCCGGTCGAACACTGCTTCGTCGCCGTTGAATAAAAAGAGATCCGGGTGTGCCAGATACAGGTATTTTCCGGTATCGATGCCTGCCAGGCACTGGTCCACATACTGTTTCAGGTAGCTTCCGTCTGTTGTTCCATGGCCGCTGTAGAGAATCTTTTCGATCTCATTTCCCAGGCTGTGCTGGCCAAGCACAAAGTACTCAAACGGATAGTCCGACAAAAAATCAATCAGCTGATCCCAGAATCTCGGGAAATACTCTGTTTCGAGTCCGAGATGGATTTCAATATCCTTGTCATACTCTTTTTTCAATGCCAGCACGGTGTCTACATAGCCTTCCACCTGATCGAGCCGCATCCGCATGCCGGAATCGTAGCCGTCCGGGAACGGATAAGGCGAATGGTCGGAAAAACCGAGAATTTTAAGGCCGCCCTCAATCGCGCGCTCCACATACTCCCGCTCCGTTCCGTCCGCATGGCGGCACCGCCATGTATGGGTATGATAATTTGCAATCATGATCTGTAACCTTCTTTATTTTGTATCTTATTCTGCTGCTTCTTTGGAGATATCCGTTCCAAAATATTTTTCCGAAAGCTCTGTCAGTGTTCCTTCTTCTGCGAGCTCGCCAAGTGCTTTGTTGACTGCCTCAAGCAGCGTCTTGGTCTCATCGCCTTTTTTCATCGGAATACCGACTTTTGTGGATTCCGGATCGAGACATGCAATTTTGATCTCTGCATCCGGGTGTGCTTTCATATAATCGTAATACGTTACCTCTGCGTTCAGAGTTGCATCGATACGGCCGCTTAAGAGAAGCTCGAAAGTCTGCTCCAGATCGTCAACACCGGTAACGGCTGCGCCATATTTCTCGGCAACTTCTGCATACGTACTGGAAATGGTGTTCGCGGTGCTCTTTCCGTCGAGATCCTCCATGGACTGGATTTCATCGTTAGCAGAGTTTACGATAACAGCGGTGCGGTTGTATGCGTATGGATCGGAAAAGCTGTATTTCTCAGCGCGCTCCTCTGTGATATCTACGCCGTTTACCATGATATCGTACCGGCCGGAATCGATTCCTGCAAGAAGGCCGTCCCACTCACCCTCTACAAAGGTTGCTTTCACGCCGAGTTTCTCTGCGATCTGCTGTGCCACTTCTACGTCATAGCCGACCAGGTTGTCGTCCTCATCGTGATACGTCCACGGTGCCCAGGTTCCTTCCATTGCCACAACGATCTCACCCTTGCTCTGGATCTGCTCTAAAAGATCCCCAGACGCACTTGCAGAAGATGCTGATGAAGAGGAAGAAGCACTGCTGTTATCTGCCGTGCTGTTTCCGCATCCGGTCAGTAAAAAGGATGATGTCAGGATACCTGCCAGAAATACTGCTGCCATTTTCTTTTTCATAATATTCGCCACTCCTTTTTTGTTTTGTTCTGGAAGAAGCTGCCTTTGCTTCTTCTGTTTTCTTTATTGCAAACTGTCCGGATTCCGTGCTCCGGGCAGGATTTGCCGCTTTGCGGGATACCTTACTCGTAATGCTGTTCAATATTCTGCAAAAATGTTCTCGTCCGCTCTTCCCGCGGATTTGCGAAAAATTCCTTCGACGGACCTTCCTCAACGACAACGCCGTTTTCCATAAAGACAACTTTGTTCGAAACGTTTCTTGCAAAGCCCATCTCATGCGTGACAACGAGCATTGTCATTCCCTCTTTGGCAAGCTGGCGCATAACACCAAGCACCTCGCCGGTCAGCTCCGGGTCGAGTGCTGAGGTCGGCTCATCAAAATAGATAATTTCCGGATCGGTTGCCAGTGCACGGGCGATTGCCACCCTCTGCTGCTGTCCGCCGGAAAGCTGATGCGGATAGTAGTCCGCACGGTCCAGCATGCCTACTTTTTCAAGCGCTGCACGCGCTTTTTCCTCCGCCCTGGTTTTTGGCATTTTTCTGCCGATGATCAGGCCCTCGGTTACGTTATGAAGGGCTGTTTTGTTCAGGAACAGGTTATAGTTCTGAAATACAAATGCGGTTTTCTGACGGATCGCCGCGATATCTTTTTTGCTGATGTTGTGGAACGGATATTCTTTCCCGTCAAAGATCAGGCTGCCGCCGTCCGCATGCTCCAGAAAGTTGACACAGCGCAGCATCGTCGTTTTTCCCGAACCACTCGGACCGAGGATTGCAACAACATCGCCCTGTTTTACTTTTAAATCTACACCTTTTAATACTTCCAGGCTGCCGAACGCTTTCTTTAATCCTTTAATTTCCAGCATGGCTTATTCCCCTTTTTTCTGATATGTACTCAGTTTCTTCTCTCCGATTCCCTGCAGCTTCGTGAGCACAGTGGAGAACAGCAGGTAGATCAGTCCTACTTCAATATACAGTGCCAGCGGCTCATGGGTGCGCGCTACAATCCGCTGCGTTACCATAAACATCTCCGTTACGGTGATATTTGCGGCAAGGGAAGTATCCTTTACCATGGCGATCAGAGAGTTGGAAAGCGGCGGGAAAGCGGTGCGCATCGCCTGCGGAAGGATAATTCTCCGCATGATCTGCAGATACGACATGCCGACACAGTAGCCGGCTTCGAGCTGGCCTGCCGGAACGGCTTCCAGGGCCGCACGCATCGTCTCGGCACTGTAGGCGCCTCATTCAGGGAAAAGACGAGAACTGCCGCCGGAAACGGATCGATCAGAATACCGGCGCGCGGAAGTCCGTAAAACACAACGAAAAGCTGGACCAGAAGCGGGGTCCGCGGAAAATCCAGATATAGAAACGTGCAATCTGACGAAGGCCTTTGATGTTTGCAAACTGTACCATAGCCATTGCCGTCGCAATTACAAGTGCAATGGAAAACGAGATTACAGTAAGCGGAATCGTCACCTTAAGGCCCGGCAGAAAGATTTTCCAGAAAGAATCCAGAAGAATATTCCATAATCTTTCGCTCATTTCGATATATCCCCCTTATTTTGCATTTTCCTAGATAGGATAACACTTCAAGTCCGCTTCAAGTCAAGTGTTTTTTCATATACCCCTCCCCCGCATGCAAGAATCCCCGGGAAACACGTTTTTCAACGGCCCCGGGGACACTTATTTATGGTTGGTTTTAAGAGGAAGGATCTTGTCTTTTTTTATGGTATTATGTTATTTACTGCTTAGTCCTGTGTCACATTAAATGCTCTTGCACCAGGGTATACAGCGGCCGTTCCAAGTTCTTCTTCGATTCGGAGAAGCTGGTTGTATTTTGCAACACGCTCGGTACGGCTCGGTGCACCGGTCTTGATCTGGCAGGTGTTCAGGGCAACAGCCAGGTCTGCGATGGTGGTATCCTCGGTCTCACCGGAACGGTGGGAGGAAATTGCGGTGTAGCCTGCTTTGTGAGCCATTTTGATTGCCTCAAGGGTCTCAGATACAGAACCGATCTGGTTCAGTTTGATCAGGATGGAATTTCCGCAGCCAAGGGAGATACCTTTTGCCAGACGCTCAGTATTGGTTACAAACAGGTCGTCACCGACAAGCTGTACTTTTCCGCCAAGCTCTGCGGTCAGCTCTTTCCAGCCTTCCCAGTCTTCTTCATCCAGAGCATCCTCGATGGAGATGATCGGATATTTCTCTACCAGTGCTTTCCAGTGAGCGATCAGCTCTTTGGAAGTAAATACAGTGCCGGCTTTCGGCAGTTTGTATTCACCCTTGGTTCCTGTCTTCCACTCGGAGGAAGCAGCATCCATCGCGATCTTGAAGTCTCTGCCTGGCTCGTAGCCTGCTTTTTTCACTGCCTCAAGAATGGTCTCGATGGCTTCTTCATCGGATTTCAGAGCCGGTGCAAAACCGCCTTCATCTCCAACCGATGTTGCCAGTCCGCGCTCTTTTAAGATGGCAGCCAGTGCATGGAAGACCTCAGCGCACCATCTTAAGCACTCTTTGAAAGAAGATGCTCCAACCGGCATGATCATGAACTCCTGTACATCCAGGCCGGAAGAAAGTGCGTGGCATCCGCCGTTGATGATGTTCATCATCGGAACCGGCAGACGATTTCCGGAAACGCCGCCGAAGAAGCGGTACAGCGGAATCTCAAGTGCGTTTGCTGCTGCTCTTGCGCAGGCAATGGATACACCAGAATGGCGTTTGCACCCAGGCGGGATTTATCCTTTGTTCCGTCCGCATCGATCATAGCTTTATCTACAGCGTAGGTATCGGATGCATCCATACCTTTTAAGGTATCGTTGATGACGGTGTTGATGTTTTCTACTGCTTTCTGCACACCTTTTCCAAGGTATCTTGCTTTATCTCCATCTCGTAATTCCAGTGCCTCAAACTCACCGGTAGATGCGCCGCTTGGTGCCATGCCGCGTCCTACAACGCCTCCTGCAAGAACAACCTCAGCTTCTACGGTTGGGTTTCCTCTGGAATCCAGAATTTCTCTTCCTTTTACTTCCTCAATTTTCAGGCTCTTCACTTTTCGTGTGCTCCTTTCTCGTTTGTTTCTGGAGTTTCCCGCCTGCGAAGTGTCCAGGATCCGCAGACGGGAGAGAACAATGATTGATTCACTTTGGTTAGCCTTTACTAACTATAATTCATTATAACTAATTTTTTAAAAATTGCAAGTGGGTAAAGTGATACTTTTTCTCAGAAATGCAAAAAGTTTTTCTGTTCTTATTTTTCCTGTTTAAATGCCTCTTCCAGCGTATGCCATCCAAGCACTGCACATTTCACTCTCGCCGGCATGTGGGAGATGTCCTTCAGTGCACCAGCTCCTCGAGTTCGTCAATCTCCTCGTCGGATGCTTCTCCTTTGATCATGCGCAGAAACAGATTTCCCAGGCGCAGTGCCTCGTCCTTCGTCTTTCCGATGATCATGCCGAGCATAATGTCCGCCGATGCCTGCGAAATCGCACAGCCGTCGCCCACGAACGCACCGTCCGTGATCACATCGCCGTCGACTTTTAATTTCAGCCAGATATCATCGCCGCAGCTTGGGTTGACGCCCTCGAGTACGATGTCCGCATCCGGCAGATCATGCTTGAATTCCGGACGCAGATTGTGCTCCGTCAAAATTTCGTTATAAAATCCTCTACTCTCCATAGCCCATTCTCCTTCTGATTGTGGATACACTTTCGATCAGTGCATCAATCTCTTCCGGTGTATTATAAAACATCATGCTGGCTCTTGTCGAACTTCGGACACCAAGATATTCCAGAAGCGGCTGTGCACAGTGGTGGCCTGCCCGCACATCGATGCCGTCAGAAGAAAGAATTTCGCTCACATCGTGCGGATGCACGCCGTCAATCGTAAACGAAACGATGCCCGTATGGTTGGCCGGATCTTTGGAACCGAGGATATGAACGTACGGCAGCGCGCCGAGTCCTTCCATAGCACGTTGCGTCAGTTCCAGCTCTTTTTTCTGGATATAATCAAATCCTTTTTCCTGCAGATACCGGATCGCTGCGGCCAGCCCCACCGCACCGGCTGCATTTACCGTTCCCGCCTCAAATTTCTGCGGAACCGGTGCAAAAACGGCTCCGTCGCGGTGAACGGAATCGATCATCTCGCCTCCGGTTAAAAACGGCGGCATTTTTTCCAGCAGTTCCAGTTTTCCATACAGACAGCCGATTCCCATCGGGCCCATCAGCTTATGGCCGGAAAAGGCGAGAAAATCTGCATCCAGCGCCTGTACGTCGACCGGCATATGCGGAACGCTCTGGGCGCCGTCCACAACGACAACGGCTCCCACGCGGTGCGCCATCTCCGTGATTTTCTGGAGCGGATTCACGCAGCCGAGCACATTCGATACCTGCGCAACAGCCACAAGACGTGTTCTCTCATTAATGCCCTTTTGGAGCTCCTCATCGGTCAGCTCGCCCTCACTGGTACATTCCAGATAATGGAGCTTCGCCCCAGTCATACGCGACACCATCTGCCACGGAAGCAGATTGCTGTGATGCTCCATGATTGTTACAGCGATCTCGTCGCCTTCCTTTAAAAAGTTCAGGCCATAGCTGTATGCCACAAGGTTCAGGCTTTCCGTTGTATTCTGGGTAAAAATAATCTCCTCCGGCTCTTCTGCATGAATAAACTCCTGTACGGTCTTCCTTGCCTCCTGATAGCTCTCCGTCGCCTCCAGGCTTAAAGGATAGAAGCCTCGCAGAGGATTTGCATTTTTCTGTTCGTAAAATTCCTGTACTGCAGCAAGAACGCATGACGGGCGCTGTGCCGTCGCCGCGTTGTCCAGATAGATCGTGTCCATTTGCTGCAGAAGCGGGAAATTTTTTCTGATGTTATCTGTTGTCACGGTCAAGCACCTCCGCAAGCTGTGTTTTTACTTTCTGTTCGATGTCCGCATCGCCGATCTTCTGGATTTTTGCTTCCAGTTTCGCCCGCGCTATCGTATTTTCTGCCTGTGTACGGTCCATGCCGCGCGCACCGAAGTAAAACAGTGTCTCTTCATCGAGTTCTCCGATTGCCGCGCCGTGGCTTCCCTGTACGTTTTCCTCTGCACAGAGGATCACAGGAATCGTCTTGTTGACTACATCATCGCCGAGCAGCAATACCTGTTCTGTCTCTGCTCCGACGGAATCTGCCGAACCGCGCACAAAGTCGATTGTGCCGCGGAAGATCTTTTCCGCCGCATCCATCAGCGTTCCGTCTGCCTGGATCGTGCTCTTGGTTACTTTTCCGAAGTGGCGCACATTCAGATTGACATCAAATTCTGCTGATTCTGCAGAAGATAGCCGATTTTTGCCTGCAGTGATGCGTGATCCTTCTGCAGTTCGGTCCAGATACCGTCATAGACATCGCCTTTTCCGACAACGACCTGTAAAAGATCCAGTGCACCATTTTCCTCGCAGATGCATCCGACATCATTTAAAAGCTCCTGTCCCTCACCGCGCATCATCACCTGCACGAGCCGGATGCGGCTGTTTTTTTTCGCGTAAAGTTCTGTCCGCACCGCGAGCTGTCCCGCTGCCTGTGCCGGTTCAAATACCTCGAAAACGGTAAGGGAAGCTCCCTCTTCTGCCGCCGCGCGGATCTTTCCGGATGAAACCTTCTCTTTTCCCTGTCCGATGGAAAGCGTGACCTGTTTCGTCTGCCCCTCCTTTGCAGAGACACTCCAGTTTTTCGTCTGCTCCGGTGCAAAAAGGACATCCGTCTCTTTTCCTGCCCCGGTATTCATAGCTTCCGGAAAACCCGTTATCTCATCATCCGCAGATGGCTCTTCCGCGCAGATTTCACACGGCGCACCCGCCGCCCATTTTACTTTTGTATCATTTAATCCCAGCCAGTACCATGTTTTCGATGGAAGCTGGTTGATTTTCATGCTGTTCTGTTCTTCCATGGGTCTGGCCTCCTTATCCAATGCTGCCCTTCATCTCGAGGCGGATCAGATTGTTCATCTCCACCGCGTACTCCAGCGGCAGTTCTTTTGAAACATCATCCGCGAATCCGCTGACGATGCACGCTCTCGCATCCTCTTCCGCCATGCCGCGCGACATCAGATAAAAGACGGCTTCATCGCTGATGCTTCCGATCTGTGCTTCATGGCCGATGTTCGCATCTTTTGTACGGATATCCATCGCCGGAATCGTGTCCGACCGGGAGATATCATCGAGCATCAGAGACTGGCAGGAAACGGCTGATTTCGTGTTCTTTGCCGCTTTTGTTGCAGAGACTGACGAACGGAAGGTGCTGATGCCGCCGTCCTTCGAGATCGATTTCGTGTTAATATAGGAACTCGTATCCGGCGCGCTGTGGACAACCTTCGCTCCGGTATCGAGATTCTGGCCCTTACCGGCGAACGTGATGCCGGTAAATTCCATCTTTGCGCCTCTTCCTTTCAGCACGCTCATCGGGTACAGGTAGGAAACGTGGGAGCCGAATGAACCGGAAACCCACTCGATTTTTCCGCCCTCCTCGACCTGCGCGCGCTTCGTGTTCAGGTTGTACATATTCTTCGACCAGTTTTCAATCGTAGAATAACGGAGTCTTGCATTCTTTCCGACAAACAGCTCCACACATCCGGCATGGAGGTTGGCCACATTGTATTTCGGTGCGGAACAGCCCTCGATAAAGTGAAGGTCCGCGTCCTCATCGACAATAATCAGCGTATGCTCGAACTGGCCTGCGCCCGGCGCATTCAGACGGAAATACGACTGCAGCGGGATTTCCACGGAAACCCCCTTCGGCACATAGACAAACGAACCGCCGGACCAGACGGCTCCGTGCAGTGCGGCAAATTTGTGGTCGGTCGGTTTCACCAGTTTCATAAAGTGTTTCCGCACCATATCCGCGTACTCACCATGCAGCGCACTCTCCATATCGGTATAGACAACACCCTGCGCCGCAACTTCCGCGCGGACGTTGTGATAGACCAGCTCCGAATCATACTGTGCGCCCACGCCGGCGAGTGATTTCCGCTCTGCCTGCGGGATGCCGAGACGCTCAAACGTATTTTTGATGTCATCCGGCACATCGGACCACTTTGCTTTCATTTTCGTATTCGGGCGGACATACGTTACGATGTCATCCATGTTCAGACCCTCAATCGACGGACCCCAATCCGGAATCGGCATCTGGTTGTAGATCTGTAAAGAATGCAGACGGAACAACTGCATCCAGGCAGGGTCTTTCTTCTCATCCGAAATTTTCTGTACAATTTCCGGCGTCAGGCCGGCTTTTACTTATAGGCATCCTTTTCATCGTCTTTGAAATCATAGATGCTTCGGTCAATCATCCTCTACATAACTTTTTCTCTCACAGCGTTTTCATCCTTCTGTACCTTCGGTTTTACGCCAGTGACTTTTCGTATTTTCCAAATCCGTCCCCGGTTGATCTCCTCTACAAGAGATGCATCGCCGGTTTTGACGATTTCCATCCTTCCTACCACTTGAATC
>ENA-OQCP01000612-OQCP01000612.1-human-gut-metagenome-genome-assembly--contig:-NODE-612-length-15711-cov-6.952708_pt1 | contig 15711 bp, 14 predicted proteins | sample MGYA00242760_ERZ504583 | MGnify/ENA primary metagenome ERZ504583 (study PRJEB26092, sample SAMD00036308) | human gut metagenome | host: Homo sapiens | study: EMG produced TPA metagenomics assembly of...
TTAAGAGCTTGCTTTTGTGATTTGTAAACCATAAGTGTGTATATGAGCATGATTTTTTCTTTTATGCGGAAATCAGGTAAGAATAAAAAATAAAGATTCGAGGTCAGATGATGTATGTTTAGTCCCACTTTTATATTTTCGTCATCAGCTTAATGTAAAATAATAACGGGTAAAGAAGATATAAGATGTTCTGGTACATACAATTAAGAAGAAAGGGGCATGTGCTGTGTATAGTCAAAATGATGAACCGCCTGAGATGATCAGGCGGTTTTGAAGTATCTGGATTTTTTATGAATATTTTATTTTTAATTACAGGTATAATGTGTTACAATAAATATAACCATTAAGACTACCAGCAGGTCAGAATTTGACCTGCCTGTAAATAAATACGGAAATAAATCGGGGTCAAAAGAATCGTTAATAATTGTAACAAAATAAAATTACCGGTGTAGCAAAAATAAAATTACAGGGGAAATGCGGATGAGTGAGATGACAGATGCATATGTAAAACTGGATAAGGTTTCCAAGATATATGGAACCAAAGAAGTAAAGATCGTTGCAGTGGATGAGATCAGCTTTGAGATTGCCAAGGGAGAGTTCGTAGTGATCGTTGGTCCCAGCGGTGCGGGCAAGACGACAGTGCTGAACATTCTTGGGGGTATGGATCAGGCTACCAGCGGAGAAGTTCTGGTGGATGGCAGGAATATTGCCAGGTATAACAGCAGGCAGCTTACTGGCTATCGGAGAAATGATATTGGATTTGTATTCCAGTTCTATAATCTGGTGCCTAATCTTACAGCGCTGGAGAACGTAGAACTGGCATTGCAGATCTGTAAAAATCCGCTGGATGCCAGGGAGGTTCTGGAGGAAGTGGGACTGAAGGACAGACTGACCAATTTCCCGGCACAGCTTTCCGGTGGTGAGCAGCAGAGAGTTTCCATTGCCAGGCACTGGCGAAGAATCCCAAGCTGTTGTTGTGTGATGAGCCACAGGTGCACTGGACTACCAGACAGGTAAGGCAATCCTGAAACTTTTGCAGGATATGTGCAGGAGCGTGGAATGACAGTGATTGTCATTACCCATAACTCGGCGCTGACACCTATGGCAGACCGTGTGATCAAGATCAAGAATGGCAAGGTTTCCAGGATGACAATGAATGACCATCCTACACCCATAGAGGAGATAGAATGGTAGGTGATGAATATGAAAGCAATGCATAAAGATTTCTGGATGGAGATACGCAAAAGTAAGGCCAGGTTTATTTCCATATTTATGATCGTTGCTTTGGGAGTTGCATTCTTTTCCGGAATACAGGCGTCGTCACCGGATATGCGCTTCTCAGGTGATGCCTATTATGATGAAACCAATCTTATGGATATCAAAGTAATGGGAACTCTGGGACTGACGGAGGATGATGTAGCTGCCATTAAGCAGGTGGACGGAGTAGAGAATGCAGAGGGCGCCTATGGTACAGATGTAATGTGTGGAGAAGGCGAGAAGCAGAAGGTACTTCATGTGGAAGCTGTGGATCAAACCATGAATCGGATCTCAGTGACAGAGGGAAAAGCTCCGGAAAAAAGCGGAGAGATTTTCCTTGACTGTATTTTTGCTGAGAGCAATGGATATAAGGTGGGTGATCAGATTACCCTGAAAGAGGGCGGAGACAGCGAACTGCTGAAAAAGACAGATTACACAGTTGTGGGTTTAGGTGAGAGTCCGCTTTACATATCCTATAACCGGGGAAACTCTACTCTTGGTTCCGGTGAGGTTAATGGATTTGCCTATGTGCTCCCTGAGGATTTTGACCAGGAGGTTTATACACAGATCTATGTGCAGGCTCGTGGGGCACAGGATCTGATCAGCTATACAGATGCTTATGATTCCCTGATAGAGCGAGTGCAGGAGCGAGTGGAGGGGATTGAGGCAGAACGGTGTCAGGTCAGATATGATGAGATTGTAGAGGAAGCCAATGACAAGCTTGCAGATGCCAGACAGGAACTTGAAGACGGAAAGAAGGAAGCTGATGAGAAGCTTGCGGATGCCAGAAAAGAATTGGAGGACGGCGAAAAGAAGTTAAAAGATGGCAAGAAGGAATATAAGGATGGCAAGAAAAAGCTTGCAGATGCAAAAAAGGAGCTGGAGGACGGAAAAGCCCGGCTTGCAGATGCAAAGAAGGAGTTAGAGGACGGCAGATCCCAGCTTGCCAGTGCGAAAGAGCAGATTGCCAGTGGCAGAGCACAGATCGCATCTGCAAAGGAACAGCTGAATGCCGGATGGGCGGAGGTTTCCGAAAACCAGGCAAAGCTTGATGATGGAAAGGCTCAGCTTGAGGATGGCAAGAACCAGTTAAGTGCCGGTGAGAAGAAGATTGCAGATGCAAAGACGCAGCTTACCCAGAGTCAGCAGGAACTTGACAATGGCAAGGCGCAGATCCAGTCAGGCAGAGAGCAGATTGCAGCAACCAGACAGGATTTAAATGCCAAAAAGGAAAGCTGCAATCAGGGACTTGCGCAGATTGAGCAGCAGGAGGCCGGACTTGCAGAAGGAGAGGCTCAGCTTGAGGGTGCCAGAAGTCAGCTTGCAGCATTGCAGGCACAGTATGAGCAGGCACAAGCTTCAGGCACATATTCCGAGGAAGACCTGGCGGCTCTGGCAGCACAGGTTTCCGCTTATCAGGAGCAGGTGGACAGTCAGGCAGCCCAGCTGGAAGCATCCAGAAACCAGATCGCAGCAGCAAGAAGTGAACTGGAGAGTGGTTTAAACCAGGTGGAGAGCGGACTGGCCCAGCTTGATGCAAAGGAAGCAGAACTGAACCAGCAGGAGGCCGCATTTCCCGATGCCCAGGCAAAGATTGATGCAGGATGGAAAGAGGTGAAGGCTCAGGAGAAGAAGCTGGAACCAGCCAGAAAAGAGATTCAGGAAAAAGAAGCCCAGCTTGAGTCAGCACAGGAACAGATCGATGCTGCAAAAGCAAAACTAAATTCCAGTCAGGCTCAGTTAGAGGAGAAGGAGGCAGAACTTGCTTCAGGAGAAGCACAGATCCGGGAGAATGAAGGGAAGCTTGCTTCCGGTGAGAAAGAGATTGCCGACAATGAGCAGAAGCTGAAGGATGGCGAGAAGGAAATCTCAGAGAACGAGCAGAAGCTGAAGGATTCCAGAAAGGACATCAAAAAAGCTGAGAAGGATCTGGAAGAAGGTAAAAAAGAATACGAAGACGGTAAGAAGGATGCAGAGAAAGAAATCGCAGACGGTGAGAAGAAGATTCAGGATGCTCAGGATGAGATCGATGATATCAGTATGCCGGAATGGATGGTGACGGACCGCAATGATTTGCCGGAATATTCAGATTATGGGGATAATGCAGACAGAATGAGAAGCATCGGACAGGTTTTCCCTGTTATTTTTTTCCTGGTGGCTGCACTGGTAAGTCTGACTACTATGACACGAATGGTGGAGGAACAGAGAACCCAGATTGGTACAATGAAGGCTCTGGGATACGGCAAGTATGCGATTGCATCCAAATATCTGCTGTATGCCTTTCTTGCCACAGTGGGAGGCAGTATCCTGGGAATTCTGATCGGAGAGAAAATCCTGCCTGGGTTATTATTAACGGGTATGGCATTATGTACAAGGGAATGATGAACAATATTCAGATCCGTTATGAATTTAAATTTGCAATGATAGCAGCAGGTGCGGCAACTGTGTGTACCGTCGGAGCCACCATTTTCTCCTGTTACAGGGCTCTGGCGGAAACTCCGGCATCACTGATGCGTCCCCCTGCTCCCAAAGAGGGTAAGAGAATCCTGCTGGAACGGATTCCATTTTTCTGGAAGCATCTGAATTTCACATGGAAATCTACGCTGAGAAACCTTTTCCGATATAAAAAACGTTTCTTTATGACGATTTTCGGTATTTCGGGAAGTATGGCGCTGATGCTGGTAGGCTTTGGACTCAGGGATTCCATTATGGATATTGCCAGACGGCAATATCAGGAGCTTCAGCATTATACAGGAACGATCATTGATGATGAGGATGCAACAGATAAGGAGAGACAGGAACTGGATGAGTTCCTGAAAAATAACAGCCAGATCGAGAGATATACCCATGTGCAGTTACCAAGATGAGTGTTCCAAGAAATAAATCCAATATCAGCGTATATGTTTATGTGCCTGAGAATCTTGAGACCTTTAATAAGGATGTGACTCTTCAGGACAGAAAGACAAAAGAGAAGTATAAGCTGACGGATGCAGGTACAGTGATCAGTGAGAAGACGGCTGCTCTGACAGGGCTGAAAGTCGGGGATACCATGACCATCACAAAGGATGGGAAAAATTATGAGACAAAGATCGCAGCAGTGACAGAGAATTACATGGGACATTATATTTATATGACAGGAAATGTCTATGAACAGACCTTCGGGGAGAAGCCGAACTATTCTGCAACTGTATTCACGGTAAAAGAGGAATATAAAGAGTCAGAATCTGAGGTGGGAAATGAAATCCTGAAGCATCCGGCTGCGTTAAGCATCAGCTATACCAGCAGTCTGGAGGCTCAGCTTCACAGAATGCTCGGAGCATTGGATACGGTGATCATAGTGCTGATCATTTCTGCGGGAATGCTTGCCTTCGTGGTGTTGTATAATCTGAACAATGTCAATATCACGGAACGTCAGAGAGAATTGGCAACTCTGAAGGTACTGGGATTCTATGATACTGAAGTTTCTGCCTATGTGTACAGGGAGAATGTTATCCTTACCTTCATCGGCGTACTGGCAGGGGCTGTATTCGGAATCTTTTTGCACAGATATATTATCCGTACTGTGGAAGTGGATGCGGTCATGTTCGGAAGAAATATTAATCCTGTCAGTTTCCTGTACTGCGGACTGCTGACAATTGGATTCTCCATGATCGTAAATCTGTTTATGCATCAGAAATTAAAGAAGATTGATATGGTAGAATCCCTGAAAAGTGTGGAATAAACGATCTGTCGCTTTATTGCGGAAAAGAAGAAATTGTTTTTCTGTGGTTTTTAAATATGTAGTCAAACGGATAGAATGGATAAGAGGAAGAAAGGGGAATATTATCATGTGAACAGCAAATCAGATAGAGCAGGAATTGATGAACTATATATCCGATCATAAAATCAGGAACACGCATTCACATCATCTGCCGGAACAGGCGATGGTGGATTTTGGTCTGGATAAGCTGATAAATAATACGTATTTACAATGGCAGCAGGTAACTCCGGGGACAACAGCAGAAAGCAGGAATGCATATCTGGAAAAAACACGATATAAATCTTATTTTGTCTGGCTTCAAAAGGCAATCGGGGAGTTGTATGGAATATCGGAGCCGATCACAGCTCAGAACTGGGATCAGATTTCAGATCAGATCAGAAAAGCGCATCAAAATCCCGACTTTTACATGGATGTACTGAAAAATAAGTGTAAGTATCAAAAAGTAATCGTAGATACCTACTGGAATCCGGCTCTGACAATGGAAGACCGGAACTGTTTACGCCTGCTTTTCGACTGGATTTGTTCTTTTGGGGCTATAAAAAAGGACTTCGCAATCATGACGGTGTATCACTGGAAGAGAACTTCGGTGAGCTGCCGGACAATTTACAGGATTATGTGGAGTGGGTCAGAAAGTGGATCATACAAAAAAAGAGTGAGGGCTGTGTGGCCTTAAAAATAGCGATGGCCTATGAGCGTAGTCTTCATTTTGAAAAAGTGATGCGGGAGCAGGCTGAACGGGTATTCCGTTTAAAAGAGTCGGATATAACCCAGGAAGATATCAGATGTTTTCAGGACTATTTGTTCTGGAAAATATGTGAAATTGCGGCGGAAGTGTCACTTCCATTACAATGTCACACAGGAATGGGGCAAGTTATAGATACGAATATACTGCAGTTGAACAATGTGATAAAAAATAATCCGGAAACGAAATTTGTGCTACTGCATTGTGGCTTTCCATGGGTGGATGATCTTTTTTTCATAGTAGACGGATATCCGAATCTATATCCGGATCTGACATGGCTTCCAATCTTATCCTACACCGCATCAAAACGTGTAATGCATCAGTTGATCGAGATGTCCCAGATTGATAAAATCTGCTGGGGATGTGATACGTGGACAGTAGAGGAAAGTTATGGCTCCCTTCTTGCATTCCGTTTTTCACTGTGTAGTGTTCTGAGAGAAAAAATAGAGGACGGATATCTTTCCGTAAATAATGCAAAGGATATTATTGATAAAATTTTGTTCGACAATGCGGGAAAAATATACGTATGACATCAGATAAATTTGTGAAAACCGGAGAAACGTTCTTGACAAGAAAGCCTTTTTTCATTATAGTAGAATCCAGAAAAAGGCTGTGAAAAAGAGGAGTAGGCGGTAATGCCCCACAGAGAGGGAAGCTTATAAGCTGGAAGGTTTCCCGGGAACAGAAGTGCTGAAGGTAGCTTTGGAGCCGGGAGGCTGAAGTGAGTGTGTATGAATCATATCAGAGTTATATACGCGCATGGTAGGTTTTCACGTATCCCGCGTTAAGGGAATGAGAGACAAACTAAGGTGGTACCGCGATCTATGTCGCCCTTTGCACGTATAATGCGTGTGAGGGGCGTTTTTTATCGAATAAGTTTATGACACAGTTATCTGGCTGGATGCGGAAAGCGAAGTCAGTATGCTTATTTGTTTGGTTGTCAGGGTGACTGCTTTATAACGGAGTAATCCGTAGATACTTTAGTTTCAGATATATAATTAGGAGGACATTATGAGCAAAGAACTTGCAAAAACCTACGATCCTAAGGGAATCGAAGAGCGTCTTTACACAAAATGGATGGACAATGGATATTTCCATGCAAAAGTAAATCCGGACAAGAAACCGTTTACCATTGTTATGCCGCCGCCAAACGTAACCGGCCAGCTTCACATGGGACATGCGCTGGATGAAACCATGCAGGATATCCTGATCCGTTTCAAGAGAATGCAGGGCTATGAAGCATTATGGCAGCCGGGAACTGACCATGCAGCTATCGCTACAGAGGTTAAGGTTATCGACAAGCTGAAAAAAGAAGGTATCGACAAACACGATATCGGCCGTGAGGAATTCTTAAAACATGCGTGGGCATGGAAAGAGGAGTACGGTGGAAAGATCATCAATCAGTTAAAGAAACTGGGTGCTTCCGCAGACTGGGAGAGAGAACGTTTCACAATGGATGAGGGATGTTCCAAAGCAGTACAGGAAGTATTTATCAAATTATATGAAAAAGGCTATATCTACAAAGGTTCCAGAATCATCAACTGGTGTCCTGTATGCCAGACTTCCATCTCTGATGCAGAGGTTGAGCATGAGGATCAGGACGGATTTTTCTGGCACATTAATTACCCGATCGTAGGGGAAGAGGGACGTTTCGTAGAGATTGCAACTACACGTCCGGAAACCTGCTGGGTGATACTGCTGTTGCCGTAAATCCGGAAGATGAGCGCTACAAAGATCTCATCGGCAAGATGCTGAAGCTTCCTCTCACAGACAGAGAGATTCCGGTGATCGCCGATGAATATGTAGACAAAGAATTCGGAACAGGATGTGTAAAGATCACACCTGCCCATGACCCTAACGACTTTGAGGTTGGACGCGTCACAATCTGGAAGAGATCAACATTATGAATGACGATGCGACAATCAACGAGCTTGGCGGAAAATACGCTGGTATGGACCGTTACGAAGCACGTAAGGCAATGGTAGCAGATCTGGAAGAACTTGGACTTCTGGTAAAAGTAGTTCCTCACAACCACAGCGTTGGAACTCATGACCGCTGCGGCACAACGGTAGAGCCTATGATCAAGCCACAGTGGTTTGTAAAGATGGACGAGATGGCAAAGGCTGCAATCAAAGCTCTGGATGACGGAGATCTGAAATTCGTTCCGTCCCGCTTTGACAAGACGTATCTTCACTGGCTTGAGAATATCCGCGACTGGTGTATTTCCAGACAGTTATGGTGGGGACACAGAATTCCGGCTTATTACTGTGATGAGTGCGGTGAAGTAGTTGTTGCAAGAGAAATGCCTGAGAAATGCCCGAAATGCGGATGTACACATCTTCATCAGGATGAGGATACACTGGATACCTGGTTCAGTTCTGCATTATGGCCATTCTCCACACTTGGCTGGCCGGAGAAAACACCGGAACTGGAATATTTCTATCCGACAGATGTGCTTGTTACAGGATATGACATTATCTTCTTCTGGGTTATCCGTATGGTATTCTCTGCTCTGGAGCAGACGGATCAGGTTCCGTTCCATCATGTACTGATCCATGGTCTGGTACGTGACTCCCAGGGACGTAAGATGAGTAAGTCTCTTGGAAACGGTATCGATCCTCTGGAAGTTATTGATAAATACGGCGCAGATGCTCTTCGTCTTACTCTGATGACAGGTAATGCACCTGGAAATGATATGCGTTTCTACTGGGAAAAGGTAGAAGCAAGCCGTAACTTCGCAAACAAGATCTGGAATGCTTCCCGTTTCATCATGATGAACCTGGAAGGCAAGACAGTGACAGAGCCGGAGAACTTAAATGATCTCTGTGCAGAGGATAAATGGATTCTGTCTCACTTAAATACAGTGATCCGCGAAGCTACAGAGAACATGGAAAAATATGAACTTGGTATTGCAGTACAGAAGGTTTATGACTTCCTGTGGGATGAACTCTGCGACTGGTATATTGAGATGGCTAAGGTTCGTCTGTGGAAGGCAGAGGAAGATCCGAAGGCAGCAAATGATGCACTCTGGACATTAAGAACAGCGCTGACAGAAGGCCTGAAGCTTCTTCATCCGTATATGCCGTTTATCACAGAGGAAATCTACTGCACACTTCTTCCTGAAGAAGAGTCTATTATGATCTCCGAATGGCCTGTATACAGAGAAGAGAGAAACTTCCCGGATGCTGAGAAAGCAATCGAGGGATTCAAAGAGGTTGTAAGAGGTATCCGTAATACCAGAACAGAGATGAATGTTCCGAATAACCGCAAGACAAGCCTGCATATTGTGGCAAAGGATGCTGAAACAGCAGCAATGTATGAGAACAGCAAGAAATCCTTTGTAAATCTTGCATTTGCAAAAGAGATTCTGGTACAGACAGACAAGAACGGAATCAGTGAAGATGCAGTTTCAGTAGTTGTTTCCAATGCGGTTGTATATATGCCGTTGGAAGACCTGATTGACAAAGATAAAGAGATTGAACGTCTTACAAAAGAAACAGAACGTCTCACAAAAGAGATTGCAAGATGTGAAGGTATGCTGAATAATCCAACTTCGTAAACAAGGCACCTGCTGCCAAGGTGGATGCGGAGAAAGACAAACTTGCGAAATATAAAGAAATGATGGATAAGGTTAAAGGACAGTTAGAGCAGCTTAAGAAATAAGGGAGTGTTTAGATGAAATTGTATAAGATTTGTAACAAAATCTCCCTTTTACTCCATGTACTTGCCAGCGCAGCGGGATATTTTGTTATGGAGGCAATCTGCCGTCACTCGTTTATAGAAGCCTGGAATTATATGACACAGAGACCTCTGGTTTTTGCATATAATGCGGCATTCATTTTTACCTCGTCACTAATTGTTTATCTGTTTCACAGGAGAGTATTCTGGAGAGTACTGGTTACGTTGTTCTGGCTGATACTGGCCATTATTAACGGTGTTCTCCTGCTCAACCGTGTTACACCGTTTACAGGACCGGATCTGCATCTGATCACAGATGCAATGAAGATTGCCAACAAATATCTGCCTGTTGCAGGCGTTGTGGCAGTCTGCATCCTGTTTGGGATTCTTGTTATTTTACTGCTGATGCTGCTTATTAAAGGACCGAAGTATCAGAAAAAGATTAAATATCGCTACAATATTCCTCTGATCCTGCTGGCTGTTGCTCTTTTTGCAGGAAGTACACAACTGGCACTGGAGAAGAGGGTGCTTTCCAATTACTTTGGAAATATTGCTTTTGCATATGAGGATTATGGATATCCTTACTGTCTGGCAACTACGATTTTTAATACGGGAATCAGCTGTCCGAGAGATTATTCTGAGAAAGAAATCAAAAGAATTGAGAAGACGGAAAAGAATCTCCCGGAAACGCAGGAAGAAAAGCGTCCGAATATTCTGTTTTTGCAGTTGGAATCATTCTTTGATCCTACGCTGGTTAATTACCTGAATATTTCAGAAGATCCGATTCCGACCTTCCGTAAGCTGATGAAGGAATATTCTTCAGGATATTATAAGGTTCCGTCTGTCGGTGCAGGTACTGCCAATACGGAATTTGAATCCATTACAGGAATGAGTATGCATTATTTTGGACCTGGGGAATATCCTTATAAGAGTATTCTGAGAGAGACTACCTGTGAGAGTGCACCTTATGTACTGAAGAATCTGGGTTATACCACCCATGCAGTTCATAATAATGAGGCAAATTTCTATGGAAGAAGATCTATTTTTCCGAATCTCGGATTTGATACTTTTACTTCCGAAGAGTACATGGCAAGAGAGAACGAGAAGAATCCAAATGGCTGGGTAAAGGATGAGGTTCTGACAGATGAAATCCTGAAATGTCTGGACTCCACTGAGGGACCGGATTATGTATATACTATTTCCGTACAGGGACATGGTGCGTATCCGGATGAGCAGATTCTGGAAGATCCTGAGATCACAGTTTCCGGTGCACCGACTGAGGAAGAGAACAATAAATGGGAATATTACGTAAATGAGATCCATGAGATGGATAATTTTGTCAAAGAGCTGACAGACAAGCTTGCAGATTATCCTGAGGATGTGGTTCTTGTTATGTACGGTGACCACCTTCCGACTATGGGATTGACTGTGGAAGACCTGAAGAACAAGTATCTGTTCCAGACAGAATATGTGATGTGGGATAACTTCGGACTTAAGAAAAAGAAGGAAAATCTTGCAGCATATCAGATGGCGGCAGAGGTTATGGATCGTGTGGGAATCCATGAGGGAACCGTTTTCCGCTATCATCAGGCAAGAAGAAATACCAGAAATTATCAGGTGGATCTGGAAACCCTGCAGTATGACCTACTTTATGGAAAGAGATATTCCTACGGGGAAAGCGGCGAAAGTCCTTATCTGCGTACCAGAATGCGTATGGGAATCTATGATGTGACTCTGGATTCCATTCAATGTATCTCTGAGGCAGATCATACATATTACATTAAGGGAACGGAATTTACGCCGTCCAGTGAAATCAAGCTGAACGGAGAATGGTATGATACGGTCTATATCAATCCGACTACACTGATGATCACAGGTACGGAGCTGAATGATTTCGACAGGCTGGCGGTGATCCAGCGAAGCAACAGTTCGACGCGAAAACCGCTGAGCAAGAGCTATGACCGGTCCTGCTATGCACTTTATTCAAATAATAAATGGAAATTAACAGAAAGTACCGGTACGAATGAGAATTAATCCATAATTTTGTCGGATAAAATATTACGATTGGTACTGGACATCTTCCACCACTATTATATAATGTTAGAGTAACTAAATACATTATAGATAAGTGGTGGAATTTTTTATGAATTACGAAGAAGCAGTTGCTTATATTGATGAAACTCCGAAATTTACAAAGAAGAACAGTTTGGATCACACAAAGGAATGTCTGAGAAGTTGGTAATCCTCAGGATAAGTTTAAGGTGATCCATGTGGCAGGAACTAATGGAAAGGGAAGTACATGTGCGTTTCTGACCTCTGTTCTGAGAGAGGCGGGATATTCCTGCGGATTATTTACTTCTCCTCATCTGGTGGAGATCAATGAACGCTTCCAGATCAATGAGGTGAATATTGATAATGATACTTTCCTGAAGGCCTTTGAGAAAGTAAAGGTACTTGCGGATGAACTGGTTGCAGAAGGCAGCTATCATCCGACTTATTTTGAGATGCTTTTTCTGATGGGAATGGTGATCTTTGCAGAGGCAGGTGTTGATTATGTGACTCTGGAAACAGGACTGGGCGGAAGAATGGATGCGACTACTGCTGTGGAGAATCCTGTTGCCTGTGTGATCACATCGATCAGTCTGGATCATATGCAGTATCTGGGAGATACAGTTGCCAAAATCGCAGGAGAAAAGGCCGGGATCATTGTGCCGGGGGTACCGGTAATCTATGACGGAAACGACCCGGATGCAGCAGAAGTGATCCGTGCCAGAGCAGAAGAACTGGGAAGCCCTGCTTATGAAGTGAAGAGATCAGATACAGAAGTGCTCAGAAATACTTCGGCGGGAATTGATTTTGCATTTCGGAATGAGTATTATAAGGATATGGTTTTCTCCATTCCGTTTATTGCAAAGTATCAGGTGATGAACAGTGCACTTGCATTAAAGACGATTGAGGTTCTGCAGAATGTGATTTCTGTATCTATGGATCAGATCCATGTGGGAATTGCCGGAACACGCTGGCAGGGAAGAATGGAAACAGTGCTTCCGGGTGTGATCGTGGACGGTGCTCACAATGAGGACGGGGTAGAGAAATTTGTAGAGACAGCAGAACATTTTCAGAAAGAATGTCCGCTGACTTTGCTTTTTTCAGCAGTAGATGACAAAGACTATACAGATATGATACATACGATCTGCAGCAGGATCACGTTCCGTCAAGTGGTAGTAACCTCTGTTGGCGGATATCGCCAGGTTCCTGCTGAGAGATTTGCAAAGCTTTTTACAGAAGCAGGTGCTTCTTCTGTGGAAGTAGTGGAGGATGTTGAGAAAGCCTTTGGTAGAGCACTGGAAGTAAAGGGGGATGACGGAATGCTCTTCTGCGTGGGTTCCCTGTATCTTGTCGGTGAGATTAAAGATGTGATCAGGAGAAATAAGAATGATAGATTATGAAGAGGAACTGAAGAAATTTGAACCTTGTCTGGATGTGGCAGATGCGGAGGGTGCGATTTATGAGAGAGAACTGACGGATATCCTGGATATTCTTCAGGAAGTTCTCCGCGAAGCCAAGAGTGGCAGACGGGTAAAATAAGGAGATACACATGAATTGTATGAATTGTGGCGCATTTCTGGTGGACAAAGATCTGGATTACTGCCCGAAATGTGGATGTAATGTGCTGATCCAGAAAAAGGTAGATTACCTTTCCAGACAGTATTACAACCGGGGGCTTGAGAAAGCCAGTGTCCGCGATCTTTCAGGGGCGATTGACTGTCTGAAGCAGAGTCTTATTTATAATAAGCATAACATTCAGGCGAGAAATCTTCTTGGATTGGTATATTTTGAGACAGGGGAGGTGGTTGCCGCACTCAGTGAATGGGTGATCAGTAAGAATCTTCAGCCATCCAGAAATCTGGCATCAGAATATATTAACAAGCTGCAGGCGAACTCCAATAAGCTTGAGGCGATCAATGAAACGATCAGAAGTATAATGATGCCTTAAACCTGTGCAGGGAAGGTCATGAGGATATGGCTGCGATCAGGCTGAAGAAGATTCTCATACAGAATCCAAAACTGATCAAAGGTTACCATCTTCTGGCACTTGTGCAGATGAAAGAGGGGGAATATAACAAGGCAAGAAAGACGTTAAGGAAAGCCGCGCGGATTGATAAAACAAATACAACAACCCTTCGTTTTTTGAGAGAGATTGACGAACAGACAGGAGTATCCACACGTCTGGAACGTCAGAATAAAAGAAACAGGAAAGCTGTGGACAGCAGTGAGAATGATATGGCAATCCAGATTCCTCAGTATAAAGAAAAAGGAAGGATTCCGCTGTTTTTTACACTGGTTGCCGGATTTTGTGCAGGATTGCTGGCGTTTTATCTTCTGGCTGTTCCTGCCATACGTCAGGGAATCTACAGGGAAGCGAATCAGCAGATTATGAAATACAGTGATGCAGTGTCCAGCCAGGGAGCTGAGCTGACCAAGGCACAGAGTCAGGCTCAGGAATCTGGAGACACAGTTGAGGCTGCCTCCAAACAGATAGAGGAAGAGAAGAAAAAAAGCAGCAGTTATGAGGCTCTGATCGAGGCGTACTCAGCATTGCAGCAACAGAATACAGATGAAGCGGCATTGAAGATACAGAATGTTTATGCGGATTTGCTGCCTGCGGATCTGAAAGGAATTTACAATACGATCTGTAACACTACAGGTACGACCGGGATCGAAGGAACTACAGATGCGAAAGTCGCAGACGGAACCGGCAGTGCTGACAGCGCAGAGGGAGATGCTTCTTCAGATTCAGTGGAAGATGGAAGTTATGACGATGGTTCCTATGACAGTGGGGAATATGATGATGGTTCTTCCGATAATTCTGATGGTGATTCGGCGGATGACGGAAGTTATGACACCGGTGATTATGACGATTCCGGATATTGATACCATTTTTCATTTTGATGTGGCAGAAGACATGAAATATCATAAGAAGATGTAAAGATACAAAAGAGATGCATGGAAGTCATGTGTCTCTTTTTTTTACCGAATCAAGTAGGAGGCTGTGAAAAGCAATAAACAGTTATTTGGTGTAGAGCTACACTGCAAAGTGGATTGCGAACATTCGCCTGACAAAAAGTGAGGAGGGATATGATGGAGAACAGATTTGAAATACAGGGAAATTCCCTGATCATTCATTTACCGAAAGAGGTAGATCATATGGTGACAGACGAGATACGCAGAGATTCAGATGATATTATACGGAAAAAATATATACGAACGATCACATTTGATTTTTCAGGAACAGCGTTTATGGACAGTTCAGGGATAGGGCTGATCATGGGGAGATACCGGATGATGGGGATGCGCGGTGACTGTATACAGGCTACAGGAGTAAATTCCTATATTGAAAAGCTGCTGCATCTGTCAGGGGTATATAAATTTGTCGAAATCTGTGGGGAAGTCTAAAGAGAGGGGGAAGAAAACTATTATGGAAAATACCAATGAAATGAAAATTATTTTTGACAGCAGACCTGAGAATGAGGGGCTGGCAAGAGTTGCGGCGGCAGCTTTCTGCACACAGCTGAATCCTACTCTGGAGGAAGTGGCAGATCTGAAAACTGCTGTGTCAGAGGCTGTGACAAACTGTATTATTCATGCTTATGAAGGCCAGGTGCAGAAGATAGAGATTTTCTGCAGAAGGGAAGGGCAGAAATTATGGGTTGATGTGATCGATAAGGGAGTGGGGATCAGAGACGTTGCAAAAGCTATGGAGCCTCTTTTTACAACAAAGCCGGAGAAGGATCGTTCCGGGATGGGATTTACATTTATGGAAGCGTTTATGGATGAGGTAACAGTAGAATCACAGGTGGATATGAACAGTTGTCCATATGAAAAAGACGATCGGGAGGTAGGAATGGACCATACTCTTGCTCTGATCATGAAGTCACAACAGGGGGATAAAGAAGCAAGAGATACTGTATTTAAAGAAAACGCAGGACTTGTGTACAGCATGGCGAAAAGATTTGCCGGGCGCAGTGTGGAAATGGAAGATATCGTGCAGATAGGAAGCATTGGGCTACTGAAAGCCATAGATCGTTTTGATATTTCGTACGATGTGAAGTTTTCAACTTATGCTGTTCCAATAGAGTACGATAAAGGAAATGACCGGAAAAGCCTTAAAATAAGGGATTTCTGATAAAGGCATTTGGATAAAAAAACAGTGCTGTCAGATGTACATTTCGATATCTTATGTTGAAATAACAGTATAGATAAGATATTGAAA
>ENA-OQCP01000615-OQCP01000615.1-human-gut-metagenome-genome-assembly--contig:-NODE-615-length-15666-cov-2.187271_pt1 | contig 15666 bp, 23 predicted proteins | sample MGYA00242760_ERZ504583 | MGnify/ENA primary metagenome ERZ504583 (study PRJEB26092, sample SAMD00036308) | human gut metagenome | host: Homo sapiens | study: EMG produced TPA metagenomics assembly of...
ATCGGTATGGACAGTGTGCGGCTGCTGAGCCAGCGCCTGGAAGGAAGCTCTCAGGAGCCCATCACAAGCTGTATAAAACCAAGCTGGTCGTCCAGGAGACAGTGGGGCCGTGCAATGAATAGAGAATGCGGTTTCGGGCGGAAAGCCATTTGGGGGAAAGTGCCTGGGCATGAAAGAAAGGAAATCACGATGGATTATCAACAGCTTTTGAAAGATAAACGGGTCTTTATCACAACGGGAGCAAGGGGCATCGGCAAAGCAATCGCGCTGTTGTTCGCGCAGCAGGGGGCGGTGGTGGCCGTAGGCGGCCGGAACAAGGCCGCACTGGTGGAAACGGAGCGGGAGCTTCGGAGCATCAACCCGAAGTGCTTGGGGCTTGTGTGTGACCTATCTCATTCTGAGGAGACTGAAAACGTTTGCAAGAAGCTGCTGGAACTGTGGGGCGGTGTGGACATCCTCGTGAACAGCGTGGGCATCAATCACCATTGCACGGCGCATCTGTACAGCGACGAACTGATGGAGCAGCTGCTAGAGACAAATTACAAAAGCGGCCTGCGGTGTATGCGGTGCTTTATGCCGGGAATGTTGGAACGGGGATACGGAAACATCATCAACATCTCCTCCATTCACAGCGAAATGAGTATGCCCGGATATCTGGTTTACGCGGGTACAAAGGGAGCCATGAACGCCGCTGCGCGGGTGATGGCACTGGATTATGCAAGAAAGGGCATTCGTGTGAACAACATATGCCCCGGATTGATTATCAGCGACTCGCTCAAGGATGAGATCGCCGGATATCCGGAAGGCTCCGAGAGAGAGGCGTTCCTGGAGCTGCTGGATCACATGCAGCCGCTGGAGCCGGGGAAGATGGAGGACATCGCCAATGCGGCGCTGTTCCTGGCAAGTGACATGTCTTCGTATATCACGGGGCAAAGCCTGATGGTAGACGGAGGCGCCAGCATTAAGGCGCATCCGTAAAAAGCACCATTTGGGTGCGAGAGTGCGGCGTGGGCTGCAAAAGGAGAGTGCGAAGCATATGAAATTGACAGTGATCGGAGCGGGCAGTGCATATGCGCCGGAGATTTTTGACGGATTGATTGCCCGGAGAGACGCATTCTGTTTCGACGAGATCGATTTGGTGGATATTGAGGATGGAATGCCCCGTGCCCGGATTATTCACGCCTTTGCTCTGCGGATGTTTGAGGCGGCGGACTACCCTGTGCGCATCCGGCTGACAATGGATTGCCGTGAGGCGCTGAAGGCGCGGACTTCGTGATCAGCCAAATTCGCGTGGGCATCTGGCGCGCCCGGGCCGTTGACGAACAGACCGGCATGGAGCTGGGGCTTGTGGGGCAGGAGACTACCGGCGCGGGCGGATTTATGAACGCTATGCGGACAATTCCCAAGGCGCTGGAAATTGCCCGGGACATGGAGGAGCTGTGCCCCGATGCGTGCTGATAAACTTCACAAATCCCTCCGGACTTGTCACCGAGGCGGTACTGAAAAAGACAAAGGTGAAGTGCATCGGCCTGTGCAATGTGCCTGTAAATATGCAGGCGGATGCCGAGAAGGCATTGCAGGTCGAAAAAGGGAAGCTGCAATGCCGGTTTGCCGGACTGAACCACCTGAGCTTTCTGGTGCAGGCGCAGATGGATGGACAGGACGTGCTGCCTCGACTTGTGGAATTACTGGGCTGCCACGAGACGCTGATGAAAAACATCCCGAAGGTGGCCGGCGTGGGAGACCTGATCCGAACCATCGGCGTGATCCCCTCGCCGTATCTGCAATATTATTATTTTGAAAATGAAATGCGGGATAAGCAGCTTACCGAGTGGCGCACGGAGCGAAAGAGTCGTGCCGTAATCGTGCATGAGATTGACGAAGAACTGTTCCGGGCATATGCGGATCCTACATTGACGGAAAAGCCTGCACAGCTGGCGCAGAGGGGCGGCTCTTTGTACAGCTTTGCGGCGCTGAACATCATTCAGGCGCTGCTGGGTGATCAACCCTGGGAGATGGCGGTCAACTTACAGAATAAAGGCGCCATCCCCGGCCTGGAAGAGGATGACGTGGTGGAAATGAACTGCCGGGTCAGCCGCGGGGGAGTGGAGCGAATCGCCTTCGAGCCGCTGCCGCAGCAGGTGACCGGGCTGGTGCAGACGGTTAAGCAGTACGAGCGGCTGACCGTGGAAGCGGCCAGCCTGCGCAGCCGCCGCCTTGCCGTGCAGGCGCTGCTGAACCATCCGCTGATTCACGGCTACCGGAATGCGGAGGCCGTGGTGGCAATGCTGGAACAGAGATTTCCGCAATACATCCATTGGGAAGAGGTCTGAAAAATGGATATTTTTGACGATTTGGGCGTTACCCGTTACATCAACGCCCACGATACCTACACCGTTTACGGTGCAAGCAGAATGACGGAGCAGACGCTGGAGGCAATGTGTTTGGCTTCCAAATCCTTTGTGGATATGGAGGAGCTTCAGCGGAAGCTGGGGCGTGCGGCTGCGGAGCTGACCCATAATGAGGCTGCCTATTTTACCAACGGCGCAGCGGGAGCGCTGACTACGGCCGCTGCGGTCTGCATGGCGAAGGGAAGCGCCTACCGGTTTGCCCGCCTGCCGGGGATCGTGCCGGGAACGGCGCCGGAGATCATACGGCTTCACTGCCAGCACAACGCATACGATAAGGCGGTGGAAGTGGCCGGCGCGCAGGTGGTAGACATCGGAGACGCCGACGAGACACTGGAATTTGACCTGGAAGGCGCGATTAACGAGCGTACGGCAGCGGTGTTTACTATGCGTCCACCCTGTATGCCCGGGCGGCCATGCCTTTGGAGGACGTGATCCGGATTGCCCATAGCCGTGGTGTTCCTGTGGTCGTAGATGCCGCAGCCCAGCTCCCGCCGGTGGAGAACCTTTGGCGGTTCACCGGGATGGGGGCGGATATGGTTATTTTCAGCGGCGGAAAAACCCTTTGCGGCCCCCAGGACAGCGGCCTGATCGTAGGAAAAAAGCAGTACATTGAGGACTGCATCCGCTTCGGCGCACCGATGCACGGCGTATGCCGGGGCAATAAAAGTTCCCGGGAATCCATGGCGGGGCTGTACAGTGCTCTGAAGCAGTATGTGGAAATGGATCACGCGGAAAACCGCCGCCGTCTGGAACGGGTGGTGGAGACGATGGCGCAGGGGCTTGCATCATGCAGCTGCACTACCCGTATGGTACCCTACGGCCCCGTTGGGCAGGATTATACCCGCCTGTTTGTGGATTTGAAAACGCCCGATTCGGCGCAGTGCGTGTGGGAAGAGATGCGCCGCCGGCATATTTACGTCGGTCTGGATCGCGCACAAAACGCCGTATATATCAGCCCGCTGAACCTGAATGAGAATGAACAGAAAATTGTGGTCGCAGCATTAAGGGAGGCCATTGAGGAGACGGGGCTATGAAGTACGCGATCGGCATTGACGGCGGCGGAACCAAAACCCTTGGGATCCTGGCGGATCGGGATGGCCGTGTGCTGGCGAGTGCGTCAGTAGGAGGCACCAATCATCAGATCTGCGGCGCGTCGACTGCGGGTCAGCGCCTGGCGGGTTTGGCTTTTGCTCTGCTGGAAGCCGCCGGGGTGAGCACCCGGGAGATCGGTTTTCTGTGTATGGGCCTGGCCGGGGCGGATCGGCGGGAGGATGTGTGCCTGCTGGAGCGGCACCTACCGGAATTCCTGCGGGAAATCCCTCACGGTATCTGGAATGATGTGTGGATCGCATTTGCGACGGGAACCGTATCGGAATGGGGCGCGGTGTCTGTCTCCGGAACAGGACACAATGCGCCGTGCGCACACCGGAGGGACAAACTTTTGGCATCAACGCACTGAAATTTCCCTTGGGAAATGCGGGCGGCGGAAGAATGCTCACCGATTGGGCGCTTCACATGGCGTTCCGGGCATGGGAGCATACCGGCCCGGAGACATTGCTGACCCGGGAGCTGCCCCAGGCCTGTGGCAGAAAGACAGTGCCGGCATTTTTGAAAACGTATACAACAGCCAGTATACCGCGCAATACGATTGGCCGGTTCCGCGATTGGTGGACGATCTGGCCTGCCGGGGTGACCCGGTGTGCCGGGAGCTTCTGGGGAAGCTGGGCGCTGTTCAGGGGGAGATCCTGGCGGGCTGATGCACCACGCGGGACTTACCGAAGGCAAGGTGCCTGTGGTGCTGGCAGGAAGCATTTACCAGAAAACAGCTTCTCCGGTGCTGTTTGACGCCTTTTATGAAAAGATCCGTGGGGTCTGCCCCGATGCGCAGTTCACCGTGGCGCAGAGCCGCCTTGTACAGGGGCGGTGCTGATGGCATTGAAACAAATGGTGCCGTCAGCCGGGGATGACCTCCGGCTGAGCTGGCTCCCGACGCTGGAGAAAACGCTGAAAGAGAAGGAAGTGGTATGACATGAATGAGCAAAGCGCATTTTACAAGGCTCACAGTGAAGAGCTGCGCCGCATGGCACAGAACTTCGAACGTCAGCTGCTGGAGGACGTGGCGCCGTTTTGGACGGAGCGGTCGGAGGACACGCAGTTCGGCGGATATCTGAATTCCTTTGATCGCCAGGGCAGGCTGACCTGCGATGAAAAACCGGGCTGGTTTGTGGGCAGAGGAATGTATACATTCGCTATGCTGTACAACACCATGGGCATCGCCCCGAATGGCTGCATCTTGCTCAGGTGGGGAGGGACTATATGAACACTGCCTTCGCCTGCGGTGACGGCCGGTTCAATCAGATGATGTCCCGGGACGGCCGGGTATTACAGGGTTTCACCTCCGTGTTCACGGATCATTTCGCGGTGAAGGGACTGTTTGAATATTTGAGTGCCAGCGGACAGACCGGCGATACCGCGCAAAAGGCGGAAGCAAAACGGCTGATGGAGAAGCTGCTGAAGGACGTGAAAGATCCTGCCGTGCTTCGCATGGAGGGAGTTCCCGCCGGGATGCAGAAACACGCCATCAATTTTATGACACTCATTACGGCTCTGGAAAGTCGTGCCGTATTTGAAAACGATTACAAGAACGTGTGGGAAGAATGCGTCCACCGCTCGCTGTACGAATTTGCCAACGACCGTCTGCAAGCACCCTTTGAATATGTTAGTCTCAATGGCGAACCGGTGCTGGAAGGAGAGGGACGTCTGGTGGACCCCGGACATACCATGGAATCCCTGTGGTTTTCCATGTATGCGGCGGAAGCCTCCAACCGGCCGGAGTACATCCGCCGTGCCAGCACCATACTGGACTGGGTACTGGAACGGACTTATGACCGGGAATACGGCGGCTTTTACCAGCATGTGGACGTGGAAAACACCGTACCGGAGGAACCCTGGAGATGGACACAGTACGGCCTGTACCCGCGGATTGGGACGACAAGATCTGGTGGGTGCAGGCGGAAGGACTTTACGCGCTGGCGGCCAGCGCCCTGTACACGGAAAACGAGCGGCACTGGCATATTTCGTACAAATGGCGGACTATGTGGAAAACGCGCTGCATGACCGGGAATGGGGCGAGTGGTATGCCATACTGGATCGTGCAGGCCATGCCAAGGCCGACTGCAAGGGCTTTGCCCTCAAGGGACGTATCATGTGCGCGTGCCTTGCCAACCTGTGCGTGCTTGCACGCCGGTATTTGGAAGGCAGTCTGCCGGTTATTGGTGATTTACCGAATTGATTTGCGAATGAACGCAGGCCAATTCGGAAATATAAAAAACAGGAGGAAACAATCATGAAAAAGGCAACCAAAATTCTGTCGCTTCTTTTGGCGCTTGCATGGTGCTGTCTCTGGCAGCCTGTGGAGGAAAGGCTCCTGAAGCAACCGGATCCACCCAGGCATCCGGCTCCGCACAGCCCGCAGCTGCGGCACAGACCACCATCGAGTGGTGGACGCCCAACTGGGATGAAGCGGCCAGCCGTGAGTTCGTAGAAGAATTCGAGGCAGAAAACCCCGACATCCACGTGGAACTGGTCATCACTGACTGGGACACCTACAAGAGCAAAATCACCACTGCCATCAGCGCCACCGGCGCTCCCGAGCTGGTGACCATCCTGCTGACCGACGTTGCTCCCTTTGTTAACAAGAATCTGCTGGAGCCGCTGAACGACCGCGCTACGGCCGCCGGAACGGATCTGAGCGATTTCATCGATGCCGCTCTGGACATCACCAGCGTGGACGGCGAAGCCTATGGCCTGCCCTTCCGCTATGACGGTTCCGGCATCTATTACAATGTGGACATGCTCAAGGAGTTCGGCTACGATTCCTTCCCCGAGACCTGGGCGGAGATGCTGGAGCTGTGCGACAAGGTCAAAGCGGACGGAAAGTACGGATTTGCATGGCCTCTCGGCAGCCAGGCCAACTCTGCCACCCGTCTGGTGCAGCAGCTGTACACCTACGGCGGCGACGTGCTGAACGCGGACGAGACCGAGTGCCTGCTGAACTCCGACGCGGCCAAGAGCGCCCTGAACGCCATCGTCAGCTCCATTCAGAACGGTGAGGCTTCTCCCAGCAGCCTGGAGTATGACAACACCACCATGCGTGAAGCCTTCGGCGCCGGCGAGCTGGCCTTCAACTTCACCGGCCCCTTCGACGCCGCGACTCTGGATGCGGATTATCCCGAGCTGAACTATGCCACCGCCGTGATCCCCGGCATTGATGGCATGGGCTGCACCACGGCCAACGGCTGGTGCGTGGCCATGGCCCGCAACTGCGACGAGGAGAACAAGGAAGCGGCTGCCAAGTTCCTGTCCTACATTGTGAAGCCCGAGAATCAGGCCCGCATTACCCAGTCCTTCCCCGCCAGCAAGACCTCCATCCAGGACGAGAAGTTCGCCACCGACGTGCTCAAGCCCTTTGCCGAACAGCTGAACAACTCCCGCCCCGAGCCCGCCTTTGCCCGTTGGAGCGAGATGGAGCCCATCATCTATGAGTACATGCAGTACGCCGTTTCCGGCAGCATGACCGTGGAAAAAGCCTGCGAAGGCATGACGAAGGACATCAATTCTCTGCTTCAGTCCTAATGTACAATTCCCGCTTTCCGGGGAAGGCTCAGCCTTCCCCGGGGAGTATTCTCTGCGCGCCGCAGCCCGGACAGCGCGGCGCGGCAAATACCTCGAACGCTTTGTACTGTCCCGGTATGCAAAGCGGGAGCCCGAAAGGAGTTCGCAATGAAACACTCACTTCTGACAAGGGATGAAAAGCGCGCGATCACGTTTCTGCTACCGGGCGTGCTCGTGACAGCATTGCTGATCATTTATCCGCTGGTGTACATCGTGTCCATGAGCTTCAGCGAGGACGCTATGAACATGAGCGGATTCGCAGGTTTGACCAACTATACCAAGCTGTTCAAAAACCCGCAGCTCCCCAAAGCAATCGTCAACACGCTGAACTGGACGCTGGCCACGGTTATCTTTTCCTTCCTCATTGGTTTCGGCCTGGCTCTGCTGATCAACCGCCGTTCCATCCGGCTGAAGGGATTTTGGCGGGGCGCCATTTTCATCGCGTGGATCATTCCGGGCGTAGTGAAGGCGACTGCCTGGAAATGGCTGTTTACCACGGACGGCGGAATGATCAACCACATTCTTCTCAGCCTGGGGCTGATTCAAAAGGAGGTCCCCTGGCTTACCAGCCGGGATTACGCCATGCTGTCGGTCATTATTGTGCAGGTGTGGGCCTGCGCGCCTTACGTAATGCTGATGATGACGGCGGGGCTGCAGCAGCTTCCCATGGATCAGTATGAAAGCGCAGAGCTGGACGGCGCGAACTGGCATCAAAAGATGCTGCACATCACCCTTCCGCTATTGAAGGACGTCAGCTTTATCTGCATTCTGATGACGCTGGTCTGGGCCATCAACGAATTCTCACTGATCTGGATCATGACGTCCGGCGGCCATAACACCACAACCCTGTCCCTCCTGGTGTACAACCAGTTCAAGGTACTCAACATCAATTCGGCCTCCGCAAGCGCGGTGATGCAGCTGATCATCACCATGGTGTTTGCCGGCCTGTACGTGAAATTTGTCATCAAGGAGGACTGACCATGAATGCAAAACATGCCAAACGCGCCCTGGGCGATTTGATTGGCTATCTGGTTTTGGTGCTGGCGGTGCTTCTGGTCATTATGCCGCTGGCGTGGATCATCAGTACGTCTATCAAGCCCTCCGTCGAGATCTTTGCCAAGCCGCCCCGTTGGATTCCCAAGGCACCTACCCTGCAAAATTATATCACGGTACTGACCCAGAGCGACATTCCCAAGGCGTTTCTCAACAGCTTCCTTACGGGATTGATGGCCGCACTGGCCTCTCTGCTCCTGGGCGGAAGCGCGGGTTATGCCTTTGCGCGTTTCCGCTTCCGCGGCAACAAGGGGCTGTCGCTGTTCATGCTGATCAGCCAGATGCTGCCGCTGACGGTGCTGATGATCCCCATGTACTATATGGAAAACCGCATGGGACTGATCGATACTCGTTTCGGTCTGGCCATGGCGCATCTTGTGATCTGTATGCCGCTGGTCACCTGGATGACGCGGGGGTATTTTAAGAGCATTCCCAAGGAGATGGAGGAGGCCGCCATGGTGGACGGCTGCAATACGGTGCAGACGCTGTGGCACATCATTCTGCCGCTGCTGAAGCCTGCGCTGGCTGCCACCGGCATTTATGCCTTTGTATCCTCGTGGAACGAGTTCGCGCTTGCCAACGTCCTCACCCGTTCGATGTCAAGCCGCACGGTTCCCATCGCGCTGAATGAATTTTCCTCCTTCTTCAAGGTAGACTGGGGGCAGACCATGGCCGCTGCGGCTTTGATCACCCTGCCGGTCGTCATTGTATTTATGTTGATTCAGAAGCAGTTCGTCGCGGGCTTGGCCAGCGGCGCTGTAAAAGGATAACGGAAACTCTGAATAAAATCGCCTTCGGCTGTGAGCGGATCTTTTCGCCCACTCTTCGGTATTGAAACCGGGAAATACATACAGTATTCCGCCGCTTCCAATACCTCAATTGGCCGAAAAATCTCTCGCTCACGGCTCTTACCGATTTTATCAGAGCTTCCGAAAACTTCCCGGCGGATGCCGGATCATAATAGTAAAGGAGCGCTTAATTATGAGTGAAACAGGAAAGAGACTGGAGCAGCTGGGCATTCAGCTGCCCGTTCGTAACCGTAAGGGACAAGGCGTCGTGGATGCGGTCATCGAAGACGGCATGATGTATCTGTCCGCCCATCTGCCGTGGATCTGGAGGGGAAGCCCGTGTACACCGGAAAGGTGGGCGCGGACGTGGATCTGGAGACTGCATACCAGGCGGCGCGCCTGTGCGGCCTGAATGCCCTGGCTACCATCAAGGACTACGTGGAGAGCTGGATCGGGTCGACCATGTGGTAAAGGTTCTGGGTCTGGTGAACAGCGCCGGAGATTTTTCCAGCCAGCCGGCTGTCATCAACGGCTTCTCTGATCTGATGGTGGAGGTATTCGGCCGCCGCGGACAGCACGCCCGCAGCGCCATGGGTGCCTTTGCTCTGCCGATGAATGTCCCGGTCGTCGTGGAAATGATTGCAAAGCTGCGCTGAACGGAGGGCAGAAAATGGATACGATCAACCGTGTGTTTGTAGACGGTGCGGAGACCGAGCGACCTATAAAAAGAAGAGGGGCATCGTGCTTCTGCGCCGGGAGGGGCAGTATATTTACATCTCCGGTCACGGCCCCGAGGATCAGGTGACGGGCAAGCCTTTGTTTTCCGGCCGGATTGGCAAAGATCTGACCCCGGATGAAGGCCGTCAGGCGGCTCGTGAGTGCGCCATCATCATTTTGGGCGCGCTGAAGGACACGCTGGGGACGCTGGATCGGGTGGAGCGCTTTGTAAAGGTGTTCGCTCTGGTGAACTGCGCCGAAGGATTTACCGATGTGGACGGCGTAATGGACGGATTTTCCGATACGCTGGCGGATGTACTGGAGGAGCGGGGATACCATGCCCGTACCGTAATGGGTACGCACAACCTGCCCAACGGCAATATCCCCTGCGAGGTAGAAGCCATCATCAAAGTGCGTGACTGAGATGGAAGACGGTGCGAAATTCTGGCTGCTGTCTGGTTACAGCGGCGCGGGTAACGACATCGTGCTGACAAAGGTGGACGCGGACGGAACGCTGACTGCGCAGGCAGCCCTGCGCACCGGCGAGAATCCCTCGTGCCTGTGTGCCGGAACCCGGCCCGGTGTTTATTACGCAGGCTGTGAACAGGCCGGAGAAGCCGCTGTACTGCGGCTCTCTGCCGAACCGTCTGGTTTACGGATCGACGGACGGTACGCGGTGCCGGGTACGGAGCTGTGCCATCTGCGCACCGTTGGGGGCGGCGTACTCGGCTGCTGCTACGGCAGTGGGGATGTGTTTTGGATGGAGCCGGGGGGACGTGTGCTTTGGCAGGCGTCTCCGGCACCCGGAGGCCACGCCCACTGGGGCGAGGTGACGCCGGATGGGGATGCCTTCGTCTGGGCGGATCTGGGCGCGGACAGCGTCTTTTTCTGCCGGCTGGATGACGGGCAGCCATGGGGCGACCCGCAAAGCGTTCCGCTTGCCCCGGGCAGCGGCCCCCGGCAGGTCATATTCCTGACGCGGGATCTGGCCGCGGTCATTTTGGAAAACGGCAATGCGGTGGCGCTGCTGCGCCGTGGAAATGCCGGATGGTCGGTGGAGGACACCGTATCCTGCACCCGGGCAACCGGGAAAAACTATCCCGGCGGCGCCTGCCTTGCGCCGGACGGAACACTGTTTGTATGTAACCGGGGAGCCGATACCGTTGCCGCGCTGCGGCTCTGGGACGGAAATCTGCGGTATGCAGGCGAATGGCCTGCGGGAGGCGTGTGGCCAAGGTGGGTTGCCTGCTCGGGGAACCTGCTGTTGGCGGCATGCCAAAAAAGCGGCTGCGTATGTAGTCATATCTGGGACGGAAGGGGTCTGCGGCCTGCGGACACGCTGAAGCTGGAACATGCATCCTGTGCGGTTTTGCTCGATTCCGTCCAGAGGGAGAGATTGGAATGAAACGTGTGATCCACTAAAGGAGGGTTGGCAATTCGGCGGCTTTGATCCGGATGCTTTTTCCGTAGAAGAGCTGCTGACCGGCCGGCTGGAAACGGTTTGGCGGGATACCTCGGTACCGGGGGATGTCCACACCGAACTGATGCGCTACGGCGTTATCCTTGACCCGGCCGTGGGTACCAATGATGTGCAGACGCTCTGGGTGGAGCGGCAGGTGTGGGTTTATCAAACCCGTTTTTCTCTCGGAAGAGAGGAGCTGTCTGCCTCTGCGCTGGAGCTTCTGTTCGAGGGACTGGATACTTACGCGGACGTCTATGTGAACGGCAGCTTGTGCGGACACTGTGAAAACATGCTGGTAGAACACAGGCTGGATGCAAAACCCTTCGTATCGGAGGGGGAGAACCGGCTGGACATCGTCTTCTGGCCCTTTGGCCGGTGCAGCACCCGGAAAGCGCTTCCGGAGGGATTCTGGATCAACTACTCCACGGAGCGTGCCTATGCCCGAAAGGCCGCTTATCAGGTGGGATGGGACTGGACGCCCCGGGTCTGCACCGTTGGGGTGTGGAGACCCGCGTCCGTGCAAGCTGTATGGAACGGCGTGCTGGACGGCTTGCAGGCGCAGACCGTTTGCATAGAACCGGAGGAAAACCGGGCGGTGCTTCATGTGTGCGCCCAGTATCGGCTGTTTGGAACGGGAGAAGCCGGGTGCGGTTTACCCTGGAAGATGACTGGGGTCACGCCTGTGCCTGCTGCGAATCGGAAAGCGGAGACGGCAGCATGACGGTGGAACGGCCGCGTTTGTGGTGGACTCACGATCAGGGGCAGCCTTACTGCTATATGCTGCGGGCGGAACTGCTGGATGCGCAGGGGCGCGTGCTGGATTGCCGTCAGCGCCGGGTAGGTATCCGCACCGTTCACGTGGAAGAGCGTGACCCGGAGACGGGGGAAGCCCGGTTCGTGATGGTGCTGAACGGCCGGAGAATTTTTGCACGGGGAGCCAATTGGGTGCCAGCCTCCAACCGTCCGGCTTCCGTGGACAAAGCGCAATATCTGACCCTGCTGCGCCGGGCGAAGCAGGCCAACATGAATGCACTGTGCATTTGGGGCGGCGGCATTTACGAGCAGGATGTATTCTATGATTTCTGCGACCGGGAGGGTATCCTGATCTGGCAGTATTTCATGTTTGCCTGCGGCGAATATCCGGGATTTGATCCGGAATTCGTGGAAAATGTCCGGGACGAGGTGACCAAGGCCGTACGCCGCCTGACCGGTCATCCCAGCATTGCGCTGTGGATCGGAAATGTGGAGTCCCGTATGCTGTGTGAGAAAATCGGATTGCAGCGGCCGATGTACGGACAGGAGCTGTTCGAGAAGCAGATCCCGGAATGGCTGCGGGCAGCTGGATCCCAATGCGGTTTACCTTCCCGGCTCTCCTTGGGGAGAGGGGCTGGCCAACAGCATGGCGTCCGGCGACCGGCACAATTGGGACGTGTGGTTCAATGATATCCCCTATACCGATTACTGCAAGGATCTTACCTGCTTTGCCAGTGAGTTTGGTGTTCACGGCGCACCGTCCCGGGAGGTGTTCGAGAAGACCACCGGCCTGCGCGCGCCTACGTTGGAGAGCTTTGAAGTGCAGTATCTCAACCGGGATCAGGATTTGTCACGGATGCGGTATTATCTGAGGGAGTATACGGGAGAGCCGGTGACCCTGAACCGCTATATTGCAGATACCATGCTGATCCAAGCCTTGGCACTGGCCTGTGCTGCAGCCATTACCGCCATCGGTTCCCTGATTGCGGTGGCGCGCTGATCTGGCAGCTGAACGATTGCTGCGGCGCACACAGCTGGAGTATTGTGGACAGCTGCAATATTCCCAAGGCCGCATGGTATTTTGTACGCCAGGCCTTTGCGCCGGTGGCGGTATATCTGGAGGAATGTCCGGCGAACGAAACCCGGGTCTGGGTGATGAACCACGGCAGCGAGGTGCGGGAAACTCGGCTGAATCTGGAGATCGGCGACTTTTTTGGCACACGGGTGCTGAGCGAAACAATAGAGCTTACGCTGGCACCGGGGGAAAGCCGCTGCGTGCGAACCCTGCGTGCGGGCGGCCGCTTTTATCCCAACGCGATCCTGATGAACCGTCCGCGTCTATACTATCTGGCAGCTGCACTGGAGGGCGAAGCGCGGCCTTACGTCCGCTATTTCGAGCGCCCGAAGGATTTGCTGCTCCCTGTGCAGACACTGGAAGAGGAATGGGGAGACGGATGGGTGAGGGTTCAAACCCGGCACTTTGCCCAGTTTGTACATTTGGAAGGTCTGCTGGAGGGCTTTGAGATCGAAGATAACTATTTTGATCTGCTGCGGGAACGGAGCGTATCCTTCGCTTTGAGGACCCCTCCGGTCAGGAGCCGCAGGCGCGGGGGCTGCACTGGACATCCCGCAATCCAAAGGAGGAAAACATATGAACGGGAAATTTGACATACTGCTGCGCGGAGGTCGGGTCATCGACCCCGCCAACGGCATCGACGGCGTGATGGACGTGGCGATCAAGGATGGAAAAATCGCGGCGGTAGGATCTGTGCAGGGAGAAGCCGGGAAGGTGCTGGATGTCTCCGGCTGCATCGTGACACCGGGACTGGTGGACATGCATTGCCACTGTTATCCGTTCTTCCCCCATGCGGCGGACAGCCTGCCCACGATCCACCCGGATGCGCATATGTTCCAGCAGGGCGTAACTACCGCCGTAGACGCAGGCACCTGCGGCTGGCGTGATTTTATCCGCTTCAAAGAGGAGATCATCGACAAGGCCCGCGTGCGTGTATTTGCCATGCTGAACATCGCCTCCACGGGTATGGTGCATCTGGACGGCGAACAGGACTGCCGAGAGTTCCACCCCGCACTGGTGGCGCAGATGGCGAGGGCCTTCCCCGGCGTTGTGGTGGCAATTAAGACGGCGCACTACTGTAGGGCTCCCCTATGACGCCGACCATGCGCCGTGGGCATCGGTGGACAGCATGGTGGAAGCCGCTGAGTTGAGCGGCCTGCCTGCATGGCGGATTTCCAGCCCAACGGCCCCGAGCGCACCTACCAGGATCTGGTGCTAAAACACCTGCGCCCCGGTGATATCCATACCCATGTATATGCCCAGCAGTTCCCCATTCTGGATGAGAACGGCAAGGTGAACGACTTCCTGTTCCAGGCAAGGGAGCGGGGAATCGTGTTTGACCTGGGACACGGCGCGGGAAGCTTTTGGTTCCGGAATGCGGTGCTGCCCTGCGGCAGGGCTTCTACCCGGATACGATTTCCACTGATCTGTACCTGGACAACGTGGCGGGGCCGGTGATCGGACTGCTTCATGTGATGTCCAAATATCTCAGCATGGGAATGCCGCTGCCCGAGGTGATCATGCGCACCACAAAGCGCCTGCGGAGGTGCTGGGGATGAAGGGCGTTGGCAATCTGTCCGTGGGCGGATGCGCGGACGTGGCGGTGCTGCGTACCGTGGAAGGCCGGTTCACTTTGCGACAGTGGTCATGCCAGAATGGCGGGCAATGTGCGGCTGGAATGCATGGCCACCCTGCGTGGGGGTGACATCGTGTATGATCCGTATGCCCTCGCCATGCCGGATTGGGAGACGGCGCCCGCGCCGTATTGGACAGCTCCGGGCGTGCTGTAACGAAATCCTTTGACGACCGCAAAAACGGCTTTCAGTTCTAAAATAAATGTTGGGGTCAGGCGTTATGCCTGGCCCCAACATTTATTTGTGGAAAATGGCTATGCCACCACATCCCGTTTGGTAAGAACCGCATCGGTGGCCAGGAGAAATACCCCGAGGAAAACGGTGCAGCTCAGGAAAAAGCCGGGGAGCTGGCCGGTCATGACATCCTCTGGTAAGCGCTCAATAACCCCCCGCCTAGCATTTCCCCCACCTCTATGAGATAATATCCCAAATCTCAAGTTGCTGAGTCTCAGCTATTTGAGAAACTGAAAAATGGGGTGATCAAATTGGAGACATTCTTGCCGTTCGGGATGAATACCGGCAAATCCAATGGGCGGCGGTAATTCAGGAATGCAAGGCCAGTGGGCTGACGAAGAAGGAATACTGCATCCGACATGGGCTTTCGGAAAAGAGCTTCTATTACCGGCAGAAAAAGCTTCGCACGCAAATTGCGGCCTCCGCACCGGAACTGGTACCGCTGGAGATGGCCTCGCCTGTTGAGGAGGAACTTCAAATCCGGTATCGTGGGGCCGAATTGAAGCTGCCGTCCGGCGTAGATATGGATGCCGTTGCGGCGCTTTTGCGTTCCGTTCCGTTCAATCGCTATGATGGACCTGACCAAAGTCCGCAGCTACTACCTTGCCTGTGGCTACACAGACCTCCGTCTTGGAATTGACGGACTGGCCACTGTGGTGACTCAGCAGCTTCGCGTCACGGAACAGCCCCGGGCTGTCGGCTTCCACTGCGCCACGTGGTCGGTGTCCTGATGGGTGATGAGGATGTGGCGGATGGACTTGGGGGCGATGCCCAGCCAGCCCATTTCTCCTCCAGCCGGTCGTAGTTGTAGCCCGCGTCGATCATGATGGTGGTAACGCCCTTGCGGTAGAAGAAGATATTGCCA
>ENA-OQCP01000617-OQCP01000617.1-human-gut-metagenome-genome-assembly--contig:-NODE-617-length-15640-cov-2.550828_pt1 | contig 15640 bp, 19 predicted proteins | sample MGYA00242760_ERZ504583 | MGnify/ENA primary metagenome ERZ504583 (study PRJEB26092, sample SAMD00036308) | human gut metagenome | host: Homo sapiens | study: EMG produced TPA metagenomics assembly of...
CCAACCAAAGCAGACCTACTCGCAGAAATCAACGAAGAACACCGCCGCTGGGAGGGTGGTTCCTCTGACCCAACTCCCTATCTGCGGCATTACGATGACCCCGCCGATGCCCAGAAATCAACCGATTATCTCACCGACACCTACAGCGAATACGATGCCGCCAAAGAATTAAGTCTGGAAGAAGCCGAAGAAGATGTGAACTATCTCTTCGATGCCTTCTATTATGATTTTGCTTTCTATGACTATTTTGGTGGGCACACTGTATTCGATCAGGCAAAAGCAGAGATTTTACAAGAGCTTCAAGCAAAAGACAGCCTGACCTGCAAAGACTTACAGGAGATTTTGGTGAAACACCTTACCTTTATCAAGGACGGCCATTTCAATATCAATCAGAATTTCCCTGCGGAAAAGGATATCCCCTTCTTTTTCCGGCAGGTGACGTTCGTTAAAACCGACAGCGGATATCAGGATTTCAAAGGTAAGACGGTCGTATCAGTAGACGGCTATCCAGACTTGGATGCACTGTTCAAACGCTCTATTTCCAAAGAAGGATATCTTGTATACTATCCTGTGCTACTGAAAGAAGCAAAATTTGATGGAACCGAGTGGGATAAGCATGTGTGCAACGAGCAATTGACCGTGCACTATGCCGATGGCAGTACGGATGTATTGACGGCAGACACTTGGAGCCAGTATTACAAAGATCTCCAAAGGGCAGAATACCGACTTGCGCCAGACCGACGGGATTCCGGTGTTCCAGTTCAACCATTTTGACCCGTCCTCCCTGGAGGAGACCAATGCCGCAGCAGCGCAGATGAGCAATGCGGAGATCTCCATGCTGGACCTGCGCTCCAATGTCGGGGGCTACGAGGAAGTTGCGCATCAGTGGTTCAACCGATACAGCCACCAACGGGTATTTGGCACTGGAGTTCGTTATTCCGTTCTTCCAGCTTCTCTTGTCGCTTCACCTTCCACCTCAAAAACGCCCCGCGCAAGCAATGACAACATTCTGATCCTTCTAAGCGGAAAGTGCTCTGCATCTTGTGCGGAGATCACACTGGATCTTCCTATAATTAGACAACAGCCTGATTATTGGAGAGAACACAAATGGAAGTATGATCAGTAACAGCGGCCATATCGAATTGCCCAACAGCAAGTGTTCGGTGGATATGACTTTCTCCACGGTCTATCTGACCCCGGATGGTTCCGATTATTTTGAAGAACTTCGGGGATTCTTCCCGGATATCTGGTTCCGGCCAAAGAAGCCGAAACGCTGGCGGCAAAACTTATGGAGAATCTAAAGTAAAACTCTGGCCCGCCCGGCCACAAAGAAAAATCCCCGGCACACTTTTGTGTACCGGGGATTTTATTAACACATGCGACCGGGAGGATTCGAACCTCTGGCCTTCCGGGTCGGAGCCGAACGCTCTATCCAGCTGAGCTACGATCGCACATTACTGGCAAACCAGTGTAATGTAGTATAGCACAGCCGGAGGCAAAAATCAAGCCGTCTGGCGGCTCTGTATCCGGATTCCGTGCCCGATCCCGCGCCAGCAAGACGCTGATGCATTCTGTTCTTCCTTTTTGAAAGATTCATCTTGCAAAGTGTACGCATCTCCTATAATAGGTGTTGTGCCCCGGTGTGCGCGGGTACGGTTTAGGACTGGAAAAGGAAAAAGAGAACATGAAATCTAGCACAAGATCCCTGACAGAAGGCCCTCTGGCAAAGCAGATCCTTCTGGTCAGCCTGCCGCTGGCATTATCCAACCTGCTGCAGGTCTTATTCAACATGTCGGACGTGGCCGTGGTGGGGCGGTTTGCGGGCTCCACAGCGCTGGGCGCGGTGGGCTCCACCAGCATCTTTGTCACACTGTTCACCGGCTTTCTCATCGGCCTGGGCAACGGCATCAACGTGCTGGTGGCCCGCTTCTACGGAGCCAGACACCCGAACGATGTCCACGACACCGTCCACTCAGCTGATCGTCAGCCTGATCGCAGGCGTGATCCTGCTGGTTGTGGGCCTGCTGGGCTCCCCTGCCATGCTGCGGCTGCTGAACACCAAGGAGGACCTGCTGCCGGGTGCGATCCTCTACCTGCGGGTGTATTTTCTGGGTATGCCGGCACTGGCTCTGTACAACTTCGGCAGCGCCGTGTTCAGCGCCATCGGTGAGACCAAAAAGCCGCTGTACATCCTGAGCTTTGCCGGTGTGCTGAATATCCTTCTGAATCTGTTCTTTGTCATCGTCTGCAACCTGGATGTGGCAGGCGTGGCGCTGGCCAGTGCCATTTCCCAGTGTGTTTCTGCCGGCTCATCCTCCACGCCCTGACCAGGGTGCAGGACTGCTACGCCTCCATTTCAAGGAGGCAAAGCTCGACCCCGCCATGACCAAAAGCATTCTGGCGCTGGGCCTGCCTGCCGGGTTCCAGAACGCCATTTTCGCCATCGCCAACCTGTTCATCCAGGCCGGTGTCAACTCCTTTGATTCCCTCATGGTCAAGGGCAACAGCGCCGCCGCAAACGCCGACCCGCTCATCTACGACTGCATGGCCGCCTTCTACATGGCCTGTGCCAGCTTTATGAGCCAGAACTACGGCGCAGGCAAGCCCGACCGTGTCAAGAAAAGCTACTTCATCTCGCTGGCCTATTCCTTCGGCGTGGGTCTGGCGCTGGGCGGCGGTCTGTTCCTGTTCGGGCGGCAGTTCCTCGCCCTTTTCACCACCGAGAGCGCCGTTATTGATGCCGGTATGAAGCGTGTGGATGTCATGGCGCTGGCCTACTGCATTTCGGCCTTTATGGACTGCACCATTGCCGCTTCCCGCGGTCTGGGCAAGACCGTGGTGCCCACTGTCATCGTCATCATGGGTTCCTGTGTGTTCCGGGTGATCTGGGTATACACCATCTTCGCCCACTTCCACACCATCCCCTCGCTCTACCTGCTCTACCCCTGCTCCTGGCTCTGACCGCCATTGCGGAGATCCTCTATTTCATCCGCTGCTACAAGCAGGCCATGAAGATCTTCCGGGAGCCGATCCCCTCTTCGCTGTAAAACAAAAAGATGGATGTCATGGGGCATCCATCTTTTTTGTTTTTTCTGTTACACCTTGACTTCCCCGGCCAGGACCCGCTTATAGTCTCATAGTTGCGGGCCAGCAGGCGGGTGTATCCAGCCCGTAGGGGCACTTGGCCTTGCACTGGTTGCAGTGCAGGCAGCCCTCGATCTTCTTCATCTTGGCCTGACCGGCAGGGCTCAGATGCTCTGCCGAGGGCGAGCGCCGGAGCAGCAGCTCATGCGGGCGCAGTTGTTGATCTCGATGCCAGCCGGGCAGGGCATACAGTAACCGCAGCCACGGCAGAACTCACCGCACAGCTCCTCCCGGTCGTGGGCGATGACCGCAGACAGCTCTGCGTCCATCCGGGGCGGGTTATCAATGTAGGAGAGGAACTCGTCCAGCTCCTTTTCCCGCTGAACGCCCCAGATGGGCAGAACGCCCTCGAACTGCGCTTCAAAGGCATAGGCGGCGGCGCTGTTGGTAATGAGACCGCCGGACAGACCCTTCATGCGATAAAGCCATCTCGTGCTCCTTGCACAGCTGCACCAGCTCCAGCTCCTGCTCACCGGAAATATAGCTGAACGGAAACTGCAGGGTCTCGTACAGGCCGCTCTCAATGGCTTCCTTGGCCACGGACAGGCGGTGGTTGGTGATGCCGATGTGTCGGATCATCCCCTTTCCCTTGGCCTCCAGCGCGGCTTCGTACAGGCCGGAGCCGTCACCGGGCTTGGGGCAGAAGGACGGGTTGTGGAACTGGTAGATGTCCACATAGTCGGTGCGCAGATTGTTCAGGGAGGTGTGCAGGTCCTTCCAGAACTCCTCTGCGTTCTGGGCAGCGGTCTTGGTGGCGATGTAGACCTCGGAGCGGATGCCGTCAAAGGCTTCGCCCAGCTTCACCTCGCTGTCGGTGTAGGCGCGGGCAGTATCAAAGAAGCGGATGCCCGCCTTGTAAGCCTTGCGGGCCAGAAAGACCGCGTCCTCCTGGGAAATGCGCTGGATGGGCAGGGCACCAAAGCCGTTTTTGTTCACGGTGATGCCGGTGCGCCCCAATGTGACCATATCCATAGGGAACCTCCTGTTTTTTCCAAAAATACTCTCTGTGCTCATTATAGGGCGAATTGCCGCACAACGCAAGAAAAAACCTCTCCATCAAAGCGTGGCAGTGCACAGCGATGACAGAGAGGGTCAGTTTTACTGATAGTCGTGGTTCAGGAACAGCGCTTTGATGGCGACGATCTCGTCGTACTCCTCCTGCTCCACCTGCACATCCGCATTGACGGCCTGCAGGCGGGCCTTGACGGCATCCAGCGCCTCGGCGGTGGTCACGGCCTGACCTTCCTCCACGGCATCGATCATCCGCTTGAGGACGATCGGGTGGGCATAACAGCTGGGCACCGGGAAGCTGCCGTTGGGGTAGTGCTTCACATACTCTGCCATGGCGGCATCGGCCTGATCGGCCCGCTTCATAATGGCGCTGTTGTTATTGTGCGCAGTGGGCAGCATGTTGTAGCTGGAAAAGAGGAAGATGGCTGCAAAGCCGAACAGTGCAAAGTACACACCGTAGCTGCCGGTGTGGGTGAACACCGCGTACAGGCCGTAGGCCGCGGCGGCAGTGCCGAACAGGAAGATGGCAAGGGCCACATAGCGGTAGACCGGCTTGCTCTTGAGCTGGGCGCGCTTGCGGCGCTGGGCAGCACTGAGCTCATTGGAAAGCTCGGGCTTTGCGTCCAGATACTCCTTTGCCCTGCGCAGGACCGTCACGGTGTGTTTGGCATCGTCAGACAGTTCCGGCAGCTTGCGGGCGGCCTTTTCCTCAGCCTTTTTCTGCAATGCCTGCTCCCCGGCGGCACTCAGCAGCCGGATCTGGGGCTGCTGCTTTGCCAGCAGCTCCAGCAGGGCATCCACGTCCCGCTCGTCCTTGAAGTTGCACTGCTTCTGTTTGCCGCCGTCGTACTCCACCACAAGGTAAGCCATGGAGCAAACATTCCCTTGCCGGTAAAGCCGCCCGCACTCATGGCCACCCGCTTGAACACGCGGGTGATGCTGGTGTAGGGCAGGTAGTAGCGGCGGTCGATGTAAAAGCTGTTCAGATACAGGCTTTTTTGCCCACGCCGCAGGGGCCGATCTTTTTGCAGGCCTTCCGGTCGGCCTCCAGCTCGGCAGAGTCGAGCCTGGCAAGGCCCAATTGTGCAGGTTTGAAGAGCATAACGTTCATCCCTCTTTTGCGTTTTTGTTTGTACCCATTTTCCCACTCCGGCAATGAAAATGCAAGGCCCAGCCCGCACTCTTAGCCAAAAAACAGGAAACCGGCCGCTGAGCTGACAGCGGCCGGTTTGTTTTACTGAGAAATTGCCGCTATGAATGGGTTATGCGGCTTTCTTCTCGGTGTTCTTCTTGGTTGCATAGATGAACAGCGCCAGCATGACAATTGCGAAGACGATGCCGATGGGATATGCAACTGCGGTGTTGTAAGCCACCAGCTTGCCGTCTGCATAGGTGTTGATCATCTTGCCCAGGCACTCAGGAGCCAGCACGAAGTAGGTGCAGGACACAGCGCTCATAAAGGTAGCGGGCACTGCGGTGATCCAGTAGTTCTTCTTCTCCTTGAACAGGTACATGGAAGCAGCCCACAGAACGATCATGGCCAGCGTCTGGTTAGTCCAGCTGAAGTAACGCCAGATCACAGTGTAGTTGATGAAGCCCAGTGCATTGCCGATGCCCAGGAATGCACCCACGCCCAGAACGGGAACGCAGAGCTTCAGGCGGTTGCCGTAGCTGTCCTGATCCAGCTTGAGCCAGTCGGCCAGGGTCAGACGAGCGGAACGGAACGCAGTATCACCAGAGGTGATGGGGCAGATGACGACACCGATCATAGCCAGTGCAATGCCAACGCCGCCCATGGTCTTGGAGCAGACATCATAGATAGCGGCAGACTGACCGGCGCTCAGAGCCTCGGCCAGACCGGCCATCTTGCCGTCGGTGATGGTGTACAGTGCGCAGCCTGCAGCGGCCAGATCAGAGCGATAACGCCCTCGCAGACCATGGCACCGTAGAACACGAAGTGGCCCTGCTTCTCACTCTTCATGCAGCGGGCCATCAGAGGCGACTGGGTGGAGTGGAAGCCGGAGATTGCACCACAGGCAACGGTGATGAACATGAAGCTCCAGATGGGAGTGTTGGAGGGGTGCATATTGCTGAAGTTTGCCCAGATCTCGGGGATGGTGTAGGCGGGGTTGGTGAAGATACCAAAGATAACGCCCACTGCCATGATGATCAGGCAGATGCCGAACACGGGGTAGATCTTACCGATGATGGCATCAATGGAGATAAAGGTTGCGATGAAGTAGTAGACCAGAATGATGATCAGCCAGAACAGGGTGGTGGTGAGCATACCGCTCATGCCGCTGTTCTTGCACAGGGTCACGATCAGACCTGCGGGGCCCACTGCGAACACGGTACCGACCATGATCAGCAGCACAACAGAGAACACACGCATGATGTTCTGCATCACGGGGCCAAGGTACTTGCCGGTGACCTCTGCGATGGAAGCGCCATCGTTGCGCTCGCTCATCATGCCGGAGAAGTAGTCATGCACGCCGCCGGCAAAGATGGTGCCGAAGGTGATCCACAGGAACACCACGGGCCCCACAGAGCACCCTGCAGTGCACCAAAGATGGTCCCAGACCTGCAATGTTCAGCAGCTGAACGAGGAACAGCTTCCACTGGGGCATCACAACGTAGTCAACGCCATCGTTGATGCGCACAGCAGGAGTTTCGCGGTCGTCCGGTCCGAACGTATTGTCAACGATCTTGCCATAGACAAAGTAGCCGATGATCAGGAGCGCCAGACAGAGTAAGAAACTAATCATACCAGAAACCTCCTTTTATTGTCCGTGCCCGGAGCCCCATTCTGCCCCGTCACGGCCATTCCTTGGCCCTATGTTAACACAATCTTCATAAATCTGGTAATATCCTTCCAGAATGGCCCTTATATCAAAAACTATATAAGTCAGCCGTTCCCGGGAATCCCGGCAAAGATTTTTTAACGTATCCTCGGCAAAACTTCTTTACCGGAATCGTTTCAGCGGGTGGTTTTCCGTTTTCAGTGCACCCTGCCAAACTTTTTGGCACATTTTTGTGCACCTTGTCTGCATTCCTGTTCTTTTTGCCGCAATTCGTCGTTTCTCTGCACAAGCAAAAGCCGCCTGCCGGACGGCCCGGCAGGCGGTTTTTGCGGTTGTGAATGGGTATCGGGATGGATGAAGAGGGGGAAATGTCAATTATGCAGTCTTTTTCACTGTCTGCTTTTTGGTTGCATAGATGAACAGCGCCAGCATGGCGATCGCAAAGAGGATGCCCACCGGGTAAGCAACTGCGGTGTTATAGACGATAGCGCCCTCAGCAGTCTTATGGTTCAGCAGGCCGCCCAGGCACTCGGGAGCCAGCACGAAGTAAGTAGCGGACACGGCACTCATAAAGGCAGCGGGCACTGCGGTGATCCAGTAGTTCTTCTTCTCCTTGAACAGGTACATGGAAGCGGCCCACAGAACGATCATGGCCAGTGTCTGGTTGGTCCAGCTGAAGTAGCGCCAGATCACGGTGTAGTTGATGAAGCCCAGCGCGTTGCCGATGCCCAGGAAAGCGCCCACGCCCAGCACGGGGACGCAGAGCTTCAGGCGGTTGCCGTAGCTGTCCTGATCGATCTTGAACCAGTCGGCCAGAGTCAGGCGGGCAGAACGGAAGGCGGTATCGCCGGAGGTGATGGGGCAGACGACCACGCCGATCATGGCCAGTGCGATGCCCACGCCGCCCATGGTCTTGGAGCAGACATCATAGATGGCCTTGGACTGACCCATTGCCAGTGCCTGTGCCAGACCGGTGTTCAAGCCATCGGTGACCTCGTACAGAGAGCAGCCTGCAGCGGCCCAGATCAGGCAATGACACCCTCGCAGACCATAGCACCGTAGAACACAAAGTGGCCCTGCTTCTCACTCTTCATGCAGCGGGCCATCAGAGGCGACTGGGTGGAGTGGAAGCCGGAGATCGCGCCGCAGGCAACCGTGATGAACATGAAGCTCCAGATGGGCGTACCCGACGGGTGCATGCTGCCAAAGTGATCCCAGATCTCAGGGATGGTATAAGCCGGGTTGGTGAAGATGCCAAAGATGACACCGATGGCCATGATGATGAGGCAGATGCCGAACACGGGGTAGATCTTGCCGATGACCGCATCAATGGAGATAAAGGTCGCGATGAAGTAGTAGGTCAGAATGATGACCAGCCAGAACAGCAGCGAAGTCATCACGCCGGATGCACCGCTCTGGCTGCACAGCTCAACGATCAGACCGGCGGGGCCGACGGCGAACACGGTGCCCACCATGATCAGCAGCACAACAGAGAACACACGCATCACGTTCTGCATCACGGGGCCTAAGTATTTGCCGGTGATCTCCGCGATGGAAGCACCGTCGTTGCGCTCACTCATCATGCCGGAGAAGTAGTCATGCACACCACCGGCAAAGATGGTGCCGAAGGTGATCCACAGGAACACCACAGGGCCCCACAAAGCGCCCTGCATGGCACCAAAGATGGGGCCAAGGCCCGCAATGTTCAGCAGCTGGACGAGGAACAGCTTCCACTGGGGCATCACGACATAGTCCACGCCGTCGTTGATGCGCACAGCAGGCGTTTCACGGTCGTCCGGGCCGAAGGTATTGTCCACGATCTTGCCATAGACGAAGTATCCGCCCACCAGGATCGCAAGACAGAGCAGGAAACTAATCATACCAGAAACCTCCTTTTTGCCCCTGCCGGCCGCGGCCCCATTCTGCCGCATACCCGGGGCTCTTTTCTGGCCTCATGGTAGCACACTTTTTTCCAGTGGAGAAATATCTTTCTGGCATGGGGCCATATGGTTTCTGATATAGCTGCAAAGAATTTGCCGCTTTTCCGTTTATTTTTTGACCATTTATCGGCAAAAATAAAACCGGGCGCTCATTTTCGCCCAGTTTTGCATCCATTTATTGGTTTTTCTGTCAATTCCGAAGGGAGCAACCTTTGCCGTGCCTTAGCCGGAAAGCCCCTTTATTTCACGGTGGAAGCCGCTTCCTTGTGGAGCAGATCCACAAAGGCCTGCTCCTCGGGGCGCAGGCGGCCCTTGTCCGGGTAGACCAGCACATCCCGCATCTGCTGGCGCTGGGCCGGGCACTTCTTCAGCACCAGATGGTACTGCTCCAGTGCCCTGCGGGGCATGGGCGATGCCCACATGTAGGCCGTGGGCAGCCGCTGCAGGATCGAGAACTGGCTGCACCGCTCATACACATGGATACGCGCTCCGGGTTGACATGCCAGCGCACACCGTCGCCGCCCTCCTCGCCGGGCAGCTGGAAATCATCGTGGAGGATCTCCATATACTTGTCCAGCTCAGACAGGTCGCGGATCTCCTTCCGGGCCAGCGGGCCGTCCCGGTTGGTCAGCAGACTGTATTCAAAATCCATAATGGGTTCCATTTTCAGGCCCCGCCGGGCGCAGTAATGGGTATAGTGCTCGTCATCCTCCACGGCGTACCGCAGCAGAGCCAGATGATACCCCTGCCGCAGGACATGATCCAGTGCCTCCATGGAGCCGCCCTCCCGGATGTGGATGTGGAGCCGCTCAATGGATGCTGCCCGCTCCAGATAATCCACCGCCGCATAGGAGGCATAGGTGGCGTGGGGGATCATTACCCGCAGTTCGGCGCAGCGCTCCTGCTCCTCCTGCACGCTCCGGTCCAGCCGGTCCACCTCCCGCAGCACCCGCTCGGCCTGCTCGATGAAATGCCGCCCCTGCTCCGTGGGGATCATGCCGGTGGATGACCGCTCAAAAATGCGGAGATGGTATTCTTCTTCCAGATTTTTCAGCGCCTTGCTCACATTGGCTGAGCGGCATACAGCCGCTTTGCCGCCGCACTCACAGATCCGCATTCCATGATGGCGACGAGATACCGCAGTTCTGTAATGTTCAACTTTTTCTCTCCTTTTGGCGTTTTTATCCCTTGCGCCTAGTTTATCAGGCGGCACACGGGGCTGTCAAGCGTTGACGGGCCCCGCTGCCGTTTTATAATGTAAGAAACAATCTGCCCGAAAGAGGTCGAAGAGGATGGAAGAAAAAAACTACCGCGTTCTGCGCATTGAGGAGCAGCTTTATGGCTGCGAGGAGCTGCCCGAGGGCCAGCCCGTGCTCTGTGATGTTCTGCTGGAGGCTGCCGACGGCACGCAGCGGGTTCTCCCCTACCCGGATGCGAGCTGACCCGGCTGGACATCAACGAGGGCAGCACTGTCACCCTGCGGGATCACAGACTGATCAAGGCGGCGCACAAGGTCTATTTCACCCGCCACGGCGAGACCGTGTGGAACGTGGAAAACAAGATCTGCGGCATGACCGACAGCCCCTGACCGAAAAAGGCCGCGCCCAGGCCCGGGAGCTGGGCGAAAAACTCCGGGCCAGCGGGTCTCCGCATCGATGAGATCCTGTACTCTCCCCTGTCCCGCGCTGCCGACACCGCCCAGGCCATTGCAGAGGCCACCGGCATTCCTGCCCGGTGTGAGCCCCGGCTCCGGGAGCAGTGCTTTGGCCGCTACGAGGGCACGCCCCGGGACGGCGAAGAGTTCCGCATTTCCAAGACCCACTTTGCCGACCGCTACTCCGGCGGCGAGAGCATGATGCAGCTGGCCCAGCGCATCTACAACCTGCTGGACGAGCTCCGGGCCAACACCGATAAGACCTACCTGCTGGTGGCCCACAACGGCATTGCCCGGGTGGTGCAGTCCTATTTTTACGATATGACCAACGAGGAGTACGCGGCGGCAGGCATCAAAAACTGCGAGTTCGTGGAATTTACATTCTGAACAAAGAAAGGACCCGCCGTGGGTCCTTTCTTTGTTTGCAGTTATTCCGCCTTGCGGTAGTGGAACTGCCGGTCTCTGGTGATGAACAGGCCGATGCTGACCAGCAGAGCGGCCAGCTCGGCGGCTGTCACGGCCAGCCAGATGCCGTCAATGCCCAGCAGGAGCGGCAGCAGCAGAACCGCCGCCACCTGGAACAGCAGGGTGCGCAGGAACGAGATGAGCGCACTGGTCACACCGTCGCCCAGGGCCGTGAAGAAGGAGGACGCATAGACGTTGAACCCCATGATGAGGAAGCTCAGGCCATAGAGCCGGAAGGCCCGGGTGGTCAGAATGAGCAGGTTTTCATCATAGCCCACAAAGAAGCGGGCCACATGGGGGATGATGAACATGGAGCCGATGGTCATTCCCACTGCAACCACGCCGATGAGCTTCAGGCTCTTGCGGTAGAGGTTGTTGACCTCTTTGCGGTTATTGGCACCATAGTGGTAGCTGACGATGGGCGCACTGCCCACGCATAGCCCACAAACACCGCCACGAACAGGAAGGACGCATACATGATCACACCATAGGCGGCCACGCCATCCTCGCCCGCAAAGCGGAGCAGCTGATAGTTGTACAGGATGTTCACCAGCGACATGGAAAGGTTGGTCATCAGCTCGGAGGAGCCGTTGATGCAGGCATTCAGCAGAACTTTGCCCTCAAAGCGGGGACGGCAGAGGTGGATGCGGCTGGTGTTGTTCCGGTTGAGGAAGTAGAACACCGGCAGCAGGCCGCCCACCACCTGGCTGAGCATGGTGGCAATGGCGGCACCCTCCACGCTCCAGTGCAGGATGCCCACCAGCAGCACGTCCAGCACCATGTTGGTGCAGCCCGCACCCACCGTGAAATAAAAGCCCAGATGCGGCTTTTCGGCGGTAACAAAAAAGCTCTGGAACATATTCTGCAGGATAAAGGTGGGCAGGCTGAGCATCAGCACCCGGCCATAGCGCAGGCGTAGTCCAGCATCTCGCCTTCTGCACCCAGCATCAGGCCACCGGCCGGAGCAGCAGCATCCCCAGCACGGACAACACGATGCCGGCGATCAGCGCCGTTGACATGAACAGGCTGAAATAGCGGTCAGCTTTTGCATTGTCGCCCTCGCCCAGCGTAATGCCCACAATGCGCTGCCGCCAGTGCCCAGCATGAAGCCCACGGTACCCACCAGCATGGGCACAGGCATGATGAGGTTGACTGCCGCAAAGGCCGTTTTGCCCACAAAGTTCGAGACGCACAGGCCGTCCACGATGCCGTAAATGGAGGTAAACAGCATGGTGCCGATGCAGGGCAGCACAAAACGGATCAGCCGGAATAATCAAGTGATCCGAAGTTGGATTTTCTTTTTGACATGGATTCTCCTTTTTGCAGGGGTGGCTCACATCATTCCGCCGGGCCGCCAGCCGGTGCAGTAGCGGGCATAATCGCGGTCGGCCTGTTTGACGTAAAGGAGGAACTGTTCCCTGCCTTCCTTGTCCGTGACCTGACGGACTTTGGTGGGCAGGCTCTGGCGCTGGAGCAGCTCCAGTTCATCGTTGAGCTCTTCCTCGGTATCAAAGGCATCCAGCTTGGTCCAGTGGGTGGCAAAGAGCCAGATGTTTGCAAGGGTGTTATTCATATTCAGTCTCCTTTTCCGGGGCATCGGCAAGGGTGCCGGCCCGGTAGAACGGCGCAATGGCGTTGGCATCGCCGTGGCGCACGATGGAATAGGTAATATCGCAGTAGGGCTGGATGGCGGTGCTCTTTTCCACGGTGGAGATGAGCAGCACCTGCAGCTGCAGGCGGCGGAACAGCTCCATCATGGGGCGGATGCGGTCACTGGTCATCTTGCTGAAGGCCTCGTCCAGCAGGACAAGGCGGATGCTGTTCTCGCTCTTCTGGTAGATCTGCAGCAGGCTGGCGCAGATGGCCACATAGAAGGGAGCCTGATTCTCGCCGCCGGAGGAATCGCGGCTGACGCGGGAAAGATAGGCCTGCTGGCCCGAGACGATGTTGGTCACCTTGATGTCATAGTCCAGATAGGTGCGGTAGTCCACATAATCCGAGAGGGTGGCACCGGAGGCGGTGCGGCCCTCCTGCCGGGCGCGGGTGTTCTCGTCCACATCAGCCATGATCTTTTCCATCAGCGCGTCCACCTGCCGCTCGTAGACGGGGTCGGCGGTGGCGGCAAGGTTGTCCAGCGAGTCGCCGTCGGTCATCTGCTGGTTGCCCTTGTCCACAATGACCTGATAGAAGGCGGCCAGCTGGGGGTCACGGCTGGGCTCCAGCTCAAAGCGGTAGACTTCCTCGCCGTAGGTCAGCTGCTCCATCACCTTGTTCAGCTCCCGGAACTGGCGGCGGGCGTTGAAGATATCATCCTTCATGCGGAACAAAATGTCCTTGCGGAAGCGGTCCTTACAGTCCCGCTGTGCCTGCTCCAGCCGGGCGGCGTAGCGCTCCAGATCAATGCGGACAAGGCTGTCGTGCTGGGCGCGGTACTGCTCCACCCCGGCCAGACCCAGCGGATAATCGCAGACATAGTGCTCGTTGTAATCCCTCTGGGCGGTTCCAGCGTGGAAGTGAGATACGCTCGCAGGGTATCGTCCAGCCTGGTCTGTGCCTTTTCGGCAGTCTGCGCGGCGGCACGGGCCGTGCGCCCGCCCGTCATCAGCCCCTTTTTGCGTTCCTGTGCCAGAGGCTCCAGCAGCGGGTGCTGTGCAAAGAATGCCTCTGCCGCCTCCCGGCTCTGTGCAGCGGTCTCCACCGCCTTACCCTGCTCTGCCTCACAGGATGCGATCTGCTTTTCGCAGACGCGGATATCGCCGCCCACCTGCTCCACGGCCTTGCGGGCGCTCTCCCACGCAGCTTCCCGGGCTTCTTCCTCGCGGTAGAGCTGCTGCAGCATGGGGTTCTCGCGGCAGTCGGCCAGCTTCTGCTCCTGCGCAGCGTAGTCGGCACGGGCAACATCCAGTGCGGCCCGGCTGGCCCAGAGTTCGGCCAGCTGTTCCAGCGCATGGCCCCGCAGGACGTTCTGGTACTGGTCGTAAGCAGATTTCAGGGTCTTTTCGGTCTGGGTGGCTTCGCGGCAGCGGTCGGCCCGGGCGGCAAGCTGTGCTTCCAGCGCTTCGGCACGCTCCCTGCGGGCATCCAGACCGATATAGCGCTGGGGCCTGCGCAGGCGTCCAGCCGGAAGGGATGGTGGCGCAGCAGGTCCCGGGTGGCGCTGTCGGGGAAATGCTCCAGCGTATCGGGGGTGTCGCAGCAGACGATGCGGCGCAGGATGGTGTCCGCATACTGTGCGGCCAGCGGGTTCTCGCTGGTGACCTGGGCGGCAAGACTGTCGGCGGGGGCTGTCTCCGCATGGCGGTCCGCCTTGCGGATGCCCGGGGTATCCAGCAGCTGATGGTCCCACCCGGTCGCCCAGCGCCACAAAGGCGCTCTTGGCGGCGGCGTAATGGGCAGGCGGCACAAGGATATCGAACCGGCGGTCGCCCAGGCAGGCTTCCACACAGTCCTGCCAGCTCTCGTCGGCCACGGTCAGCAGCTCACAGAAGATCTTTGCATCCGCTGTCATGCCGCGGCTTTTCAGCTCGGCATTCACGGCATCCCGCACTTGGTGGCGGCATCGCCGTGGGGGTAGACCCACTTGCCGCCGGACACAGCGTTCAGCTCGGCCCGCAGGCCCTCCTGCTCTTTTGCCAGATCCGCCGAAGCCTGCCGGGCAGCAAAATACTGCTCTTCCAGCGGCTTTTCGATGCGGGCCAGCGCCTCGGTCAGGGCGGGGAGATGTTCCGCTGTCAGGCGCTGGGGCCAGAGCTCCTTCTCCACCGCAAAGCCGCTGCGGTTCAGCTGGGTCAGCAGGCCGGTGATGGTATCTGCCGTCGCTTCCAGACCGTTCCTTGTCCGGGCCGCTGCATCCAGCGCGCTCTTTTTCCGGGCCAGCTCCTCGGTCAGGGCATCCAGCGCCCGGCCCGCGCCGCTGTCACCGGCCGCACCGTGGGCCGCCAGATAGGCCCGGCGGGCTTCGGCTTCGGCGTTCTTGGCGGCCTCGTATTTTGCGTTCAGGTCGGCCAGCTGGCGGCGGCCTGCATCCAGATGGCTCTGCCAGGAGGCATCCTCACCGGCATCCGCTTCGGCGCGGGCCAGCAGGGCCGCACCCCGGTTGACAAGGGCATCCGTCTCTTTGTCAGCAGCTTCCCGGCCATACGCACGATCTGTTCCAGCGCGGCGGCACGGGTCTGGGCCTCGGCCAGAACGGCGTGGAGGTTTTCCAGCTCCACCCGGTCGCCCTGCAGCGCTTCCAGATCCAGCTCAGGCTGGGGCAGGATGTACTGGTACAGAAACTCCCGGAAATTGGGGATCTCGTCCATGCTGGTGCCCATCTGGAACACTTCATTGAACTTTTTGCCCAGCGGGCTGGACGCGCGGCCAATGCCCAGGGCACGGCAGATGCGGTCCCGGGCCTCGCTGGGCTGCGGGTGTAGGACAGGCGGCCCACGGCGGGCTTGAAGTCCTCCTTGGCGCTGGGGGCACCGGTGCGCGGATCAAGGAAGGGCAACTTTTCCAGCGTGATGCCGTCCTCGGAGATGTACCAGTCTGGTCGCCGGGGTGGAGCTCCTGCATGGGGCCCTCGGATTCCACCCGGACAGCGATGACAAAGTTTGTCCGCTTGACGGTATCCCAGAACTCGG